>SDBT01019699.1_pt1 | contig 10569 bp, 4 predicted proteins | sample 2277101 | NCBI WGS metagenome assembly SDBT01 (sample SAMN10404973, study PRJNA504765) | marine sediment metagenome | isolation source: marine sediment core GS10_PC15, 103 cmbsf | place: Arctic Ocean: Southern Knipovich Ridge | collected 2010
CAGAGCTTGTCTAAGAACTACCATTTTACTGTCATTCCTGCGAAAGCAGGAATCTATAACGTCTTGTTATTACTGGATTCCTGCTTTCGCAGGAAAGACAATTTTGGCTTAATTTCGTGGTTCTTGGACACCCTCCTTCAGCCCGGTGGTTATAAAATGTCACAAGATCCGAACCGTTTTAACGGTTTATTACGAACGGTGACTTTGTGACTGGCAGCACCCTGTAATAACCGGCAAATATTTATAAAATATCACAGGTAAAAAAAATGTCAGAAAAAATCAATATATTATTTATCGCCGATATTGTCGGTGAACCGGGCTTACAAATCACAGAAAAACTGTTACCATCACTATTAAATAAATATAATACCGATTTTTGCATCGTAAATGGTGAGAATGTTACCGATGGTAAAGGTTTATGTGATAAAGATCTGTCCAGATTGATCAATATGAAAATAGATATTATTACCAGTGGTAATCATATATGGGATACTTTCAAATCCGTAAATATCCTTAAACAAGATAGTCGTGTTTTACGGCCGGCTAACTACCCGAAAGGAAATCCCGGTTCCGGTTTAAATATAATCGAGAATAAAAAAGGAATTAAACTTGGTGTGATCAATATTCAGGGCCGAACATTTATGACCCCCATTGATAACCCCTTTAATGTCGTTAAGGAAAATATTCAGCAAATCCAGCAGCAGACTCACCTGATTTTTGTTGATTTCCATGCTGAGGCGTCTGCAGAAAAAGTAGCAATGGGCTGGCATTTAGACGGCAAGGTAAGCGCTGTAATCGGCACCCATACTCATATTCAAACTGCCGATGAGCGGATTTTACCAAAAGGAACAGCGTATATCACCGACGCCGGCATGACAGGTGCAATGGATTCAGTTATAGGAATGAAAAAAGAAGTTGCTTTACACAGATTTATATATTTAACCAACCAAAAATATGAGGTAGCCCGGGAAAATCTGCGTTTTTGTGGTATAGCAATTACAGTGGATGTAATCACCGGAAAAGCACTAGAAATAGAAAGGATAAACTTACCATAACATTATGAGTGCACAAATTATTGACGGAAAAAGAATTTCTTTAGAAATTCGAGCCGAAGTGGCAGAGGAGATTAAAAAATTAAAAGGAGCGGGTATTACTCCCGGCTTAGCAGTAGTTCTGGTTGGTGAAGATCCGGCATCATCAGTTTATGTTGCGAGAAAAGAAAAAACCGCCAGGGAATTGGGTATGTATTCGGAGACCATAAGACTTCCTGATACCATAACTCAAGATGAACTGCTGGGTCATATCAAAAAACTGAACCAAAATCCTGCTATTCATGGCTTTTTAGTTCAACTTCCTTTACCAAGCCAGATTAATAAAGATGTCATCATCGATAGCATCAGTCCTGATAAAGATGTTGACGGTTTTCATCCCCAAAATGTCGGTGCATTAATGTTGGGGAAACCGGCTTTTATACCCTGCACCCCGGCAGGAATTATGAAACTTTTGGAAAAATCAGGAATTGATCCTTCCGGGAAACATGTTGTGGTTTTAGGAAGAAGCATAATTGTAGGTAAACCGATGATGAGCTTGTTGGTTCAAAAACGGAAAGGTGCAAATGCCACGGTTACGGTTTGTCATACCGGCACAAAAAATCTTGAAGTTTTTACCAAACAGGCCGATATTGTTATTGCTGCCTTCGGAGCAGCTTTTGCAATTAAAGGAGACATGCTGAAACCCGGTTCTGTTGTCATAGATGTGGGAACCAACCGAATTAAAGATCCATCCCGAAAATCAGGATACCGGTTGGTTGGCGATGTGGATTTTGACTCTGCAAGCAAGGTAGCATCATATATAACCCCGGTCCCAGGGGGAGTGGGTCCAATGACAATTGTTATGCTGATGAAAAACTGTGTTGAGGCGGCTAAAAAATCGATGTTACTGAATCAATAAGCCGCCATTATTATATGAGTAAAATTATGTTGATGAGCTGATATAAATGGTAAAAAAACAAAAAAAATCAACGATATTGATTCATTCGCTGCTGTTTTTTTTCGGAATGATTTCAGCCGAAAGTCAAATTCTTGCCGCGATAAAAATAATGCCGCTTGGAGATTCTATTACCCAGATGAATTCTTCTTACAATAGTTTTAGGCGGCCTTTATGGCATCTGCTGCAAAACGCCGGTTATGATGTGGATTTTGTCGGGAGTGAGAATAAAAATGATCTTAATTCTGATCCGCCCGATCAGGATTTTGATATGGACCATGAAGGTCATTGGGGTTGGCGGACCGATCAGATTCTGGAACAACTCGATAGTTGGGCCGCTACATATTTACCCGATATTGTTCTGATTCATTTGGGCTCCAATGATATTGCCCAGCATCAGAGTGTCAGCAGTACTATATTAGAAATTGGACAAGTAATAGACAAACTTCGTGATGCAAATTCTGATGTCCATATTTATCTGGCCCAATTAATTCCACTTATCAGACAGGATACAATCGTCCCGGGGATTGCTGAATTTAATTCTGATGTTATAACCCTGGCAGGCCAGAAACACATCCCCCAATCACCGGTGATAGTTGTTGATCATTGGACCGGATTTAGCTCTTCTCAGGATAGTTTCGATGGTATTCATCCCAATGAATCCGGTGAAGAAAGAATGGCAAACAATTGGTACTCAGCACTTTGGGGCGATGCCGTATTGCCGGTAACATTCAGTTCGTTTTTTGCCGAAGCTATAAAAAATGAAATTATTTTATCCTGGGGAACCGAAAGTGAAATTCAAAATTTGGGCTTTGAAGTTTTGAGATCGCTTGAAAAAAACGGAATATATGAACAAATCAGTTCATATTTATATAATCAGGAATTAATCGGACAATATTATTCAAATGTACCCTCTGAATACAGCTATAAGGATGAATTTGTATCGGCAAATACCCAATACTGGTATAAGATTGTTGACGTAAGTATTGATGGAGTCAGATCTGAACATGGGCCGGTTAGCGCGATCTATCTTAGTGACCGGACCGAACCGGCAAACTTTGTCCTCCGGCAAAATTATCCCAATCCATTCAATTCGGAAACTACTTTGACTTTTGATATTCCTGTAACAGTCAATAATTATCATGATGTTTCACTGGTTATTTTTAATGAGTTAGGGGAAAGAGTAAAAGTACTTCATAAAGGGGCGATAACATCAGGGGATCACAAATTCATCTGGGATGGCAAAAATGAAAGTGGATATTCCGTTCCCAGTGGAATATATTATGGAAATTTAAGAGTTGTTAATTATAATAAAACCGTAAAAATGATCTTATCCAAATAAGGAAACTGCGCGCCAGTAGCTCAATTGGATAGAGCGTTGGCCTCCGGAGCCAAAGGTTGGGGGTTCGAGCCCCTCCTGGCGTACAAGTTCAAACTTCCTAAAAAACAACAATTAAGCTCTCGATTATGGGAGCTTTTTTTATGTTCACCTTTCTCAAATTCACCCATATTATGACAAATAGAAGGTAAAAAAAAGGTAAAATATTTTTTCCGCATATGGTTCATTCTTGTGGGCTTAGATAAAGTCTAGCCACATCTATATTTTTCGGATTTTCAAGGAGCTTTTATATTTTCAGTGTTTACTATTCTTTACGGTATCATCTTTTAGAATTATAGCAAAAACTAAGTTGTGGTCGTTGGTTTTTAACTTTAGTATTTTAATTTTTCCAGAGCCCAGGCTGCCGCAATGTCAAGAAAGAAATATGGAAATGGGAAAACGGATTAAGAATTACCTGAAAAAATAGTGGTTTGATGGACGGTGTCGTATCTGATATGTTGCTAAATTGGTCCTTGAACCGGAAACTTTCGAAAAAATAATGATAGAGGAGGATAAGGGGAAATATTACTTGACTTCCGGCAATATTGTATTTATGTTGGGGAGTAGGATTTTAACACGTTTCTATACAGCTTATAAATTTAATCTGTCTGAAACTATATATTAACTTGTAATCCTTTACTTATTTAAGATAAAATCATAATTGTAAAAAACGGAGGCCTTATGTGGAAAAAAGTATTTTTTTTAGTTGCGATTTTTTGTCTGTTTTTGTCCGGAAATATTCTCCCGCAGAATTCTGAATGGATAAATTATACCAATGGTAATGTCATTTTATCAATGGCTGCCGAAAATGATACCCTTTGGATCTGTACAACCGGAGGACTGGTAAAACTAAATGAGATCACCGGTGAAACGGAATTTTATAATAGTTCTAATTCAGGCTTGCCGGACAACTATCTTAACACAGTTGCTATTGATGAGCTCGGGACAAAATGGATAGGTACTAATGACGCCGGGCTCGTTAAGTATAATGGATTGGAATGGACAGTCTATAACACCCAAAATTCCGGATTACCCCACGATTGTGTAAGATCAATTGCTATTGACAGTAGCGGGGTGAAATGGATCGGCACCAGTCAGGGGGGCGTTACAAAATATGATGATAGCAATTGGACTGAGCAATATTTGCCGTCACATTACATCAAAACGATTGCCATTGACAGCAATAATGTGGTTTGGGTGGGGATGAATAGTAATGGTGTAGCCTTTTTTAATGGTACTATCTGGGTCAATATCACCACCTATTCGGGATTACCGTCAGATCGTATCAATTCAATTACACATGACGGGGCTGGAAATACCTGGATCGGGACTGATGAAGGGCTTGCTCTTTATGATGGTCAAAACGTAACAACTTATGATACATTAAACTCAGGATTATCTGACAATGTTGTCAATTCTGTTGCGATTGATGCAGCGAATACTAAATGGATCGGTACTGAGGAAGGCGGTTTAACAAAATGGGAAAATTCGACCTGGACAGTCTATGATACTACAAACTCCGGATTACCTGATAACATGGTAAAAACTGTTTATTTGAATACTGCCGGAATTAAATGTCTCGGCACCGGTAATGGCTTCGCTCAATTTAACAACACCGATTGGTCATTGCACATTACGTCAAACTCCGGACTGCCCGATAATGTTGTCAGTTCAATTGCCATAGATGTAGACGGCATGAAATGGTTGAGCACAGGAAGCGGTGTGGCAAAATTTGATGGCGCTGACTGGATTGTATATAATTCACAGAATTCTGATTTGCCCCAGGATCAGGTTCTTACATTAGCAGTCGATAATGCCAAAAATTTGTATGTTGCTACAATGGGCGGATTAACCCGTTATAACGGCACCGATTGGATAACTTACAGTGACACAGATTCGGATTTGCCTTATAATTATATCACATCCATTGTGAGTGATAAGGATGGTAATAAATGGATCGGTACCTACAAGGGACTGGCCAGGTTCGATGATACAAACTGGACTATCTACAATACTACGGCTTCTAACATTCCAAATGATATAATCACTGCTATCGCGATTGATTCATTGGGAAATAAGTGGATCGGAACTGTCAACGGAATCGGAAAGTTTGATGGTGCAAACTGGACGTTATACGACATGTCAAATTCGGATTTGCCGTCAAATATGATTATGGCAATCGGTTGTGATCCTGCCGGCAATATGTGGATCGGGACAGATGCAGGAGTAGCCAGGTTCGATGGTTTTTCCTGGACCTTATATCATACCGGCAATGCGGATGTGCCCAGCAATAGTATTTCCGCTATTAGTTTTGGCAATGAATATCCCTGTATCGCCACAACTGACGCCGGAATGGCGGAATTTGATGGTCAATACTGGAATATATATAATGTTGAGAACTCCGGATTACCTTCTGATGAAATCCGCTCGCTGGCCATCGAAGACAACGGTGACATATGGATCGGAACATCTGAAGACGGTCTGGGAAGGTTCTTCAGTCAGCCTTCTGCCGTTACAGAAACAAAACCTGGTGTTCCGATGGATATTGCCTTATTTCAAAATTACCCGAATCCGTTCAATCCGACGACGATTATAACATTTCAACTGCAAAAACCGGATTTTGTTCGTCTGGAGATTTTTAATATCCGGGGCGAGCTCGTGAATGTGTTATTGGATGGCCGGAAAGAGGCAGGAAACCATTCCTTGCAGTTTAATGCACTTGACCAGCATGGGACCGCTTTATCATCCGGAATTTATTTTTATCGAATCAAAACTTCAGATTTTACGGCATTAAAGAAGCTTACTCTGTTAAAATAGATCCCCGGTAACGAATCAGGTGGGTGAGATTAGGTCGTGTTAAAAGTTTGAAGAATAAGATGAATAGCTTCTAAAACCCAGCCCCAACGGGGCGAAAGCATGTAGCCCGGGGTGCAAACCCCGGGAGTAGTCAAAAAAAATCTGAGCCCTGTAGGGCGTAATAAAACGGAAAAAAGGAGGCATAATTATGAAAGCGGCTAACCCCCTTTTCTGGCATATAAGATTATTAGTCACCGGCTGTATGCTGATAACAGCTTCATTGGTGTTCGCTCAGAATCAACCCGAATACAAACTTTCCAAAGGCAATATTACTAAAAGTAATCCCGGACTGGCCAAAATAAGCCTGGCAAAAGAACAAATGACTACCAATAATTTTGGTTCTGATTATACTGTGGAAATTGAAATCACGGTCAAGCAGCCCTATTTTCTGGGCGGTAATGTCAGCATGACCTTTTATATTAACGATGTTGAAGAACCGGATGGTAATCACAATTTTGGTTTTATGCTATATAATCAAACCAGTATGTTAAAATTAACATTGTACACCGGACCCGATAGAACCAATATACTCAAAGCAGTGCGCCATGCAAGTTCAGTAGGAAATTCCAGTGACTATACCATGGTTGATACAGCACGAACCGAACCGGTCAAAGTCCCTTATGTAGTTGATGCCCAGGTGTGGTCGGATTCAGTCAGATGGGATTACGTGTGGAATAAATTTAATGTCTACAATCCCAGTGATAAATTTGTAACCATGACCTGGAAAAAAGGTTCAGACCAGCCTGGTTCTGCCATCAGCTACCGGATATATAAAAATGACCAGTTTTATCGCTCACAAGATATGGTGGGAAACTTTACCGGCGAGACCAACCCGGACACCGAAGATAAGTGGAGTGTTCAAACCGTCTATATGGAAGGATTTTCGAGTCAAAAAGTATCCCGAATAGTGGATTCCAAAGCGCGGACAGCGCCGTTTAAATTTCCGGCTGATTTTACCGCATCAAAAGATACGACCAATGATTATATCAAACTTCAATGGATAAACAAATCTCATTGGGCCACTCAAATCAATATTTATCGTGATGATGTTCTGATCGATAGCGTGGGTGCTTTCGATCAGAACGAGTATCTGGATTATACTGCGCTGCCGGGTATTGAATACAATTATTACCTGACCTCCTATGTGGAGACTGAAGACCTAACCATGGAATCGGAACCGACCGATCTGCAGCAGGGGCGGACAGCTTTTATCAAAGCAACTGATGGGCAGCTTGTAGAAGGAAAGAACGCTGTTGAACTCACCTGGTCCTGGGTGCACCGTGATTCTGTGAATATTATTCAGGTAGATAGGGATGGAACTGAACTGCAGGTTTACCCAGGGCAAAAACGCCTGGTGGATGAAGGCGGCCAGCCGGGCCGGCTTTACAAATATTCGGTGCTGATTCGGCTTAATAGCGGTAAAGAAATTACCGCTTCTGATTATGGATTTAGTCAGTCCAATGGCAGAGTTGACGGGATTATCAAAACCCGGTCCGGGGGGCCGGTTAAAGATATTGATGTGCGGGCGCAGGTTTCTCCAGCCAGTCTGAGCAGCGGGATTTCCCTCAATGGAACTGACGGGCATGTGAAACTTCCCTACATTCCCAGAGGTGACCAAACGACACTCTCTGCCTGGATCAAAACATCCGCGACTGAGTTCCAGCGGATAGTGGGCTGGAGTCATACCGATACACCCGGTTCAAGATACTGGAAACATATCATATTTTTTAATACGACTGCATCAGGACAGTTACAGTACGGAGTTTCAGATGGAATACCCTACACAGGTGATCCGAAATATGCCTTGAGCAGCGGTCTGGTAAATACCGGTGAATGGGTGCATGTCAGCGCTGTTTACGACAATGGAACCGTCCAGCTTTATATAAACGGCGTCGCAGACGGGAGAAGCAGAAATGTCGGGTTATCCGTTGTCACCAATACCCTGTCGATTGGCGGGGATCTGACCGACATCTCCAGTACAACTATAGAAGATCCATTTAATGGTTTAATCGATGAAGTCAGTATCCGGAATACTGCCCGGACCACCGAACAGATCAAGGTAGATATGTTCCACGTCCTGCGGGGCAATGAAGTCGGATTAGTCGGATATTGGCCCTTTAATTTGGGCTCGGGAACAGTTGCCGGTGATTATGCCGCAGGAGGGAATCATCACGGCATATTGACTGGCGGCGCGACCTGGAGTTCCGATATCCCTGATGTTGGTTTTTACGGAATAACCAACGCGGGCGGCCGGTATGCAATTGAAAATATTTACTGGGCATACGGCGCCGATGTGGTTGTGCAGCCTTTCAAAGAAAACCATGGCTTTGATCCCGGTCAACAAATTATCACCCTCAATCCGCAAAAATATTTTTGGGAAAATGTGGATTTTACCGATACGACTTCCATTTCTGTCAGTGGCCGTGTTATGTTCGCCTCGACTCCGCCTTGCGGTATGGAGGGCGTGGAGATAATACTCAACAACAAAAATACCGGTGTGTTTACTGATTCTGCCGGTCATTTTGACATAATAGTTGAAGAACCGGGAAATTACAAAATTGCCCCGGCTTATAAAGATCATACTTTCCAGCCGTCGGATACTACATTCATTATCGCATCGACAGTTACTTCATTATTATATACCGATACTACTACCGCCATATTAAGTGGAAAAGTAAGAGGCGGCTGTGATTACATCCTGGGTTCTGCTAACATTATAGTGAGAGGATTAAACAGCGATTGTTTTGCCGAGAACATATTAACAAATGATAATGGCGAATACGATCTGTTACTCCCGGCACAGAAATATACCGTGCAGCTAATTGATATCGATAATCCCGACCGGATTGCGATTATCAACTATTTTACTCCGGACACCATCGACTTAACCGAGAAGGATACCACATTAAATATTATTTATCACCAGCCCCCTACGATCAGCATCACCGGTTTCCCGGCCATCGGCTGTGGTGATTTTACCATCCCGATTGCTGAACAGGAAGCTACCTATCCATTAACAATACAGGTTCTGGAAAGTTATGGTGATGTTACCTGTCCGGTAACTGGCGGAACAATAACAATTAAAGATCGGGTCGGCCACAATATTCCCGATACCACAGTCTCTCTGCAGGGGGATAGTGTTCTCTACCTTTTATTTCCCGGTTATCCGAAACTGGATGGCGGCGGCGCTCATCCCCATCAAAAGATGTTCATTGTTGATGCTCAGGTGGGCAATCGGACGGTATCCGATACAACCTGGATATTTGTTCAGGGACAAAAACCACGGGAATTCCAGTTCTCAACGGTGTCACCGGAACTGCCGCTGATGATCCTCCGTGATCCTCCCGGAGACCAGAGCTACAGCTATCTCTCCAATACAACCACATCAAAAGTACTGCTTGGCCTATCATTTGAAACCAAAGCCGAGATTGGCATTTTTTCCGAAACCAAGGCCGGCGGTGGATTTGATATTCCCGGGATCGGCTCAGGTGGTGCCTGGGTCGGCGCCAAAGCGGAAGCGACTATTGGTGTCCGCAGTGTAATCGCAGGAACCTATGAGCTGGAAATTTCCACCACGGAAAATTTAAAAACCTCGGACTCCGACAAAGTGACCGGCTCCAGCGGCGATATTTTTATGGGTGCAGCTTTTAATATTATGTATGCTAAAACAGATGTGCTTGAATATGATGCCGATAACTGTACGGTGGTTCGTGATACCAGCATTGTCTGGCATGGTAACGGATTCAAAACCACCTACCTGTACACCGACTCTCATATCCGCCAAAGTGTGATCCCCAATTTGCTGGCGACGGCGGCCATCCTCAAAACCTCAGCGCAAAAGTATGACCGTGACCGGGCTGAGGTGATGGAAGATCAGGCCGGCGTCTGGCAGCAGGTGATAGCCTATAACGACGGCCTCAAACAATCTGCTCAGCCGCTGCCGTTAATAAACGGACAACCACAATTCCCAAGCAATATCTCATTTTCCGCCGGATCGAATATCGCTGAAGAAGCCACCATGACCACAACTATGGGCGCTTCCTTTGAATTTTATTTGTATGTGTCAGCGGAAGTGGCCCTAAGTGCCGGAGCAAAACAGGGTGAATGGAATGAATTCTCCGGAGGTGTGAAAATTTATTCGAAGATGGAAATCGGGGCCAAAGCAAGTGTCAGTTATAAAACCAGCAATACGATTGGATTTGAACTATCGGATGACGACACCGATGGTCCCGGCGATGCATTTACCGTAGATATCCTCGGTGATCCGGTTTATGGCACACCGGTGTTCAGACTGCTTGGCGTCACCAGCAGTTGTCCCTGGGAACATCCGACGTTGCCCAGGGAGGGAG
>SDBT01019700.1_pt1 | contig 10569 bp, 9 predicted proteins | sample 2277101 | NCBI WGS metagenome assembly SDBT01 (sample SAMN10404973, study PRJNA504765) | marine sediment metagenome | isolation source: marine sediment core GS10_PC15, 103 cmbsf | place: Arctic Ocean: Southern Knipovich Ridge | collected 2010
CACTCCTTTTAATTTAAAGTATTTTAAATAAAACCCTTACTATAAACACCAATCTTCTATTATTACTTGAATACCTTTATCCAATATCCTTTCTTCATCAATAATAAGTGTGGGCTTCCATTGTACCATATCAATGTGAGTAGAAGCTTTATTTCTACCACCTAAGGCAATGTTATTCCCTAAAGCAATATGACAGGTTCCATAAGTTGACTCATCTTCAAGTATGATTCCTCGAACTTCCCCCTTGGGATTCATCCCCATAGAAATTTCAGCTACCTGATAAACATTAGGAGAATTAGGTTCTTGGAGCAGTTTTTTCAGCTTTTCTGCCTCTTCACCTCCCTCTATCTTCGTAGCCTTACCATCTTTTATAGTAATGCGAATAGGTTCTTTAACTAATCCAATACCTGCCACACTAGCATCAACAACGATCTCTCCATTAATTGATTGTTCTACTGGAGCAACATTTACTTCAGTCATAGGTGCTCCTGAATATGAACCTTTTTCCCTGGACCACATTTCGGCATTACTTCTGCGTCCAGTTATATCCGCAGTGATATTGGTCCCAGCTGGAGTGTTCAGCTTTAATTTTTTTCCATTTTCCAACCTTTCCTGGATTAAACTAACCAACTTGTATACTTCTTCAAAATTTGCCTTTATTGGACCACGCACTAACAAGTCTTCTGTAATTGTTGTACAGGAAATCATTCGAGTTCCTGATTTGCATGCTTCAATTCTTGTGTTGGTATGAGCGATACCTTTACTTAGAAATGCAAATAAAACATCTGCAGCTTTTGCTGCTGCTGTAATCACTCTTGGTGGGTCTTCTGCCGATAATTTTGATTCTGGCATTATTGAAATAATTGCCTTAGCATTTTTTTCATTAACAGCTTTAACAACAGCCTGACTTATTTTAATTGATATCTTCTCATCCGTTAAGATTAGAACCTCTTCTCCTTCCTTTATGTCAGTTAGAAGACCAACAAATATCCTCGCCCCTTCCATTAAATTTTCTATTTTATAACCCATGCTATTTCTTCCATTATTAAGATATATTTTAGATAATCTCCTTTCATATTCAGTAATCACCTCTCTGCATATCTTGAAGTGTCCTTCATGAAATTTAGAAACCCTTATTTATCAACGGTTTCCAAGGACATTCATTTCTAATCTGCCCTCCGGCTCTAAAACCATTATAGGTAGCGGGTTTTAAAAGGCATTTTTTAGATTTTCTGCCTTTTTCCTCCTCTTTTTTGAGGGGTGGAGGGCAAAAATTGATTCTTTTGGTTTCGTGAAACCATTACATTTTTATCCTTTGTGATTCTCCTTTCTTCTTTTTCTGCCTAAGACTTCTTATTTTACTTTTTAACCTCCTCTCCTTTTAACGTAGTATAATTTACCATAGTACTTTCAACTCTTTCACGAAAAGAGGAGGGAGTGGTCATGTATCAAAAAATTCTTTTTAATCCAGAAGAGATTTTCAAAGAACCACTTAAAAAATACGAGATGTTTTTCTCTTTGCTTGATCTTTCTTGTCTGGAGCCGATAAAACATTTGGGACGAAGATCGGTTAGTCGAGCTGCCCTTATGAGGGCACTGATCTTTAAAAATCTAAGATCTTTGCCCACTTTAAGTGATCTGGTAGCAGAACTCGATGAACGCCCAAGCCCCTCTTTCATTCTGGGTCTGAAGACAAGCGCAAAGATGTTACCCGTAGAAAGGTTTTCCTCTTTTCTTCGAGATACGGATAGGAAGTCTTCCCCCGAGAATTCAGACACTTAGTTAAGACACCTTATTATTTCCCCACATTCCTCAGGACTGTAGTAGCCCAGAGAATAATGGTATCTTTCTCTGTTGTAAAAGATTTAGATGGTTGCAAAAATCTCTCTTTGAGCCTCTATTCTCGTTTAGTAGTTACTCTGATACATTAATTCTACTTTTAAGATACAATAAAAACTTTCCATCACAGCATTGTCCCAGCAGTTGCCTCTACCACTCATAGAACGTAGTGTACCATTTCTTTCCGATAATGTTCTGCCGATGAGTAACTGAAGCTGGTTTACGACCTCCCGGTAGGAGGAGAGGCTGGCCAGGAAACATTCAATCATGGCCCTAGACAAGCTGATGCGCTGGTTTTTTCATGGTCTTTACGGCCTCATCCAAGAGATAACGGGCTTTGCCAGATCTGTCTTTATACCGGGTACGACTATAGCTGACATCACCGAAACGAGTGAGGAAGGTTTTCCTTCTTTTGCCGGTATTTTCTAGCTAGCCTCTTTCTTTATTGTGACGCAGGTAGTTGTCAATATCGGTAATGACCTTATCAAAGACCTTACAGGCAAGGTATTGGGTTATTTCAAAGATCAGGTTCTCCAGAGTGTCAAAGGAGAGACCCTTTATAGGAATCTTTATCTTGACCTCCGAAAAGGTTATTGTTATAGTATCAGTATCTATAGGTGTAGCTTACCTCCTTTTTTATTAAAGGATACTTTTCCAGTATTTTAGGTAAGTCTACACCTTTTTTTAACGATGGGGCAAGCTTTCTTAGTACCCAGTAAATTTTACACTAACAATTCTCAAGTTAATATAACTTCTTCAAGAGTTACTGCAGGTCCAAGCATTGCATATACAGGATCGTCAGGAGCTAATATATTACTAGCAAAGCTATAGCATTGACCTTTAATCAAAATATTTCTAATCAATTGCATCTACTCCCTTCACATATTTATATATTTTTATCAAGTAACTCTTTTGCCCATCCCAGATCAAGTTCATGTAGCTTTGCCAAAGTAGGAATGCCAGTCTCAGAATCCCAACCCCTCATACTATAATAAAGCCTCATAGCTTCTCTTAAATCATCTTTTTTGATATAATTTCCACTTAAGGGGCCATTTTCTAAGCCCTTAAACATACGTGTGGGTAAATTATCATCTTTACAAGTAAAACCCTCTCGTAAATTAAAAATCCGAGCCATTGTTGTAGTTCTTTCACCAATTTTTAAAAGTTCCCACAAACTAGTATTCCATCCTGTTACATATTCTACCATTTCAACTATCTTATGAAAAGTAAAGGTGGGTCCCGGATCTGCTGCACAAATACACATACCTAACGAATTGTATAAACTTTTAACATTTTGGAGATAAACAAATGCTCTAATCTTTTGTGGCCCAAAGTCCATTGTATGAATAGGTTCTAAAATACCTAAGGGTTTCATTCTGTCAAGAAAAAAACCTTCTTGTGCATATGAGTGATCATGTTCTGAAATCAAATGATCAGCACCAGTAGGGGATATAGCATACATCAATGCTACTGAAACCTTGCCTCTTGGTTCATGCATAGGAAGTTCCTGCCCTTTTACATGTAATGCTAATTCGCTAGCTCCGTTTCCTATTCTATCCGCTGCTCTTTTAACACCATCTGCCAATAAATCACCAAAACCTTGCCGTTTTGCAATCATTTCAACAAGTTTCACCATATCATCCGCGTTACCATAACGAATATTGAATCCATTAGTATCCTGTACATTCAAAATCCCTTTGTTAAAACATTCCATAGCAAAACTTATACAGACACCTGTAGAAATCGTGTCAAGTGAATACTTATTACAAAGTTCATTTGCTTTTGCGACAGCTTCTAAGTCTGAAATATTACAAAGAGAACCAAATGCTGCAATAGTTTCATATTCAGGGCCTCCGTAAATAGGATCAATATTATATCTTTCACCTTCAACCCTTACCACCCTTTTACACTTTTGGGGACAAGCATAACAACCTTCATTTTTTATAAATATTGTATCATTCAATAGTTCACCACTAATTTTATGGGCACCGTTAAAAGATCCTTTTTTAAAAGACTCAGTAGGTAAAATTCCCAAAGCATTTAAACCCGTAATAGCAGATGCTGTACCAAAATCATGTAATCGCCGACCATCAGGATTATCCATAAAATTCTTATTAAACCATTTACCCATTTCTATAACCTTTTGCGGTTCCTTGAAATGATATTTTCTTTTTCCTCTCACGGCAACTGCTTTAAGATTTTTTGAACCCATTACTGCTCCCATACCAGTTCTTCCATTTGCGTGCTTTAAATTATTTAATACACACGCATAACGAACCATTTTTTCTCCTGCAATACCAATACAGGCTACTCTTATTAATCTATCATTAAGTTCCTTTCTAATTTGTGCTTCAGTTTCTCCTGTACTTTGTCCCCATAAATGTGAGGCTTTACGAATTTCAACTTCGCCGTTACAAATCCAGATATACACTGGGGTGCTGGCTTTTCCTGAAATAATAATTACATCATAACCTGCAAACTTAAGCTCAGGACCAAAAAACCCACCCGCTTCTGTTAAACCGATAGCGTAAGTCAAAGGAGATTTGGCCGCAACTGTATAACGACTTGCACCAGCTATAGGGGCACCCACAATAACTGACGTAGCAAATATTAACACGTTTTCTGGAGCTAAAGGTTCCACTCCACCCTTTAATTCTTTAAGAAGGTAATATGTAGCCATTGCGTTTCCACCCAGATAACGACGATAAAAAATTTCTTCAGGTTCTTCAATCTTTATACTTTCTGTTGAAAGGTTTATGTTAAGTATTTTCCCATTAGAGCCATAAATCATATCTACTCCTCCTCTTTGCAATATAAATATTTCTATAAACTAAAGGTAAACTGGTTGGTGCGTTTTACTCGATTCAATTATAGCATCAACCGCTTGCAATGCTGCCAACCCATCTTTTCCAGTAATAACTGGGTCCCTTCCTTCTATAACACAATTTACGAAATCAGAAACCTCATGTTGAAGTACTCCTCTTAAGCTCCTGTAAACAACTGGTGCCCATCTAGTATCACCCATTGTAAGTTTGTCTTCGCCATATAATCGAAAACCCATATCATAGGTATCAATATTTATATACCCTTTACTACCAACAACACTCAATTTCATATCCGTCCTTCCTAAACTCTCCGGTAATATCCAAGAAGTTTCTAAAGAGGCTGTAACTCCATTTCTAAAACGTATTAATGCAAGAAATACGTCTTGTTCTTTCTCTTTTTTAAATACCACAGAATTGGCCTCACAATATACTCTTTCGATTTCGGATCCTGTAAGCCATCGTATAACATCAAGGTCATGGATTCCTAAAAATAATATAATTGATGTTCTGTTTACCAATTGTTTACCTTCAGAGATCAGACAATTACGTCTAGTATAAATGTGTACTATATCACCAATCTTTTTATCCCTAATAGCCTGGTAAGCCTGTACATGGGCTGGATCAAAACGTAAAGTATGTCCAACCATTAACTTAAGCCCTGCCCGTTGTGCTGCATCTACAATTGACTGGCCTTCTTCGCCATTTTTTGCTAAAGGTTTTTCAATCAATATATTAACTCCAAACTCGGTAGCCTTTAATGCTGGCTCTAAATGTTCTCGATCAGGTGTGCATATACTTACACAATCCAAATCTTCTTTTGCAAACATTTCTTCATAGTTACTATATGTTCTCACATCAAAAAAATCGGATGCTTTTTTTAAAGCTTTTTCATTGGAATCAGAAACAGCGACTAAATCTGATCCAGAAAATTCAGAATAACTTTTCGCATGAAGAAAGCCCATGTTTCCAACACCAACAACTGCTGTTTTTAAAATTTTCATTTTATTCCCCCTTGTTTTTAAATGATATCTTTTAAAAAATTATTTCTCTTCCTTAAAATATTGTTTATTTTTAAAACATTAAAACATTGACTTTTATTATCTCTTCGACATTGTCTACACATCCTTTCTAATAACTAAGTGGTAAGTTCATAGACATCGTGAACCTTACTTTAATGATAAAGAAGTTTACATACATAGCGAAATGTACCATAGATATTCATGTACTGATATTAAGATAAGGTGCTCAGTATATGAATAAGAAAAGTCTAAGAGAAAAAGTGATCAAAAAATATCTCAATGGTGAATCTACCTTAAATATATTTACCAGAGTCTGGGTAAAGGAAAAACCTGGTTTTATCGATTCCCATGCCTTCATAGTCGTAGTACATACATTCAGGCATTTCGATCACCCGTTAGAGCTTCTGTTAGTTCCTCTGCTGATGTGGCATTTCGATGTCTTTTATTAGTTCTTCGCTCTTCAATTTCAGGAGGCTATCAGCTATAGCAAATACGTGTTGAAGGTTGTGCGTTATATAAATTACTGAAGTATTTTCTTCTTTGAATTCCTTCACAAAATCTAATACCATTCTAACCTCTCTGACCAATAGGCTGTCGTAGGTTCATCTAGAATGACAAGTTTATCTTTAAAATGCATAGCCATTCCTATTGCTACACCCTGTTTTTCTCCCCAGGAAAGTCTCTTGACCAGAAGATCTGGCAATTTATTGAATAACCCCTTGGCTCTGCTTCCATTAGGGAGAGCAGAGGAAGTTCACCTTCTACGTTTCGGGTCTAAGATTTCCTGAATTCCATCATTTAATAAATTAAGCCCAAGGACAGTGATCAACAAAGCAAGACCAGGTAAAACAGGTAACCACCAAGCAAGAGCCATATAGTTCCTTCCATCCGCTAGCATATTACCCCATGAAGCGTATGGTAGTTGTATTCCCACACCAATAAAACTTAAACTAGCCTCAGCAAAAACTACTCGTGAAACCTGAAGGGTAGCTAAAATTAAGATTTGATGTACAATATTAGGAAAGATATATTTAAAGATTATACGCATATTAGAAGCACCAAGAGCTATAGCAGCTAAAACAAAATCCTGTTCCTTAAAGGAGAGAACGAGTCCTCTAGCAACCTTCGCAAAGATAGGCGACCCAATAATACCAAACATCAAGATTAGAGTTTCTGGTCCAGGGATTATAACTGTAGCTAACAATAATGCAATTATTATAAATGGAAATACCATTATTGATTCAATTATGCGCATTATTACATTATCCAAAAAACCTCCAAAATATCCGGTTATTGACCCTACAGCAGTCCCTAAAATTGCAGAAAAAAATGATGAAATAAAAGCAATTAAAAGAGAGACTCTAGCTCCATATAATAACCGGGAAAGAATATCTCTTCCAAGCTGGTCGGTTCCAAACAAATGCCCTGAAGTCAAAGGGGGTTTCAGAATCTGAGTGGAATTTGTTGTCAATGGATCTACATTAACGATAATGGGAGCAAGTATGGCACTTAATACTACCAATATAGTTAATAGAATACCAACTAATAAGATTGGGTAAGAAAACAGAATAAATGTGTTTTGTTTTAATTTTTTTAAGAACCCATAGTAATAATCTGTCCAGCTTTTCCCATCTAAAAATTTGTTAAAAATATTCAATTCTAACCCCCTAATCAACTATGTAAAATGAATACGTGGATCAATAAACGTATAAAGAATATCTATAAATAGATTTATAAAAAGGAATAGAAGGGCAAAAACTAATATACAACCTTGGATCAATGGATAATCACGAGTTAGAGCTCCTAAGACCAATAAACTTCCTACTCCAGGCCATTTAAATACTGCCTCAACAACTACTATACCACCTAAAAGCCATCCAAATTGTAACCCCATATCTGTAACTAAAGGTATCAAAATATTCCTAAATGCATGTTTATAAAATATCACTCTTTCACTTAATCCTTTACTGCGGGCAGTACGAATATAGTCTTCTTGCATAATTTCTAATAACCCAGAACGTACAAAACGTATGACACGAGCTACTAATGGAAAAGCTATCGAAGCTGTAGGTAAAATAATGTGAGCTAAAGTACCAGCACCCATGCTAGGAAGAATTCTTAGTGTCACGGCAAAGATGAATACCAATAAAATTGCCAACCAAAACTCTGCCATTGCCTGCCCAGAATATGCCAAACTAAGTAATACAAAACTTGTTAAAGAATTTCGCTTAACTGAACAATAAATTCCTAATGGAACTCCAATTACAATAGTGCTCAATACTGCTAGTAATGCAAGTTGTAGAGTATAAGGGATACGATATAAAATCATTTCGAATACTGGCTTATAAAAATACACAGATTCCCCTAAATCTCCTTTTAAAAGCCCATTTATATATTCAAAATATTGTACATGAAATGGGCGATCAAGCCCCAAAAAACTTCTTATCGTTTCATAATCAGCCATTGAACCCATACGTCCAACCATCACTTGAGCAGGATCTCCAGGAGCCAATCGTACAGCTATGAAGACAATTGTAACAATTAACCAAACAGTAATCAAAACTTGAATAATACGCCTTATTATATAATTTACCATATTCTTTCCAATCTTTCCTTCCTACTTCTCATTTACGTCAGACTGTGTGAAAACTCACTATCTACTTGCATATAACCACCTAACTAAGAAATTTATTATTATTTATTACACGGTCTGACGTATTGCATTGCGCCTTCATGAAATTAGAAAACACTTATCTATCAACCGTTCCCAAGAACGTTTATTTTTAATTCGGCTTTCACTCTAAAATCATTTATTTTTTCCCTCTTTTTAAAAGAGTGAAAGCCGAATTCTCAAAAAATACCATATGGCAATCCCTCTGGAATTCTCAAGTCAAAACAATTTTAGGACCAATACCAATTATAAGATAGATACTGTCTACTTCTCTATTGAAATCGTAGTATAGTCTATATTTCCACTTTCTACAGGTTTAAAACCCTTTACTCTTTTATTAACAGCATAAATCACGTCAAAGTTGACAAGAGGTAGACGAGTCGGATATTCCCAGATAATTTCCTGAACTTTTTTGTAACTTTCTAAAATGGCATCTTTATCGACCGAGTACATCGCATTTTCAATTGCTTCCGCCAATTCTTTTCCCCTCTTATATGTATGAGCTCCTTCACGAGACATAGCTTCTGGATGAAAATTAATAAAATAAAAAGAACTGGCTTCAAGGTTCATTACGGAAAATCCTTCGAAAAAGATATCGAAATTACCTGAATTCAAGATCGCGGCTCCAAGTGACCAATCTGGAGCAACCCTGATACTCAAATTAATTCCTACCTCTTTAAGCATGGAATATACAAGGATAGCTAGGTCCTCAACACCTGGATAAGAGCCTTTAACAAACCAAGCTTCTACCACATTTTCAGGGTCCCAACCAACTTCAGCTAAAAGTTGCTTTGCTTTTTCAGGATTATATTCCCTCCATTCTATAGGATGATGTCCAAACACAGATGGTGAGACACTAGATACAGCAGGCACAGCATATCCATAATAGGCCTCATTAGCTATTCGTTCACGATCGATAGCATAATCTATAGCCCTCAGAACTTTACCATCATGACCGCCAATAGGTGGACGTGCAAAACCACCTAAAGCAAGATGTGGGGTTATATTACTAATGATAGTCATTAGCTCAACATCCGGTGCACTTCCCACTATCGAAGCCATATTATTTGGGATCATATAGACTATATCAATTTCACCGGTCATAGCAGTAGCTACGCGGGTTGCCTCTTCAGTTATTGGATACAATATAACCTTTTCAATTTTAGGAAGCCCTCCCCAATAATCAGGATTAACTTCAGCTGTAAGATGATCCCCTCTTACCCATTCAACAAATTTAAAAGGACCTGTGCCAATAGGGTTTACTCCAAAGGTTTTTGCATCATATGAAGGAGGAACCATGGCACCCATAGCTAGATTAGCTAAAAGGACTCCCATAGGCCTATGTGTATGAATTCTCACGGTATAATCATCAATAATCTCTACACTTTCAATTCCACTCCACATATGCGCTTGTATCTTCCCCAGTGCAGTATCTAATAAAATACTAAAAGTTTTTTTAACTGATTGCGCATTAAATGGCTCACCGTTATGGAACTTTACACCTTTACGAAGCTCAAATTCCCATGTAGTATCATCAATCGCCTTCCAAGAAGTAGCTAGAGCAGGCACAATATTATTATCTTTGTCATGCTTGACTAATGGATCGAACATCATAGGCCTCACCATTTGAAAAGTTACTTGGTCGAAATTTTGAATAGGATCCAGGGTTTGATTAATTTCATGTGAAGAAATAAGAAGTGTTCCCTTTGGTAATTCTTGACTTACAACCTGCGATCCCCCTACTAAATACATTATCAGAAAACATATAACTAAAAACAATAAACTTTTTCTTTCCTTATTCATAACATTCTACCTCCTTATTTGATTAAATTTAATTTTATGTTCGTTAACTCCAGCAAAAACATTCTTCTATATTTCAAACACTAAAACTTGCTCACAAAATAATTTCAAATAGTACATCACCTCCCTTACTTAATTTACCTTAACTTTGTTAGTTAACTGTATTAAGGAAAAAATAAGTTTTAGTTAAGATATCATAACAATTTAATTACTCCTTAAATAACAAGCCACATAATGTCCGCCATTTATGTCAATTAATTCAGGTTCTTCCTGACTGCAAATTGGTATTACATATTTACATCTCGGGTGAAAACGGCAGCCCACGGGAGGTTTAAAAGGACTTGGAACATCTCCCTCTAAAACAATTCTTTGTCTCTTTAGAGTAGGGTCGGGGATGGGTACAGCTGAAAGAAGT
>SDBT01019701.1_pt1 | contig 10569 bp, 6 predicted proteins | sample 2277101 | NCBI WGS metagenome assembly SDBT01 (sample SAMN10404973, study PRJNA504765) | marine sediment metagenome | isolation source: marine sediment core GS10_PC15, 103 cmbsf | place: Arctic Ocean: Southern Knipovich Ridge | collected 2010
CGTCACCCCGGACCGCGAGCAGCGCTTCGCAGAGATAGGCGAAGGGAATCTCAACTGGCCGGACATATTGCAGGCCGCCCGCCAAAACGGCGTCGAATGGTGTCTGATCGAGCAGGACGAGTGTTACGATCGAGACCCCTTCGAATCGCTGGCCATCAGCTATCGCAATCTCAGGGCCATGGGCTTATCGTAATAATCCCCGGGCTCAGAGGTCCATCAGCATGCGAGCAATCCTTGGGCCCTGCTTGGCCGGCGCGTTGGTTTCAGCCAGCGCGTTGGCCGGCCAGCACGACACTTCAGCCCAGGAGCTCGGCACGCCGGCGCCGGCCCTGCCGACCAAGACGCAAAGGACCACCATCATGGATAAGGACCGCATCCAAATTTGTCCGGAAAACAGGTGGTACTGGCAATACAAGGGCCAGCCCCTGCTGCTGCTGGGCGGCTCGGACGAGGACAACCTCTTTAACCATCCCAACCTGTGGTTCAATCTCGATAAGCTCCAGCAGATCGGCGGCAACTACGTCCGCATGACCCTCTCCAGCAGGGACCAGCACAACGTCTGGCCCTATCAGCGGATCGACGGCAAGTATGACCTCACCCGTTTCAACCCCGACTGGTGGGACAGACTGGCGAACTGCATCCGCCAGGCCCACCAGCGCGACATAATCGTCCAGATCGAGTTCTTCGCCACCTTCGACTTCTACCGCGACAACTGGCAGCGCAACCCCTTCAATCCGACCTTAAATGCCAACTATACCACCGCCCAAACCACACTCCTGCCAAAGTGGGACCACCATCCCTCCAGGCAATTCCAGCCGTTCTTCGCCTCGGTGCCCGAGCTGAACAACGACCTTGTCCTCTTGAACTACCAGCAAGCGTTCGTCCGCAAGGTGCTCGACGTGACGCTGGACTTGCCCAACGTGCTCTACTGCCTGGACAACGAGACGGCCACTCCGCCGCAGTGGGCCTGGTACTGGGCCGAATTCATACGGCAGGAGCTCGCCCGGCGCCGGCAACCGATCGACCTCACCGAAATGTGGGACGACCACGACATCACCGGCGGCCGCCACCGGCACACCTACGATCGGCCGGACCTGTTCACCTTCGTCGATATCTCACAGAAAAACTGGCAATCCGGCCCAACCCATTACGACCACCTCATGACCGTCCGGCGATATCTGGCACAACGATCAGCCGGGCCCTGCCCCATGAACAACGTAAAGGTCTATGGCCGCACGCCCGGCGGGCTGGACGTGGCCCTTAATCTCGACCGCTGGTGGCAGAATATCTTCGCCGGCTGCGCCAGCACACGATTCCACCGCCCCACCGCCCAAGGCAGCGGCCTCGGACTGAACCACACCGCCCAAGCCGCCGTCAAAGCCGCCAGAATCTTCACCGACGCATTCGATATCTTCAGTTGCCAACCCCGCCCCGACCTGATCGAAAAAGCCCAGCCTGACCAGGTCTACTGCCTCGCCAATCCGCCCCAGGTCTACGCCGCCTACTTCGCCGAAGGCGGCCAGGCCACGCTTCGCATAACCGGCACCGGCCCGTGGCAGGTCAGATGGTTCGACCCACGCAAAGGTCAGTTCAACTGCCCACAACAACTCAAACCAGATAACGAACGCGTAGAACTGACCGCCCCAGATACCCAACCCTGGCTAGCCCTCATCGACCATCCAGGCGGATAGCCGGGCAACATGAGTCAACGAAGTTGACCTGTGTTCTGATCTCAACAAGCAACAGATGCTATGCCTCTTGGCCCCAGGAACGCCCCGCTACACCTCCACCACTTGCCCGTCATATGCCAGCTTCATCCCCTCCGGCAGCCTGCCATTGATCTGCTCATGCCCCAACTCGTGCGCGATGTGCGTGAAGTACGTGCGTTTCGCCCCGATACGCCCGGCCATCGCCACCGCCTGGTCCAGATTAAAATGCGTGGCGTGAGGTCGGATACGCAGCGCGTCCAGCACCAACACCTCCAGGTCCGTCAACAACTCCAGCGACTCGTCGGAAATCTCGCTGCAATCGGTGCAATACGCCAGCCGCCCGAACCGCAAACCCAAAACCGGCATGTGCCCGTGCAAAAGCCGGACCGGCACCACCCGCTCGCCGAACAGATCAAAAGGCCCATCGATCGGCCGAGGCTCCAACAGCGGCTTGGCCGACGGATAGTCCGGATCGTCCTCAAACGCGTAGTCGAAAAGCACTCGCAGCCGACCCAGCGTCTCGCCCGCGGCGTAACACGGTATCGCCCCCCCGCCCAAATCATTAAACCGCCGCAGATCGTCCAGCCCCATGATGTGGTCGGCGTGATGATGCGTGTAGATCACCGCGTCCACCCGCCGAACGTCGTTGGCCAGGCACTGCAACCGCAGCTCCGGCGGCGTGTCAATCAGCACCGTCCGACCGCCGTACCGCACAGCCGCACCGGCCCGCAGCCGCCGGTCGTGCGCATCGGCCGACCGGCAGACCGCACAGTCGCACCCGATCATGGGCACCCCGTGCGACGTACCCGTGCCAAGGAAGATCAGCTTCACGACGTCGTGGTCCGCGCCGCTTCCGCCGGCAGCGGCTTGGTATTTTTGCACTTGGGATACTTGCTGCAACCGAGGAACCGCCCCGCCCGCCCCGTTCGGATTACCATCTTGGCCCCGCAATTGTCACAGTCGATGTCCGTCGGTTCGGGCTTGGGACGCTTGGGTGCCGGGCCCAATTGCTGCTCGGCCTGTTCTTTGGCCTCACCCTTCAACCTGACCGACTGGCGGCATTTGGGAAAACCGCCGCACGACAGGAACGCCCCAAACCGCCCGCGCTTCAACACCATCTCATGCCCGCACGCCGGACAGGCCACCGTCCCCTCCAGCCGCTCTACCACCGGGTTGCCTTTCTTGCTGTACGAAATCGGGCTGCCCTCGCCGGTCGCCTTCGCCGCCTGCGGTTGATCTGGTTGGGACTTGTCCGGCTTATCCGGCGACTCCGGCGCCTCGGCCGCAGCCGCCTGGAGCTCCTCGAGCCTGTCAACCGGCTCGGTATTGCGGCATCGCGGATATCCCGAACAGGCGATGAACCGCCCCCGGCTGCCCGAGCGAATTACCATCGCCTTGCCGCATTTACTACAGGCAAAACCCGCATTCTCCCGCGGCTCGGTCTTTATCTCCACCCGAACCCCTTCGGGCAGCGGATTGGTGTTCTTGCATTTCGGATAGTTCGAGCAGCCCAGAAACGCCCGCCGCCGCCAACGCTTCACCGCCAACTGCCCGTCGCACTGATCGCACGCAACGGTCAGCTCCTCGTCCTTAACCAGCTTGAGCGGTTCGCCCTGCGCGTCGCACGGCACCGTAAACGAGCACTCCGGATAACCGCTGCACCCCAGGAACAGACCGTGACGCGACTGCCGCCGCATCATCTCCTTGCCGCACACCTCGCACTTGTGCTCGGTCGGCTCCGGAATCAGCGGGTTGCCCTGCTCGTCGATGTCACAGGCCGTCTTGCAGTCGGGATAACCGCTACACGCCAGGAACCGCCCGTTCGAGCCCCACCGATACACCATCTCCTTGCCGCACTTCGGACATTTATGTTCGCTCGGCTCCGACTTGATGGCGTCCATATTCTCGTGCGCGTGGTCCAAAGCCACGCGGAACGGCTCGTAAAACTCACCCAACACCTGCTGCCAGTCCAGGTGGGCCTCCTCGATCTTGTCGAACTGGTCCTCCATGTGCGAGGTGAACTTCACGTCCATGATCTTGGGAAAAAAGTCGACCAGCTTCTGGGTCACCATCTCGCCCAGCTCAGTAGTGTGAAAGCGCCGCTCGATCTGCTTGACGTACTTGCGCTGCTCAATGGTCTGGATGATGTTCGCATAGGTGCTCGGCCGACCGATGCCCTCAGCCTCCAACGTCTTTATCAACGACGCCTCGCTATACCGCGGCGGCGGCGATGTGAAATGCTGTCGCGGCTTGATCTCTAGCGCCCCCACCGGCTGATCTTGCTCCAGGTGCGGCAGCAACTGGTCGCCGCTCTTGCTCACTCCCGCCACCCGCAGGTAGCCGTCGAAAGCAAGTTTCCTACCCGTCGCCTTGAAAACCGCCTCGCCCACCTCAGTCTCGGCCGAGATCAGTACCGTGGTGGCGTCCCATTCAGCCGGCGGCATCTGACAGGCAACCAAACGCCGCCAGATCAGATCGTAAAGCTTCCACTGATCCGCCGCGATCTTGCCCTTAAGCGAAGCGGGAGTCCGCCGCACATCCGTCGGCCGGACCGCCTCGTGGGCCTCCTGGGCCCGCCGACCGCTGCCGTACCGCATCGCCGACTTCGGAAGATACTGCCCGCCGAACTCCTGCTCGATAAACCTCCTCACCACCCCCACCGACTCGCCCGACAGGTTCGTCGAGTCGGTACGCATGTAGGTGATCAGCGCCACAGACCCCTCGCCGTTGCCGATGTCCACACCCTCGTACAACGCCTGAGCCACCCGCATGGTCCGCGACGCGCTGAACCGCAACTGGGTCGACGCCGACTGCTGGAGCGTCGCCGTCGTAAACGGCGCCGCCGGCTTGCTCCGGGTCCGCCTGGTCTCGATCTTCTTGACGGCCAAGTCCGGCGATTGACCGGGGTCGGTCTGCCCGACCAACTCGGTCAGCTTCAACCCATACCGGCTATACTCCTGCCAGTCTTCCTGCTCCAGGCGGCAGCGAACGTAACCCAGCGCCTCGCAAATCGGCCGAACTTCCTCCACCGACTTAGGCTTAAACTCCCGCCCGTCCACCTCAACCAGCTCGGCCCCGAAACACTCGTGCTCCGCCAACCATTCAGCCTGGCGCTTAAGGGTCTGCGGCTTATCCGTCTGTTCAGCCTTGGCCAATAGCTGCGCCCATCGCTCTGCCAGCTCACCGACCCGCTCCGGCGACGTGGCAAAATACGCCGGCACGCGCCAGTATTCCTGAGGCACAAAAGCACGAATCTCCTTCTCGCGGTCCACAATAAGTCTGACCGCCACCGACTGCACACGTCCGGCCGACAGACCCTTGGCCACCTTGCGCCACAGCAGCGGGCTTAGCTGGTAGCCCACGATACGATCAAGCACCCGTCTGGCCTGCTGGGCATCGACCCTATCCAGGTCGATACTGCGCGGGCTCGCAAACGCCCGCTGTATTGCCCCCGATGTTATCTCATTAAAGACCACCCGACGGACCTTCCCCTCCGGCAGCTCCAGGGCGTGCACCAGATGCCACGCGATCGCCTCGCCCTCCCGGTCCAGGTCCGTCGCCAGATACACATGCTCAGCCCCACGGGCCCGCTTCTTGAGCTTCTCAACGATCTTGCTCCGCCCACTCACCACACCATATGTCGGTTTGAAGTTGTCGTCTAGGTCGATTCCGAAACCGCGGGCGGGGAGGTCGCGGACGTGGCCCATGGAGGCCTCTACTATGTAACCTTTGCCTAGGTAACGGTTTATGGTCTTGGCCTTGGCTGGTGATTCGACGATTACCAGGTCGGGCGCCTGAGTTTGTTTGGGTTTTTTGCCCATTTCAACCCTACTTTAGCCGGGTGCGATCACTACTTACGTAACAGCTACCCGCCCAATTACGTACCACCTGCCTCCCAACGTTGAGCCTATTGCGGCGTTAGGCGGTGGTTTCTGCAACCGATATTATAGGCCGCAGCGGGCCAAGGCGCGCCCGGACCCTAATCAGCCAAGAACCGAGTGTCAATTGTGAAACTGCGTAACCAACTGTCAGTAAAGCCTTTTGGCTTGCTTTTGTTTTGCCGATTGCCTATCGTCGGTGCCTATATTTGGCTTGTCTTGCAACGATGGCCAGTCCTTAGTCAAGCTGTTACCGGTACTTAGGAGTTATCAGCCATGATGAAGTGGTTCCGCAAGCACAATAAGAAGCTCCTGGCTGTGTTCGCCTCGGCCCTGCTGGTGATCTGGCTGGGCGGGCAGGCGTTGCAGGAGGCGTTTCAACCAGACTCGACCGGCGACCTCACGGCCCAGATATTCGACGAAGACGTTACTCGCCGCCAGTGGCTTAACACCATCTCTAAAGCAAACATCCTGCAAGAGTTAGGCATCCGCTGGCAACTGGCGGGGTTCGGCATGGTGCCCGGTGACGGCTACGGTCAACTGCCTCCGGTGCTCGGACGAGAGGAATGGTTCTGCCTGGTACACGAGGCGAACCAGATGGGCGTGGTAATCAGTCGCGAGCAGGTGGACAAGTTCCTCCAGGCCAGGCAAGACGTGGCTGGGCGGCTGGAAGCGGTGCGGGACCGACGCGGCGTGTCGCTGGCGTACATTCGGGGGGCTGTGGCCGAGTATCTGCGGCTGATCTCAGCGGCGAACATGGCGACGCAGTCGGTGAAGATCTCGGAGCCGCAGGTCAGGCGAGTGGTTCGCGACATGTATGAAAAGGTGGGCGTGCAACTGACGGTGGTCAGGGCCCGGGACCTGGTCGACGAACAAGAGGAGTTGAGCGAGGAAGAGCTGCGGGCGCATTTCGAGAAGTATAAGGACCGCCTGGCGGGAGAGGATGAAGGATTGGGTTACGGTTATCGCTGGGCCGATCGGGTGGTGGTCGAGTACGTCAGGGCGGATATAGACGCCATTAAGGAAAACCTGCCGGCAGTGGTGATACGTCGGGTAGAGTCGCGAGCGCTGAAGTATTATCGACAACACCAGGACGAATTTACGGTGACCGAACCGCCGAGCACGACCACAGCGGCCACGACTACCACCAGCAGCACGGCTGAGGCGACAACGACCAGCAGCGCCCCGGCGACGTCCACGCAGCCGGTCGAGAGACTAAAGAGCTATGGCGAGGTTAAGGCCGAGATAGTCGATCGGCTGTTAACGGACGAGACGCTCAAGATCGCCGGAGGGGTGATAGGACAGGTTGGCGATCGGCTGCAAGAGCCCTGGTACGACGTGGCGACGGACGAGGCCGGGTATAAGGAAGCGCCGGAGGAAGTGCGGGCGGAAGACTACCTGAGCAGTATTGTTGCTGAGGTAAGTAGCAAACGTGGGATTCCGATCGAGTACGGCAAGACGGGGACCATGACGATCGCCGACGCGGCCAAACTGGCTGGCATCGGCCGAGCGGCCGGTCGAGACGCGCAGAACAGGCCGTTGCCGTTTGCCGAATATGCGTTTCGCACCAGCGGCCTGGCGGACGCGCCAACCGAGCCGGGCACGGAAGTAAGGTTGTCGCTGTACGAGACGACCCGCTCGCCGCTGCGAGATAGCAGAGACCGGCAGGATTACAACTTCTATCTGTTCCGGGTGATAGAAGTGGTGCCGTCGTCGGTGCCCGAATCGATGGATGAGCTGGCGGGGGACAAGCTGGCGGCAGATCTGCGGGAGTATAAGGCCTACATGTTGGCGGGCGAGCAGGCGGTGCGTCTGGCTGAAGCGGCGGCGGAAGTGGGGCTGGAAGAAGCGGTCGAAGCCGACGAGGAGCTGACAGAAGAGGTGGGCAGGCAACTGCGGGTACTGAAGCCACCGGCCTTTTCGAGGATACAGCCCATCACGCAGCAGATGATGCAGTATCGCATGACCGACCGACGGATTTCTTACGTGAGCGGGGTGGGGCGGAGCGAGAAGCTGATAGGAGCTTGTTTCGAGCTGGGGGCAACGGCCGGTGCGATTGAGGGGCGGGCGGTGCGCGTGGTGGACCTGCCGGAGCTGAAATGTCAGGTGGTGGTGCAGGGGGTCGAAATCGAGCGGGTGACCACCGACCTATACGAACAGCACCGCCGGCAGATGCAGGGGCTGCTGTACGTCGAGGCCATGCGTGCCTTTCGGGACGACTGGTTCTCGGCGGATCAAATCCATCAGCGCACGGGGTTCAGCCTGGTCAGCGAGTAGAAGAAGGTGCGTCAATGACGCACCGTACATGCTTATGGACATTGATTTACTCATTTCTGGTTTTAGCCTGGCCAAATCAGGTTATGAAACACTTAAAGTCATCCGTGAAATTGCCGGCGCTGATGTGATTTCTGGTTATTTCAAATACGACTGCACTAGAATCGAGGGTTCGGAAAAGATTGAAGTCGAAGTGCATTGCGATTCTAAAAACAAAGCTATATGGTGGTATTGTGTTAAACCAATTGATGATTACATTTTTATCCGGACGCCATTAGTCGAGTCTTGTGCACATGAAATAATCGGCCACGTCCAAGGGGAAGCTCAACCAGATGCTCGATATTGGAGGTGGGTTGCTCCTACATTGCCAGGTCGGATACATGGAGGGGAAGCCGTGAACCTAAAAGTTGATTTCTTAATTTATGGGTATAAACCAAAAGCCCTTATTAAGCACTTTACAACAAGGTGAAATGCGGGCTAACAAATCATTGCACCGGACGCTTCGCGCCGGTGAATTCAATTCGTTAGGCAAGAAAACGCCGGGTGGCACAGCTTGACCCGTAGGACAAGGTGTGTATTGCGCACGTGGGAAACGTTTTGAGTTGAGTTGGTGTTACGAAGCCAGCACACTTTGCCTTGCAGGACAAAGTGTGGCAGGAGGGTTAGCCAGTACCGATTCTGCGCACTGCCTTCAGGACGCCATTCACCCTCCCCGACACCTCCTTACAGGCCGTCATCCAATCCTCGCACACCCCGGCAAAGAGACGTGGATCCCAGGCCTGAATTTTCAGCGGTGGTAGCCTCAGCCAGCCCTCGTAACGCGAGTTGCACGCGCGTATCTTCTCGTACAGCTCGTAGAGCCCCGCCACCAGCTTATCCCGGTCAGCCCCAGCAGCCGAGAAGTCCGCCGAGACCAAGTCCCAGCTATGCGTTGACATCAGCTCCGGCTTGGGCTTATCACCTCCGGCCCGCTCGCATACGCCCGTGACGGACTCAAGCTCGGCAATCACAGCCACGACTGCGCGCCGCTGTCGGTCCTTGATCTGTCTTTCGTGCAGCTCCAACGGCCGCTTGGCCAGTTTGCCCGTTATCACGACGTACACACACGTCAAACAGGCCAGCAGCACCGTCGCAACTGCCTGCACCCACGACGGGCTACGTAGCAGGTACACCACATCGCTATGCCATCCATGATCTACGGCGACCAGCACAGCCAACACACCAGCTACGACAAGCAACACCAGCACACGAAGCCACCGCCTCCGCATCACAGCAAGCCTCCTCCTGGACAGTCCCCTACCCTCCCACGCCGGCGCTCACTCCTGGATAACTGGACAAGTATTTTCCACAACCACAGCTAAGCCTCTCGCATTGCCCGGACTAGCACGCTCATTACGAAAGCACCGAAGACAGACGCTCCAAGCGACACTGCAAGCATAGCTCTATCTAGGTACCGCTTCATATCCGGTATACGCCACACTTCACCCCGGACCTTCACTCCTTCGCTCTTAATGAACACCTCAACCGGCGCAGGCATGTTTATGGCGAAGGCAATAGTGTCACTGTCACTAGGATTCAGTAACGCGTACCGGAATCGCGACCATCCTCTGCCAGACTCTACCTCTTCAAGGCCAAACTCAAACCGCGGATCCGTCGCATGCGCAACCCGCAATATCTCAACAGTGTCGTCGTAAATGTCGAACGCGACTCGAACGTTCACATCTTTGATGGGCTTGCTCCCCGAATTCCATATCCGAATACCGTACAGAGCAAACAAGTCCCGCGGCAGGCCAAGAAGGTTCTCCCACTTTTCATCATATGCCGATTCCGACCGCTGAAGATCATCTGGCAAGTCCGACCGCTGAAACGGCCCAGACACCAGGTAACTGATTTCGCAACTTCCATGGCCCAGCCATGAAGTAAACATTATAAAACCTGACACAACAATCCCCACGGCGACTGGGAGGATCAAATGGTCGCGCACCCCGGTAGGTATACGTAAGCGCATTGTCGTCTCCAGAGATCCCTCTTGTTCGCTAGCAAACCCGTGCGTGTTGGACGGGCGAATCAACCCATCTTATGGCCCCTAGCAGTTCCATGGTGAGTTGCCTTATCGCATCTGCCCCGCCTCGTGTCAAGACATACTGTGCCGCCACGCGCTTTGCCGACGGCAGCCAGCGAGTCACCACCGCCGGGCGGGTGGCACAGCTTGACCCGCAGGGCAAGGTGTGTATTGCGCACATGGGAGACGTTTTGAGTTGGGTTGGTGTTACGAAGCCAGCACACTTTGGGTTGCAGGACAAGGTGTGGGAGCCGGCCACCATTACTACAGCTCGTCGAGCAGCGCGTTGAATTGCTCGACAGTCAGGCCGGCGCCGCGTATCAGATGGCGAAGCGTTCCCGCCCTTAAGGCTCGGCCGCCGTGGTCAGGTACGGTCAGCAGGTACGGATGCCCTTGCTTCTTGAGGACGTGATGAGCCCCCTTTACGCGGCAGTGGACGAACCCAGCACGACCGAAAGCCTTAATGGCCTGTCGGGCGGTGACGGCGGGGAGTTTAGACATTCACAATGATCCAAATCCGTTTCTCGCCGGCCTCCGGCTGAGCTTGCTCCTCAATCGCCACGCAGGGGATAGCCTGCCCTTCATGCCTATAGCCTTCGATCGCCGCTTGTAGGGCTTCACCAATATTGGCGAGAGCCTGTTTGGG
>SDBT01019702.1_pt1 | contig 10569 bp, 7 predicted proteins | sample 2277101 | NCBI WGS metagenome assembly SDBT01 (sample SAMN10404973, study PRJNA504765) | marine sediment metagenome | isolation source: marine sediment core GS10_PC15, 103 cmbsf | place: Arctic Ocean: Southern Knipovich Ridge | collected 2010
AAGTTTTTGAAGTGCCAGAAGCATCACGGATTGCACGTGGTAGGGCGATTATCAACATCTTACCTCTTCAAGAAGGTGAGTGTGTAGTGAAGTTGTTACCTACACGTGAGATGGAAGGAAAGTTTGTAATCATGGTTACCAAAAATGGTATTACCAAGCGTATCAAAGCAACAGACTTTGCTAAAATTCGTTCCACCGGTATTCGTGCAATTACCTTACGTGAAGATGATGAGCTAGTATTTACCTCTTTGAGTAGTGGTGAGGATACCGTTATTTTGGCAACAGCACACGGCCAGGGCATTCGCTTTCAAGAAGACGAGGTTCGTGCAATGGGACGTCAAGCAAGTGGTGTTATTGGCATTAGACCAAAAAAAGATGATTTTGTTATTGGTATGGAAGTGGTATCTGATGGTGGTGACATTCTTTTTGCTACCGAAAACGGTTATGGCAAAAAAGTTCGTATTAAAGATTTTCGTATTGCTCATCGTGGCGGAGTTGGCGTAAGAACAATTCCAACGGGTAGGCGTAATGGCTTAGTGATTGGGCTTGCGGTTGTTACCGAAGATTCTAATATTTTGCTTATTGATTTAGTTGGTAAAATCATTCGTCTACCTGCAAAAGAGGTGCGTGCTATGGGACGTCAAGCAAAAGGTGTACGTTTGATTAGACTTGATAAACAACAAAAGCTGGCCTCTGTTGTTGCCTTTGAAGAAGATGAAGAGATAAATAATGAAGGGCAAGAGGGTGGTGGCGGCGGTCAAGTAGCTGCTGCAACTACTAAATTGGCCGATCCAGCATCACATGTTATGAATATCTTTTCAGCAACACAACAGGTGCCTATTGAAACAAAACAGAGTGATGACTTTGAAGTTATGCAGGGGCATGTAGAGGCGCAACAAGACATTGTTTATACTGATGCTGATGATAGTATATCTGACGTAAATCAAGATGATGATTCATTTTTACAATTTTAAAATGTTGGAAAAAATATTTTTTCCAATTTAACTATGCCGCTGCATTAAGGCGAGGAAGATAGTCAACTTATTTAACTAATGAAACATAAAGATCTTATTATTCTTCACCTTTCATTTATTAAGGGTATTGGCCCTTCTACTATTCAGACAATTGTGTCTTCAAAGACAACCAAATATTCTTGGGATGATCTTTATACACTGTCTCAGAATGAATGGATTCATGAGTTTAATTTATCAGCGGGTACAGCATCTAAAATTATTGTTGGTCTTGCTGATACTGTGCGTCTTGACAAAGAATTAAAACTAATTGAGCAACACAATATTTCTTGGGCAACGTGTGTGAGTGATGCGTATCCTGCCCTATTAAAACATATCCATTTGCCACCACCTGTATTGTATTGGCAGGGTGGCCAATTTGATGATACGCAAAAGCGCATTGCCGTTGTTGGCTCACGTAACGCGCATCATTATGGTGAGCGGGTCATTAATAATATAATTCCCAAACTTGTTGCACATGGTTGGGTTATTGTTAGTGGCGGTGCGATTGGTGCTGATAGTATGGCGCATCGTGCAACTTTGCAAGCAAAAGGTACAACAGTGGCGGTACTCGGTTCTGGATTGCTGTCACCCTATCCGCTGTTGAATGTACGGTTATTCGAAACTATCGTTAATCAAGGTGGTATGTTAGTAAGTTCATTTTCTCTAACCCAACAAGCGTTGTCGGGAAATTTTCCAAAAAGAAATCGTATTATTTCCGGGTTATCACATGGTTGTTTGATTGTTCAGGCTTCAAAAAAAAGTGGTGCGCGAATTACTGCACAGTTTGCGCTTGATCAGGGTAGAGAAGTTTTTGCTGTTCCGGGATTGATTGATGATGAATTAAGTTTAGGTTGTCATGCATTAATTCAAGAAGGTGCAAAATTGGTTAGCTCAGCCGATGATATTTTACAGGAGTTTGGCTATACCATTTTAAAAAAGGAAGATAGTCAACAGCAACAAGAAATAATGCCAAAGTCAGCAACTTCAAAATTAGCAACTTACGAAACAATAACTGATACTCAATTGAGCATTTTGCAATTGTGCCGCCAACCATCCTCTATTGATGTTCTTTTACGTTCTACTAATATAAATTTAACTGAGTTGCAAACGGAATTGTTTAACTTACAACTTGCCGGAAAAATTCAGCAGGATTTTACTGGTATGTGGCTAACAAAATAGAGTGAATTTAAATGGTAACTTATTATTTTAGTAAGCTTTTTAATTATTTTATTATAGTGTTATTGATGTTTTTATCATTCATAGTGAATTCTATGGAGAACAATTATAAAAAACAAGATCTAGTTAAAATTCAAATAAATGGTGTAGGAGTTTTTATAATTGATAAAAAAGTAGCTGATTCGATACCTTTTCTAAAGACTTCTATTGAAAACCAAAAAAAATTTAAAAACAGTGAAAATCTTATAAAAATTAACAATCCTAATGTTCCTACTGAAATATTTGAAAATATTTTTAATAGGTATAAAGAGGGTTTAATGGGTATAAAAACTGCAGAAGAAGTTATTGCTTGGAATTATTTATGTCTTTGTGAAGAAAAAAAAATCAAGATATGTGAGCTTATAGAAAGATTTAAAACAATGGAATTTGAAATAATGAATGAAGTAATATCAAAAGTTGAATTGTTACTTTTAGATGATCATATTCAAAGTATTGCTAAGAATATAGTTATAAATTTAAAACCAGATAAAATAGATTCACCAGAAGATTGTAGAATAAAAAAAGAATATGTTGATAATATAAAAAATTTGAAAATACGAAATGCGATTTTAAATAAAATAAAAAATGAAAAAAACATAATAAAAAATAATATAAAAAGTTATTTTAATAACAATATTAAGAGTAATAATAAAATTGTAAGTTTTTTATCTATAGATGATTATTTTGGTATTGATTTACCAAAAATAGTAGCTTCTGTACTGATTAATCGTTTAACAATAATTAACACCGTAGACGATGTGAAAAAAATAATGACATTTGTTAATCAAAACGATATGGCAAAAACGGTTATAAGTGAAAAATTGATAAATTGTCCCATTTATAGAAAGAAAAAAGCAATAAAAAGGATTTACTCTTATTTTAATAATAATATTGAGAGTAATGATGCCATTGTAAATTTTTTATCTATGGATAATTATTTTGGTATTGATTTGTCTAAAATAGCATTTTCTATACTAATTAATTGTTTAAAAACAGCTAATGTAGAAAATGCCAAAAAAATAATAAATATAATAATGGGATTGATTGAAGATAATCCTGACAAATGGGAATTAGTTAAGAGGCCCCTTTTTGATTCGGATAAAACTATTAGTCGTTTTCAGTCACATTATTCATTTACTGAGATAGTTTATAATTTGTATCATAAGTTATTAAGCGTTAACAAATCAAAAGAGTTTTTTGAAGAAATAAAAAACAAAGACATATCAGATGCAATTTTAAATAAAATTAAATATAAAATAGACAAAAAAATTGCCTGGTTGTCCTTTGCTAATGCTAAAAAGTTTGAGGAAGTATTAGATTGGAAGGCATTTGATAAAAACCATAATAGTACATTTAAACCAGGTTTGTTAAATATATTTAATGAAAATCAAAGGTATATTGGAGTAAATGCTGCAATTTGGTCTCCAGATAGTAAGTATTTATGTTACCTTGGAGCGGCTAGAAAGGAAGAAATAAAATTTTGCCGTTATCAAAATGTAATATTCTTTTATAATATAAATGGAGAATTGATACCCTATTGTTTTGAAAAAAATAAAGATAGAACACATCCTTATTACAAAAATATAGGTGTTTTCCCAAATTCATGGAGTCCAAATAGTAAACATTTTGTTTGGTTTTATTATTCTGAAAGAGAGGAATCACGTGAAGTAGTAAAGTATTTGGATAGTATAAAAATATATAATATGAATACCAAAAAGACAAAAACAATAATAGCAGAACATACGTCAAATAAAAAATTTGAAGAAAAACTTTATTGGGATATAGAAGGAACAAAATGTTATATTCCTTATCAAGGCAACCATAAAATAATAGAATACAACATAAATACTGATAAAACAAAAACAATTAAATTAGAGAGTTTAGAAGATAGTAGTATTAAAAAAATTATTGAAAATGTAACAAAATTGAAAAATCTTCTAAAAGAAAAAGAATATTATATTAGTTCAGATAGTAAACATATTGCTATTAACTTTCGTAATCGTGGATTTCAAAGTGGTAAGTATGATTTTGATGTATATAATATAGAAACTACTAAAAAAATAAGAAAATTCGTTGCTTGTCGGATTAACGGTTTTTTTTCATATGATGAAAAATATAAGTATGATGATGGTTTTGTCTCTATTAATACAAATAAAAAGATAGAATTTAAAACTTTATTTAAAAATAGTGATTGTATTTCTAGTCCGTGTGGAAAATTTTTTTGTCATTTAAAAACTAAAGGTTCTTATTTGTCGATAAATAAATATTACAGTGAAGACGTGTCGGAGGCTCGTTCAAAAGTAAAAAATATAACTGATTTTGGAAAACTTATTTTGATACATCAATTATTTAATGTAACTGAAGGGCCTAAGAAAAAGGTTTATAGAGTAATCAATGATAAAAGTAATATTGAATTTTTTCTAAATACTATAAATGAACTAGGCCCTCTTGTAAAAATTTCACAAAGTGATACTGCAACAAATAACACAAACAATTATGTAACAATTCAATTAAAAGAATTAGATATAAAAAATAGTTATTTTTTTCCCTACTCATTAATAAAATCAACTCAGGATACAATTAAATCTACTGCTTGTATTGAATTAGGTTTACCTTCTCCTTTATATAACAAAATAAAAAAAGATAAAATAAAAGAAAAATTGGAAAAGTTTACAGAACTACATATCAAAGAACAAAAAGAGCGTTATAAGGAACAATTAAAAAAAACAGTTAAATTAAGAATGCTTGAGCCTTATATTATGAAAAAAAATCCAGAACTACAAAAAAGCGATCTAATTATAGGTCTTTTTTAGATCAATAGTTAGGACAGTTTTGAAATTGAGGTTCAAGACCACTTAAAGGGTCTCTAATAAAAGGCTTGAATTTGACTAATATAAAATTTAACTGAGCTACAAATGGAATTGTTTAACTTACAACTTACCGGAAAAATTCAGCAGGATTTTACTGGTAAGTTGTTAACAAAATAGAGTAAAGCTAAATTGATAATATTATTTTCTGATTTTATTGTGTGACTAAGATAAGTTGTTCGGAAGCAAAGATTGTGTTTGGTATTCCCTCCGTTCGTCCTGAACTTGTTGAAGGATACGAACGGCAAAAACAAGATTAAGTTACTATGTTAGAGTTTTATATTTATATATTAAAGTGTAATAATGGTTCATACTATATAGGTCACACAGACAACATTGAAAATAGAATATCTGAGCATGTGAGTGGGAAGATAAGTGGGTACACAAGTTCTCGGTTGCCAGTAAGGGTTGTTTATGTTGAGGCCTTTGGGACTCGAGATGAAGCAATTATTGCTGAGCGTCAAATTAAAGGATGGTCTAGAAAGAAAAAAGAAGCGTTTATATGTAGAGATTGGGATAGAATTAAACGATTGAATGATATGCAAAAAAGGAAATAATTTTTGTCGTTCGTATCCTTCAACAAGTTCAGGACGAACGGAGAGAGAGCTGAGCGCAGTGTTTACTCCTGAACGTAGTTGGATGATCAGAATTAATGGATAATCAAATGAATAAGAAAAAAATTATTTTTGGTATTAGCGTACTATTGAATTTTTTTGTACTTATTTTATTTGTTTTTCGTCAAAAACCAGTTACTGATAAAAAACAATTTACTGTTGTATGTACTACGAGTATAATTACTGATACTGTTCAACGTATTGGTGGTAACAATATAGTAGTGCATGGATTAATGGGCCCGGGTATTGATCCTCACTTATATCGCGCACGCGAGAGTGATATGCATAAACTTGCCGCAGCCGATCTTATTTTTTACAATGGGTTACATTTAGAAGGAAAAATGTCTGAGGTGTTTGCATCAATGGGCCGATATACCAAAACGGTAGCAGTTACTGATGCCATACCAAAAGAACAATTACTCTCATCTGAATTTGTTGATTTGTATGATCCGCATGTGTGGCATGATGTGTGTATGTGGATGATGGTGGTACAATTTATTATAACTAGTATGAGTGATGCCGATCCAGATAATGCGCTCGTTTACCAAGGCAATGGTGATCAATTATTAAAGGAGTTAGAGGCGCTTGATAAATATGTTATTACAAAAGCTCAGCAAGTTCCTGCATCGCAACGAATATTGGTAACGGCACATGACGCATTTGGATACTTTGGTAGTAGGTATGGATTTGAAGTGCTTGGCTTACAAGGACTCAGTACCGATTCGCAAGTAGGCATCAAAGATATACAGCAATTAACATCATTCATCGTAAATAAAAAGGTACAGGTTCTGTTTGTTGAATCATCAATGCCGCATCGTAATATTCAAGCAGTACAACATGCGGTGGAAGCGCGGGATTGGTATGTTATTATTGGGCAAGAGTTATTTTCTGATGCGCTGGGTGATCTTCAAACATTGGCAGGAAGTTATGCGGGTATGATTAAACATAATATAGATACAATTGTTGCTGCAATAACACAGCATGAAACTCGTTGAGGCGTACAATTATGAAATCCGATACATCACAATTATATGCTCTTGAAGTACGTAATCTTACTGTTGCCTATAATAATACCCCTGTATTGTGGAATGTAAGTGTTTCTGTTCCGCAAGGAATATTGTTAGCAATTGTAGGGCCAAATGGCGCTGGCAAAACAACGTTTATTAAGTCGATTCTTGGATTGATCAAGCCGATTGCAGGCAACGTTACTATTTTTGGGCGCTGCTTTTCTTATAATTATCGTGAAATTGCATATGTTCCTCAACGCAGTACCGTTGATTGGGATTTTCCTGTGAACCTTTTGGACATGGTATTGATGGGTCGGTACAGCCATTGTGGTTGGATTCGTCGACCACGCAGGGAAGATGTTGATAAAGCTTGGCAATCTCTTGAATTAGTTGGTCTTACTGCATATGCGCATCGACCAATTGGGCAATTATCTGGTGGACAACAACAGCGGGGATTTTTAGCACGGGCATTAGTGCAAGATGCCCGTATGTATTTGTTAGATGAGCCATTTATTGGTGTGGATATCGCAACTGAAAAAATTATGGTTACTTTACTCAAAAAATTGCGGGGTCAAGGTAAGACGATTTTAGTGGTACATCATGATTTACAAACGTTACATGAATATTTTGATTGGGCATTGCTACTTAATCGTACCTGTGTTGCGTTAGGGCCCGTTGATACTGTTTTGGTGCCTGAGTATGTTTGTGCGGCATATGGTGGCCAATCTATTCTACACACAAAAAATCGAGCGATGCAAAATAATGATACATAAAGTTTTCTTGTCGATGTTTTATGATTATACGTTATGTATTGTTATTGGTGGAACTGCCATTTTAGGTCTTACATCTGGTACTATTGGTGTATTTGCGTTTTTGCGTCGGCAAAGTTTACTTGGTGATGCGATATCGCACGCTGCACTGCCAGGCATAGCACTAATGTTTTTGGTAACACATACAAAAAATCCGACCGTGTTATTATTGGGAGGTGCACTTTCTGGTGGTGTTGGTACCATGCTTATGAAATTAGTTACCTATAAAACTACGTTGAAAACGGATGCAATTTTGGGAATTGTGCTTTCAGTTTTTTTTGGGTTCGGTTTAGTGTTGTTGACGATTATTCAAAAGTTGCCCATTGCAAATCAAGCAATTTTGAATAAGTTTTTATTTGGTAATGCATCAACCTTACTTCCAGAAGATGTATTTGTTATGGCGGTTGTTGCTTCAGTTGTGCTTGTCATGGTGGTGGTATTTTGGAAAGAATTTACGCTTATAGCTTTTGATCCGGTACTTGCTCATGTATTAGGATATCCGGTTAGGCTATTTGATATGGTATTAATTTTTTTATTGGTGCTTACTATTGTAATTGGCCTGCAAACGGTTGGTGTAGTTTTGATGAGCACCATGCTTATTGCGCCAGCAGCAGCAGCACGACAATGGACGTCGAGTTGTGGCAAGATGGTTATACTTGCCGGTATGTTTGGTGCGGTGTCAGGTGCTTTAGGAGCGATTATCAGTAGTATGGTTGATCGTTTGCCAACAGGGCCTACAATTGTAGTGATAGTAAGTGTTTTAGTTTTGTGTTCGCTTTTATTTGCCCCACATCGTGGGATTTTGTATGCCAAGTGGAAGCGTAAATCTATACGTATATAACAAGCATGTTATCTATTATTCAACTTCACGTTCTTATTATCGCAATGCTTACCTCAGTTGCCTGTGTTTTGCCGGGTATTTTTTTAGTATTACGTGGTATTGCGCTTATGAGTGATGCCATTAGTCATGCTATATTGCTTGGCATTGTTGTTATGTTTTTATTTGTTCAGGATTTACAGTCACCATTATTAATTATTGGTGCCACATTTGCAGGTATACTTACGGTAGTATGTACTGAGTTGCTTATTCAGACACGACGTTTAAAAAAAGATGCCGCAATTGGGTTGGTGTTCCCGTTATTTTTTTCCGTGGGCGTTATTTTGATATCACAGTTTGCGCGCAATGTTCACTTAGATGTTGACATGGTATTGCTTGGTGAAATTATTTTTGCACCATTTAACCGCTTGATTATTGCTGGGGTGGATTGTGGTCCGTATGCGATATGGACTATGGGTGTAATTTTGTTTATCAATGCATTATTGTTTTACCTGTTTTATAAAGAGTTGGCTCTTGTCACTTTTGATTACAATCTTGCGCGGGTATTGGGTTTTTCTCCTGGATTTATATATTATGGCCTGATGGTGATGACGAGTGTTACCGCAGTTGGTGCATTTGATGTTGTTGGATCAATTGTTGTGGTTGCTCTTATGATTACTCCACCAGCAACAGCCTATTTATTGACCAATAGATTGTCATCTATGGTATTTGTAAGTGTGGTAATTTCTATTTTTTCAGCAATAGGTGGTTATTGGTTAGCCTATATTGCAGATGTATCTATTGCCGGTTCTATTTCAACAATGACAGGAATATTTTTTATGATGGCTTTGTTGGGAGCACCTGAAAAAGGGATCGTTGCATCATTAATTTTTGGCAAAAAACAGAGAATGGTCCTTGCGGGTGATGTGCTTTGTGCATACCTTGCACATAATGAGCTTATATCTGTTGCTGATGTTATGCGTGATCTTAGATGGAGTCAGCGATTTGTAAAAACAATTATTGATTATGCGCATTCAAAAGGGTGGTTAATGCAAAAAAACAACACTCTCAAATTAACCACTGCTGGGCGGGTTTACGCCTTGTGGGTGGATAATCGCCTATCGCCAGGTAATACACTGTAATTTACTGTGAAATTTTAATACATTTGCTGTTGACTAATAACGCGTCAAAAGAACCATTGGGTAGACTGATTGGTTTTCATAGACCCATTTGCGTCATCTTGTATTTTTTGCTATAATAAAATTTATTATAAGGGCCAAATAGGCATTTTACTGGGAGTTTTGATGAGAAAATATATTGTTTTTATTATTTTTGCTTTAAATGTTTCGTTTTCTGCGGATGCGATGCGTTTTTTAACGAAAAAGAATGTATTCACTAAAAAGAATGTATTGCGTGGTATACAGGCGGCTTCGTTTTCTGCTATAAGTTTGCCGTTTTTAGGGCGTTCATACAAAGGTTATAATGCAATGAATAATAATGATCAAAATCTTGATGAGTTGCCCAATATGCCTAAAGTGGTAGAGTTGTGGGCAAAAACAGAGTTGAAAAATCATAATATTCCAAATTCCCATTCAGTTACATTTAAGGTAAGGGATGACGACAACAAAGGTTGGGCTGTGAAGAACGGTAAGGTTGCGATAATTGAATGTGGTAGTAAGCAGATTGACCGGCTTGCAAAGACATTGACTTCTTGTAGCAGTAATGTGAATTCAGGTGTTGCTAGTGATGAACAAAAAGTGATTGATTGGGATTTATTCTCTCTTAAGCATGAAGTAGGTCATTTGCGTGGCAAACATGCAAAAAAGGAAACAGTTGCTTGGGCTTTGGCTCCACTAGCAATACAGACTCTTTTTAATACTATGAATGTCGGAGTAAAAAAATCACTCGGTATGAATAGTGTTCCAAAAACTAGTTTAGGTGTGTTTGGCAGATCTTTACTTGCATTTGGAGGTATTATACCAAAGGTAGGGATTGGTATTGCGGGACTTTTGTTATATAACCGTCATCTTGAGTGGCAGGCTGATCGATATGCTTGTAAGAATGCTAAAACTAAGCAGGAGTTGATTGCAGCGCGTGATAAATTCGAAGATTCTGCTGGTGAATTTGTATATAATTTGTATGATGAGAGAATTTTAGATAACAAGCTTGATGAAATATTTGGTAATGATGAGTACAGTGATCTGCAGAAGATTGCTATTTGTGAGAG
>SDBT01019703.1_pt1 | contig 10569 bp, 13 predicted proteins | sample 2277101 | NCBI WGS metagenome assembly SDBT01 (sample SAMN10404973, study PRJNA504765) | marine sediment metagenome | isolation source: marine sediment core GS10_PC15, 103 cmbsf | place: Arctic Ocean: Southern Knipovich Ridge | collected 2010
CGGAACTGATAGCGATCATCAACATGGCGCGCCAGTTCGCCGACGATGAGACCTCGCTGCCGGTGATCGAGCAGCGCGGCGATGAGGGCGCGAGCCATGTAACCAGGACCGCGATGGGCATGGCGATGCTGATGAACGCGGTCAATGTGGTGTTCCGCCGGGTGGTCAAGAACTTCGACGACCAGATGACGATGCCGAACATCGGCAGGCTCTACGATTGGAACATGCAATTCAGTCGCAAGGGACAGATCAAGGGCGATTTCGAGGTCGACGCGCGCGGCTCGTCGGTGTTGCTGGTGCGCGAGATACAGGGCCAAAACCTCATGACGATGCTGGATCGCTTCACCAACCATCCGGTGCTCGGTCCCTGGACCAAGGTGGGGCCGCTCTATCGAAAGGCGATCGAGGCGAACATGCTGTCGCCGGACGATATCGTGATGACCGATGACGAGTTCAAAGCGGCAGCGCAGAAGCAGGCCGAGAGCGCCGGCGAGGACCCGGAAATTCTGAAACTGCAAATGCAGCAACAGATCGCCCAGCTTGAAAGCCAAACCCGATTGCAAGTCGCGCAGATGGAACGCGAGACCAGGCTGATGACCCTCGCCGAGACCAACAACATGACCATCGCGAAGATACAAGCCCTGCTCGGCGTCAAGCAGATCGAGACCACCAGCAAAGAACGCATGTTCGCGTCCGAGGCCGCCATGGAGACGCGCCTGGCCGCGCAGGGCGCGACCGGCGGCAGCGGCGGATTCCTGTCGGTAGGGGCATGACTGCCGAAGTCATCGACATAACGCCTGCGGATGAACCCATAACGCTCGCCCGCGCTATGATTGCCGAGGCTCCGGGCTGCGTTGTCGCCGTTGCTGTGCTGGTGCGCGAAGACGGATCGCTTTGGTGTGACTGCTGCGGCCATGACAAGCAGGGAGTTCTTTGGGCGCTACAGAAGATGATCCATGAACTCATGGAGGTCGATGACGAATGATCGATAAAGCCTCCGAGACCTGGCGCGACATCGTCGCCTGGGTCGAAGATGAAGGGGCTAAGGCGGCCGGGCAACTCGCGATGACCGGAGTGGCCTTGCCCGAAACCGAATTTCTGCGCGGGCGCTTATCCGCCTTAGCCGATCTTCTGGATTTGGCGGAACCGATCAAGCCGCCTCTTGCAGAACCGAGCGACAATTACGGCTTACAGGGCGCCGACGAGGGATAGGGGTGCTGCGGGTCGGGCTTGATACCGACTAGCTGGAACTCCACTACGTTGCCATCGTGGAGTGGCGTTTTCCGGCGCCACGGCGCCTACCGTATCAGTTGATCATTCCAGTTACGCCTGGCACGAGAGGGACATACCGTCTCGTCAACAGGCTGTAGCGTTTCCTTCAACGCTGCCGCAGCACGCGGTTTTAACCCATCCATAACGCCATCGCAAAGGCCGCCCGAAAGGGCCATAACGGAGATTGCTATGCCAGAAGCAACGACGTCGCCCGCCGTAAAGGCCGACGACGTACCCGAGCGTGAACCGACACCAGAAGAAGACGAAAAAGAGTTCGAGGCCGCGTTCGAAGAGTTCGCCGCCCCGGAGAATGACGAGGCCGCCCCTGAGGCCGCCCCTGAGGCCGCCCCGACCAACGACGACCCACCCATCGAAGAAGACCCGGCACCCGGCGCACAGGCGCCCGCTGCCGCCGAGGCCGCCCCTGATGAGGCCGCCCCCGACATTTGGGCCGATGCCACGCCGGAACAGCAAGCCGCCGTGGTGGCCCTGAAACACGAGAACGATTCCAACCGTGAGCGCGCGACTGCTCAAAACCGCAAGATCAATGAGCTTCTATCCGCCCAGCCCGCTCCCACTTCCGCCGCCGGACCGGCCGCGGAAGAGGATCCTGCCGCCACCGAAGAACCCGACGAGAACTGGGAACAGTTCAGGACGGAGTATCCCGAGGTGGCCGCGCCGATGGAGCAGCGATTTGACGCCCGGATTGCGAAGCTCGAAACCGAGAATGCGGAATTGCGTGGCCAAGTCTCCGGAATAACCGAGCGGCAGACGCAGGAGGCTATCAATACGGAAGAGGCCGTCCTATTGGACCGCCACCCCGATTACATAGCCGAGACGTCCACGCCGGAATTCGTCAAGTGGTACAACGGACAGCCCCGGTACGTTCAAGACGGGTTCGTTCGCAACGGCAACGTGGTTGTCGACGGCCAGGAGGCAGCCAGCCTCTTGGACCTGTACAAAGGCAACCTTGCGGCACCGACCAGCGAGGCCCCGGCGTTGCCGGCGCCCACTGGCAAGACGACGCGACGCCAACGCCGCCTTCAATCGGCGGTGCAGACCGAAAGCGGACAGGCCGGCCCCGGTGCGGGCCCGCCCGAAGGAGACTTCGACGCAGCTTTCGACCATTTTGCCGCGCGCGTCCCGAGCCAGTAATCCACCCCCTTTAACGCAAAGCCTCGTCGCGAGACGAGGCCAAGCCCTGAATATGGAGTGAAGAACCATGGCCGTTGGCCTGACCACCTATGGCGTAATCAATCAGCGTACCGCTGCTTGGGCCGCCACCGAAATGCTGAGACATGCCGAGCCGGTCATCGTGCTGGGCAAGTTCGGCATGACCAAAGAACTGCCGCGGAACAAGGCCGACACCGTCAAGTTTCGTCGGCCAGTCCCGTTCGCAGCGGCCACCGTGCCGCTCGTCGAAGGCGTGACGCCATCGGCGCAGAAGATGATCTACGAGGATGTGAACGTCCAACTCAAGCAGTACGGCCGTCCGATCGAGATCACGGACGTCGTCATGGACCTCGCGGAAGACCCGGTCCTGATGGACGCCTCGATGTTGGCTGGCGAGCAAGCCGCGCTCACCACCGAGCTTATCATCTACGGCGCGATCAAGGCGGGGACGAACGTGAAATTCACGAACGGCACCGTTCGCTCTTCCGTGAACACCGTGATGACGCTCAACGACCAGCGCGGTGCCACACGGGCACTCAAGGCGCAGAAGGCGATGAAGATGCGATCCATCCTCGGATCGTCTCCGAATTTCGGCACCAAGGCTATCGAGGCGTCGTACATAGCCTTCGCTCACACCGACTGTGAAAGCGATCTCAGGAACATCGCAGGTTTCACACCGGTCGCCGAATACGGCAATCGCACACCGGTCGCCCCGGAGGAAATCGGTTCGGTCGAGGATGTGCGTTACGTCCTGTCTCCCGAACTTGCTCCCTTCGCCGACGCCGGCGGGGTCAAGGGCTCGACGGTCTCGACCTCGGGCACGAGCTCCGATGTCTACCCGATCATCTACGTCGGTCGGGACGCATACGGGACCGTGCCGCTCAAGGGCAAAAGGGCCATCACTCCGATGGTTCTCAACCCCGGAACGCCGTCGAAATCCGACCCTCTCGGACAGCGCGGATTCGTGAGTTGGAAGGCGTATTACGCGGCCCTGGTGCTCAATGAGAACTGGATGATCCGCTTGGAAGTGGCGGTTAACGACATCTAAGCGCCGCACCCCTCAACGCAATGATGATGGGGCCGCCGTGTTGGTGGCCCCACCCATCCATCGAAAAAAGGAATTGAGACCATGCCTGTTAGAAGCGGTTTCGTTCACGGCACAGGGAACGCGCTCAATGTCGAGATCGGCTTTGTGCCTGATTACCTGCGCCTTGTCGATATAACCAACGGTGACATCATCACTGAAGGTTATTTCAAGCGCATCGTTGTTTTCACCTCGCTGTCCGTCGCCATCAGCGTCGGAAATTACATCAAAGGCGCCACCTCGGGTGCAACGGCCCGGGTCAACCAGGTCATCATCGATACCGGCACCGTCGCCGGTGGCGACGCCGCTGGCTGGCTTATCTGCGATCCGTTCGAGGTCGTGGGTACGTTGGAGACCGAGGAAGCCCAGGTCTATTCGTCCAAGCCTGGGCCCAACGCTGCGGCGACCGACCACCTCGACATCGTCGTCGATATCGAAGAGGGCAACAACATCGCCGCCGCCGTGGTCCAAGTGACAACGGCCGCGACACAGGTGACCGCCTTCGAAGGGACCGAAGCAACCCTGCGAAAGGGGTTCACGATGGGTGCCACGGTGTCGATCGTCAATGTGCTGTTCCATTACTTCGCGATGGCCAACGACCCTGGGATGGAAGGCGAGGAAACGGTCCTCGGCGAAACCCAGAGCAGCGCCGCCGGCGTCTGGGCGTAATCCTCTACACATCAATGAGCATCGGCCTTCGGGCCGTGGGCGTGGGCGGCATCGTGACGGGTGTCGTCCCGCCTTCTTTGTCCACATGGCGCACCTGGAAACCGCGCCAAGTCATAGGGAATTCAAGCAATGCCTAGTTCAATGACCCAAGCCGAAGCCCGCCAGCACAAGCTCGCGGCCCAACGCGGCAGCCTGCGCTCGCTGGAAGCCATCCTCGAACACCTGCTCGGCGGCGATGTTCCTTTCGACAATCTCACGGTCGAGGAAATTATCGTCTCAACGACGGCCTTCATCCGCGGCCGGCTGATGCTAACCCAGGCAACGCCTCCGACGGCGACCGCCACCGCGACGCTTACCGCCGCGCAGATGCTCGGCGGCATCCTGGTGGCGACCCCTGCGGCGGTGGCCAGCTACACGACCCTGACCGGCACGCTGCTGGAGGCCGCGCTGAGTGCCAATCTCGTCCTCGACGACACCTTCGATCTGACCATCATCAACCTGGGCGGCGCCGACGACATCATCACGCTCGTCGGCGGTACGGGCGTCACGATCGTTGGCTCTGTCACCGTCGATGACCCGGCTGCCGACGTTAACAGTTCCGGCACGTTCCGTTTCCGGCGCTCGGCGGCCAATGTCTTCATCGCCTACCGCGTTTCGTAGGAGTCCAATTCAAACCGGAGGAACCGAATGAACAACAGAAAATTGTCCCTCTTGGCGTCCACCAGCGCCATCGTCTTGCTTTGCGGCGGCACGGCCGCGCTCGTCGGCTTCGACGTCTTCGTACCCACGGCACAGGCCGACGGCGGCGAAGGCGGCGAAGGCGGCGAAAGTGACGCCGGTGAGGGTGGCGAGGGCGAGGGCGAGGCTGGCGACGCCGGTGAGGCTGGCGCTGCCGGCGCTGCCGGCGCTGCTGGCGCTGCCGGCGCTGCTGGCGCTGCCGGCGCTGCTGGCGCTGCCGGCGCTGCTGGCGCTGCCGGCGCTGCCGGCGCTGCTGGCGAGGCTCCGGGCCCAGGTCCAGGCTCAGATGCCGGCGGCGACTCAGATTCAGGGGGGGCCGGCCCAGTCGGGGACGGGATGCCACCTCGATGACCTACGCTTTCAAGGGCCAAATGGTCCTGTACCGGCTCACCGAAGCGGAAGCCCAGGCGACCAACAGGCGCCGCGAGCACGCCCAGCAAAACCTGGAAAAGATGCGTGAGGAACGGCCGGGGTTCCAGGCGCATATCGGCACCTATGTCGAAACAGGGGTGTCTGTCCCGATGATCGTGACCGTGGTCTGGCCGAGCGCTGTCAACGGCCAGGCGTTCCTCGACGGCAACGACAGCCTATGGGTCAAAACCGTCACCGAGGGCGAAGAGCCCGGCCAGTGGCAGCCCATCATGCACGGTTAGTTAAAACTACAATTAAACGACAATTAAACTACATCCCCCCGCCTCCCCCGCGGGGGTGCCGCGCTATTCCCCAGACATGGAGATTCCGATGAAACAGAGAGCCGTCCCGTGGGACGACGCTACCCTTACCGAATTGAAGATGTTCGCCGCGCAATCGCTCGGGATCATGAGCATGCCGAACATCGGCGAGGCCGCCATCCGGGCCAAGATACGCGCAGCCTTCAGTGGCGACACCATTACCATCCTGGTCCCCGAAGACGAGGCCCGGGACCGGGCCCCAGACGCGCCCCAGGCCGCGCCACCGGCGCCGCCATCCGATGGCCCCACAGACCCATCGAGAAGAACCGTTCTCAAGGGTGCCGCCGTGGTGGGCGCCGCTGCGGCGGTGGCTGTTGCGCCCAGCCCCCGTTCGCCCGCGGGCCAGCCATTTGCGGGCAAACCCCTGCGCGGGTCGTCCGCGGAAAACGATCCGAAAGTGAAGGTAACCATTGCCGAAATGGAGGGCGCCGGCGGCAAGCGGGCAGTGCCGGTCGGGGTCAATGGGGTGATCATGCTGGTGCCGCGCGGGCGCCCGGTGGACATCCCATATCGCTACTTTATGGCGCTCAAGTGCGCGGTCAAGACGTTGCACGAGCAGGATGAGGAAACCAACGAGATCACTTCGACGGAGGTGGACGCCTATCCCATGAGCGTCAACAAGATGCCGGATCAAGCCGACATCGATGCCTATCTGGCGCTCGAACAGACCCCCCCCGCCGCCGCCTAATCTCTCATGAGCACCTTTCTGGAACTCGCCCAGGCTCTCGCGCGTGAGAGCGGCACGGTCTCGGGAACGAACCCGACCGCGACAGCGTCGCAGGTTGGGCGGCTGTTGAAGATCGTCGAGTGGATCAAGCAATCCTATGTGATGATCCAGAACCTCCATGCCGATTGGCGTTGGATGGAGAAGACGTTTTCAAGCACCACCACGGCCGGGGCCGCCAAGTACACCGCGGCATCGTTCTCGCTCACCGATCTGCGCGACTGGTATCGCGACAACCAGGTGAACGGCTACAAGCCGCACACGATCTACCTGACCGCGGACGGGGTCGCGGCCGAGGGCGCCCTACGGGAAATTACCTGGGAGCAGTACCGGACCAGTTACGATCGCGGCGCGCAGACCCAAAATCCCCCGAGCGAGTACGCGATCAGCCCGGCCGGCGAGTTCGCGCTCGGACCCATCCCCGATGACACCTACACCGTTCGGGGCCTGTACCGCCAAGCCGCGGTCGTGCTGGACGAGGACGCCGACATTCCGGACATGCCCGCAGCCTTTCACGACATCATCGTCTGGCAAGGGTTGATCTTTCTCGCGGAGTTCGACGAGGCGGTGGAGCAAAGGGCGGCGGCGATCATCAAGTACAACGCCATCCTGGAGAACCTACAACGCGATCAGCTACCGACCGTTTCGCTCGGCGGCCATCCGATCGCGTAGAGCGCCAGCGCATGTCAATCGACACCCAATTTTATCCGTTTGCCGGGGGCACGGACCTGGTCACGCCCGCGATCGTCGTGGGGCCAGGTTTCGCCAGTGCCGCGTTCAATTACGAGCCGAACGACAAAGGCTACATGCGCATCGACGGTTTCGAGCGTCTCGACGGTCGCCCTAAGCCGAGCCTGGCGAATTACTGGATACTGGATTTCGACGCCGGCAACGACGCCATCAACGAAGGGGATATCATCACCGGCCAGGGTTCGGGGGCCACCGGGGAAGCGCTGATCGATGCCGTGGTCGAGAGCGGGACCTATGGCGGCAACGATGCGGCCGGCTACAACGTGATCTTCAATCTGACCGGGACGTTTCAGAACGACGAGAACCTTCAAGTCTCAGCGGTAACGAAGTCGGTTGCGGACGGTGTCGAGAAGACGCGCGCCGCTGACACCGACGCCTTGGATGCCACCTACATCCAAGACGCCATCACGACCGCGCGCGCGGATATCCTCGTGGTGCCGGGCTCGGGCAACATACGCGGCGCCTGGCTCTTCGGCGGCAACGAATACGCCTTCCGGGACAATGCCGGCGCGACCGCGGTCGATATGTACAAGTCGACCACCGCCGGCTGGGTGCTGCAAGACTTGGGCGAGACCCTGACCTACACCTCGGGCGGCACCTATGTGACCAAGGAGGGCGACACGGTCACCGGGGCTATCTCGGCCGCCACCGGGATCGTCAAGAGGGTCATCATATCGACAGGCACCTTCGCCGCCGGCACCGCCGCCGGACGGTTCATCGTCTACAGCGTCTCGGGAACCTTCCAGGCCGAAACCCTCAATGTCGGCGCCAACATCGACGTGGCGAATATCGCCGCCGATGCGGTTCCCCACACCCTCGCCGCCGGCGGCCGCTTCGATTTCAGAAACGCGAACTTCGGCGGCCACGCCGGCACCAACCGGATGTACGGCTGCGACGGCAAGAGCCGGGCCTGGGAGTGGGACGGCGCGGTGTTCATACCGATCATCACCGGGATGACCACCGATACCCCGAGCCACATCCACGTCCACAAGAAACATCTATTCCTGAGTTTCACCGGCGGTTCGGTGCAGCACTCCGGCCCCGGCAATCCTTTTCTTTGGTCGGTGATCCAGGGCGCCGCGGAGCTCGCGATCGGACAGGAGGTCACCGGGTTCTCCGGCAACGCGACCAAGACGCTCACCATCTTCGGTCGCAACAAGATCGCCATCCTCTACGGCACCTCGGCAGACGATTGGGAATTGGAAGAACTCACGGACGAAGCCGGCGCGATCGAGTGGACAGCGCAGCTTATCGGGAGCCCGATTTACATGGATGACCGTGGCCTGCGGTCCCTGGAGACCACCCAGGCATTTGGCGACTTCAAGCTCGGCACCTTGACCAGGCTGATCGAGCCGGTTTTCAAAGCGAAAAAGAAAGCCGGCATCACCGCGCTGGCCAGCGTCCGGGTGCGCAGCAAGGATCAATACCGGCTGTTCTGGTCGGACGGCACCGGGATCACGGCGTATTTCGGCAAGGGCGCGCCTGAGATAATGGAATTCGACCTCGGCATGGCGGTGCATACCATCGCCTCGGGCGAGGACGCGAATGGCGAAGACATCCTTATCTTCGGCTCGACGGACGGCTTCATATACCAACTCGACGCCGGTACGAGCTTCGACGGGCTGAAGATCACCGCCTTTACCCGCCTGCCGTTCAACCACGTTGGGACGCCAACCCAGCACAAGCACTGGCATCAAATGACGCTAGAGGTGGAAGCCGACATCGGATCGGTCGTCCAAATCCTTCTCGACTTTGGATTTGGCGACCCCGAAGCGACCTCGCCGGCCCAGGAGACATTCACGGTCGCCGGCGGCGCCGGCTACTGGGACCTCGACAATTGGAACGAATTTCAATGGTCGGCGACTGCCCAGGGGGTCGCGTTGCTTCACATCGATGGGGAAGGCACGAACATGAGCGTGTCATTCCTGTCGGAAAAAATCTTCGAGGAACCCCATACGATCACCGGGATCACACTCCACTATTCAAACTTGAGGCTCCAGCGATGATCGGGAGAACCTGATGGCCGCCTACTACACCAAAGGTACGCCAGCCATAGCGCTGACCTTGGCGCGCGCCGAGAACATCGACACCGAACTTACGACCATCGTCGCCGCCTTCGACAAGATTCCGGAGCAGCTTTCGCTTGAACAGGCGCGGCAGGCATTTGCGACTGACACCGGCGCGGCCGATGCCTACCTGGTCGCCCTGCCTGCCACTCTGCTCGCCTACACGACCGGCCTGCAAATCGTCATGAAGGCCGTCAACGCCAACACCGGCGCGTCGACGATCGACGTGGACGGACTCGGCGTCAAGTCTATCAAGCGGTTCAACGGCGATGCGCTCCAGTCGGGGGACATTCCCGCGGGCGCAATGGTGACCCTGAACTATGACGGCGTCAATTTTGTAACTGGTGGTGACGCAGTTACCGCCGCTGCGGCGTCTGCAACAGCCGCCGCCACATCCGAGACCAACGCCGCCGCATCCGAGACCGCCGCCGCCGCATCCGAGACCGCCGCCGCAGTGAGCGCGGCCGTGTTTTTCCCGGCCGGCACGGTCATGCTGTTCCACCAAGAATTCGCCCCGACCAGTTGGACAAAGGATGTAGCAACCACACTGGATAACGCCGCGCTGCGGATTGTGACCGACACGATGTGGGCAAGCGGCAAGGCTGGCGCGACCGCGTTCGACAGCGTCTTCGGGTCAGGCAAGTCGTCCGCCGGCTATGCGTTGCTGGCCGCCGATGTGCCGAACCACGGCCACGCGGACACTTTCTCCGTGTCTTCATCTGGGGCGCATACTCATGCTGTTGAGACACATCAGAGTGGCGGTGCTGTTACTGCTATTCCCCGGACGTCAGACAGTGACGGGGCCACCAACTCAAATCTAGCCAATAAGGCTGTAAGCGATGGAGCCCACACTCATCCCCTGGCCGGCGCCGTAACCGCGACATCCGGCGGCGGAGGCACCCACAGCCACACGCTCTCGCTGGACCTGCATTACATCAACATGATCATCGCTACCAAGGACTAGGAGCATCATGAAACAGCGCGAAGAAGGAACGTACTGCCCGCTTATCAGGAAGGATTGCATCGAGTTCAAGTGCAAGTTCTGGACGAAGCTAGTTGGTCAGCACCCGCAAATTGCGAACCAGACAATCGACCAGTATGACTGTTCTTGGAAGTGGATGCCGATCCTGATGATCGAAAACACCAAAGAGTCTATCGGCATGTCGGCCTCGATCGACAGTTTCAGGAATGAAATGGTGCACGGGCAGGAACAGGTGATGTTACTGGCCGAGGATGGAAAGTTGAACGCACAGGATGCCATAACGGAGGGATGATATTGTGGCGGTGATTATACCAGAGTTGACCGGAGACAAGAAGAAGCCCCCGTTCACCCATACACCGATAACACCAGGAGGCGACGGC
>SDBT01019704.1_pt1 | contig 10568 bp, 11 predicted proteins | sample 2277101 | NCBI WGS metagenome assembly SDBT01 (sample SAMN10404973, study PRJNA504765) | marine sediment metagenome | isolation source: marine sediment core GS10_PC15, 103 cmbsf | place: Arctic Ocean: Southern Knipovich Ridge | collected 2010
GCGCTGCGGTTTCGTGGGTTTGTGCGGTAGCGGGGTCTGGGGCGTTGGGATGGAAATTCAGAAAGGGCGGGAGGGAGATTCTTGGATATCAGAGTCGACTCGGCCTTGCCGGGCAGTAACAAGCGCATAGGGTTCTCTTCTCGTACACTGAGTTAACCCAATCTGTCCAGGTCCGAGTCCTGCCTGGGGAGCTCTATGACTTGCAGTTGAAAAACACAGGCGTGCTATAATGCACGCCGGGGTAGTGACCCCAGTCGGCACGGAGGCCGCGTCAAATGCGAAACGGCCACGGCGGGCCGAGGTCGGCAACCCGGTAGCAACGCAGGAACGTGAGGGCATGCAGTACCTCTGTCTCTGGAGAAGGAAGAAGGGACGTATGCCCAGGAGGCGGCTGTCGATGCGCAAGCTGCGGGAGGTATTGAGGCTGAAGGTCCTGGGGTGCAGCCACGGGCAAGGTAGTCCGGAGCTGAGGGATAGCCCGCAGTACCGTGCGGGAGAGAAGCTATTCGTCGACTGGGCCGGGGTGACGGTGCCGGTGGTGGATCCGGGAAGCGGGCGGCGGTTTGACCGAAATATGGATAGAGCCACAAGACGAATGCCAGTTCCTGTCGGCCAGTAGGCCCTAAGGTTCTTCTATCCGACCGATTGCCATCTCCAGCGTTTCCAGGAGCCTGGTCGGGCCCTCCGTGCTGTCAAGGTTGACCACATCATATCGAACAGGGAAGGCATTGAACCACACCGCGGGTCTCCCGTCATCCTTCTTCTCTTTGTGAAGCGTACCGATGATTATCTGCGTTGCCAGGAGATCCGTATCCAGTTCTGTCAGCACCTCATCCATGAACACCCCGAACTCCTCTGCCGGCAGGATGTCCGGCTTAGGAGGCGCTGCGTCGGCAAGCACATCCGCGTAATCGATCGCGTAGACAACGCCCTCGTAGCCCATGATTTTCATCTCAGGGATGAAGCCTCCGGAGTCGCAGGTATCCAGGAAGATAAAGATACAGGATCCGACCCAGATGCGTCCTGGAGACAGGATACCTTCTAGAAGTTCGTAATCCGACAGTAACTCGTCAACGCGGGCCCTGGCATCGAGCGGATGAATCACGCTGATGTCTGCCACCTCCGCAAGCTCCGTGTGGACATACCTGTGGACCATGCCCCAGGTAAAGCCCTTGAGGCCTGCATCAGCACTCCCGCAGTTCACCACGAAGAATAGACTGACAGCCGCGACAGCCGGTATAACGCGCTTCCACATTTCTGGCCTCCTTATCGCCCGCAAGGTAGCCCCGCCCCGGGGCAAGGCAGCTCCGCCCCCCGTCAAGTTGAGTATACCCACATGGGAGCAGGGCTGTCAAATCCTGTTGTAGGGTTTTTGGCCTGCCTGGCCCATTCTCGGGTTGCTGCGTGGCCGGGAGACTTCCGTGAGGTTCTTGGGTGGCGCTGTATTGGGATCTTGGGTGTGGGGACGGGAATCCCGAAGAACTGGGACGGAAATCAGGCTATCCGCGGAACCGAGGTTCCGGCTAACGCCTTCCTAGCAATAGCTTGCGTGAGTGCCCGTAGCTCAGTTGGATAGAGCGTCCGGTGGCGGACCCACCTACCTGGTGTTCCTTCCGGAGTATGAAATCTCATTCCCCAGGATAAGATCTCACCGTCGGCATAGAACTATCATATCTCCGTGGCAGATTGCAGGCGACGAAGGTGATGTTCCCGGATGTTTTCTTCTTGACACTTTCGTAGTTTAGCGGATACTAAAACTAATGATGAAGAAAGGCCAGCAAGGCATGGCGCAAATCTTCCGGGCGCTCTCGGTGGAGAAGCGCGTGGAGATTGTCCAACTCCTGGCGGAACGCACGCTCTGCGTCGGAGCCTTGTCCAATCTTCTGGGCATCTCGGCGGGGGCGGTTTCACAGCACCTGCGGGTGCTCAAGGACGCCGGTCTCGTCGAAGCCGACCGGCGGGGTCAGTTCATCCACTACGGGCTGGCTCCCGACGCCACCGAGCGTTGCCGAGCGGTCATCAACTTACTTTTTGGATCGAAGAAAGGAGGCAGACGATGTGCTGCGGAAAGACGAAGTGCGAAAGGCCGAAGGAACTGAAAGGCAAGGCCGGGGCGTGCCCGCCGGAGCAGGTCAAGAAGTGCCACGGCGACGTCAAGGAGCATCCGTGCGTCAGGAAGACGAGGAAACGCAAGTAGCCGTCCGCGTGGTCGGCCTCAGGAAAAGCTATGGCTCGCTCACCGCGCTCGACGGGGTTTCCTTCGACGTGCGCCGTGGGAGTGTGTTCGCGTATTTGGGCCCGAACGGCGCGGGCAAGACCACGACCATCAACCTCCTGGCCGGGCTCCTGCCGCGCGACGCAGGCGAGGTATCGGTCTGCGGCTTGGACGTGGCGACGGCCCCCGTGGCCGTGAAGTCACGGATCGGGGTCGTGACCGAGTCCTCCAACCTCTACCCCGAGCTGCGCTGCCGCAGGAACCTCGAGTATCTGGGCGAGCTTTACGGTTTGTGTCGTTCCGAGCGCCTGTGCCGCGCCGGGGAACTGATCGAGCAGTTCGGCCTGGCGGAGAAGGCAGGTCAGCCTTTCGGGTCGCTCTCGCGCGGAATGAAGCGCCGTCTGACGATTGCGGCCGCCCTGGTGCATCGGCCCGAGGTGCTCTTCCTCGACGAACCCACAACGGGCTTGGACGTCCCGAGCGCACGGTCACTCAGGGAGCTTGTACTGCGGGTGGCACGGGACGGGACGACGGTGTTCCTCACCACCCACAACTTGGCCGAGGCGGAGACGCTGGCGGACGACGTTGCCATTCTCATCCGGGGCAGGATCGTTGCGCGGGGAACGGTCGGCGAATTGCGAAGCCGGGTCGGAGAAGCGCGCAGCCTTTCCGTGCGGTTCTTGCCCGAGGTGTCGCCGGAAAAGGCTAAGGAATCTTGTCCGTCGGTGCGAAGGGCCGACCGCGTGGGCGACATGCTCTGCCTGGAAGTCGGCAGTCTCCACGCCGCCATCATGGAGCTTGCCGACTGTGCGCGGCGCGAAGGTCTTCATGTCGAGGAACTCATCTGCAGCCCGCCGTCTCTGGAGGAGGCGTTCGTAGATATCCTTGGTGAGGCCGGTGGCGCCGAGGAGGGCGAGTCTTGAGCCAGTTCCTCCGGGCGCTCTGCATCAGCCGCAAGGACATGGAGAGCTACTACGCCAAGCCGCCGCTTGTGACGTGGGGGCTGCTCTTCCCTGCCGTTCTGATACTGGCCGTGTATCTGAAGGACCGGGCCGGATACTTGGCGGTCGCGCCGGGGATTGTGACCATGACGCTCCTCTTCGGGAACACCTCGATGGCGGCCATCGTGGTCACGTTCGAGAAGCGCACGGGCACGCTGGAGCGTCTGCTTCTCGCACCCGTGTCCGCCAGCACTATCGTGATCGGCAAGGCACTGAGCGCTGCGCTCTATGGGGTAGCCACTTCGGCAGTGTTGACGGCGGGCCTTGCCCTCTTTCTGGGCTTGCCCATGGCGCGGCCGGGTCTCTTCGCGGCCGGACTTTTCCTGGGGGCTGGGACATTCTCCCTGCTGGGGCTTATTGCCTCCGTCATGGTCAAGGAGGTTTTCGAAGCCATGACGCTGATGAATTTCTTCCGCTTCCCGCTGCTTTTCATAAGCGGGATCTTCATGCCCCTGTCCGAAATGCCGGGATGGATCAAACCGATTGCTTACGCGTCTCCCCTGACACACGTGGCGGAACTCCTGCGGTTCGGTGCGCTCGGCGAGGCGCATTTCGCGTCGCCGTGGGCTCCGCTGGCGGCCTCGGTGGCATTCCTCGCCGTGTCCTGCGCCGTCGCGGTGCTCACCTTTTGCAGATACGCCACTCGCTGACCGCCAGCCGATTTCCTCTCAACCGTATTCCTTCCTGCTTCTAGCTCACTCAGTTTGGGACCTCAACTTCCTTACCGCCGCCACAATGATCAGTGCTAGTCCAAGACACGACACCACAGAGGCGCCAACTGAGAAATCGAGATAGTATGAGAACATCAGCCCGGCAGTCGTCGCAGCGACACCGGATGCCCATGCGATCGCCAAACGCAGCCCCAGTCTCGATGAAAACATCGCTGATATGGTCGCGGGGATGATCAGGAAGCCAAAGACCACCAGAACCCCTGCGATCCGGACAGCGGTTGTGATGACAATGCCGAACAGTGCGTAGAAGAGGCAGTCCCACCAGGTGACCTTCATCCCTTCCTTCACGGCCTTCTCGTAATCGCTGGATATCCTCCTGAAGGGTCTCCGAAAGAGATAGAAGAAGAACCCGACGATCAAGAAGACAATAGCGCAGGAGAGGACATCTGTACGTTTCGCCCAAAGGATGCTCCCAGTCAGCATATGTTCCACGTGAACATGGCCGCCTGCAGTTAGGGAGATCAGGAACAGAGCCGCGGCAGCCCCGACAGCATAGGAGACTCCAATGATGGCCTCGAGCGGGATCTGGGTGATCTTCCTCCGGACCAGTGAATAGAAAAGAGCTGCTGCCAGCACGAAGCCGAAGGCACAGGCACTGGCGAAGAGAGAATGCTCTTCGAACTTGAAAACGGTGTGTGCGACTATTGAGCCAACTACCGCGATCTGGGCCACTGCTATATCGATGAAGATGATCTCTCTTTCAAGCACGTGGAGTCCCATGTAGCAGAGGATCCCCGTCATGAGAAGACACGTGAGAAACGGCAGTGTCAGTAAGTGAAGCATCTCTTGCATCGGTGAAACCGAGCCTCCAGCGCGTTCAGCGCTTCATGGGTAACAGGGCACGCACAACCAGGGCGCCGCCGAAGAAAAGACCCAGGGAAAGCATCAGTGTCGGTCCGTATGTCAGGTCAAAGAAATAAGACGAGAGAAGTCCCACGAGGCAGGCCGAGAACCCGACGCTCCAACCGATCTTGACGCCGCTTGCCCATCCCCTGGTGAACATGGCGCCAATAGCCGCCGGGATCATCAGCAACCCGTAGGCCAGCAAGACCCCGGCGATGGGAACGATGAGGACGGTGATGATGCCCTGTGAGGTGAAGAGCAAGAAATCCCAGAGCTTTTCATTCTTGAGTTGCCCCTTGTTTTCAGCGAGGCGTATGAACTGCCGTCGGTACTTGTAATGAAAGAGAATTACAGCCGCATACACGATTACAGTCACGGAAACGAGGGGCCAGGTCACCCATAACATGGACCCGGACAGGGTCTTGACAAGGCAATCTCCCCCGGGAAGCTTGTCGGCCACCATGATGGAGACTACCAGCGCCATGGCATAGATGATACCGATCACTGCCTCCCGGGGGATCAATCGGTTCCCGGGCCTTATCGTGGCAAGCAAGACAGAACCGACCAGGACGGCTGCCAGTGATAGAAAATAGGAGCCCGTTGTCCCGTATTGGACCCCTACGGCGATGCCGGCGATCGCTCCCAGCGCTGCTAGCTGGTCCAAGGCCAGATCAGCGAAAACAAGGGTGCGCCTCACGATGTGAAGCCCTATGTAGGTGTGCAAGACCAGGACAACAGCCAGGAGCACGATCTGGATTGAGAAAAAGTTAAGCACCTCAAGCATAGGCACACATCCCTGACCCGGCAAAGCGTCGGCTATCGTGCCGCTCTGATCAGCTCATCTACCCAGTGATCTACCAGTTCAAAGTAATCAGTTGCTTCAGGGATACCTCCCACGTACAAGGGAACGACCACCGCTTCTGCGTCTACCCTGGCAGCAACAGTCCTCACCTTGCGCTCGTCGAAGTAGTTCGCTGCCAGGACAATGCCTATTCTTCGCTCCCGCATTAGTTTCGTGACCCCTGCCACGTGCCTGGGAGACGGGGGTATTCCTGGCCTTGGCTCGATGGTCGCTGCCTCTTCCATGCCAAAGAGTTGCAGGAAGTAGACCCAGTTCTTGTGATACGTGACCACGGATGTGCCGCGGAGCGGAAGCATCTCCTTCAGCCAGCCGCCGAGATACTCCGTCAGTGGCTTCCCCTCGAATTCATGCCCTTCCAGGAAATCAATGAGTTTGCCCTTCTCCGCAAGATGGCACAGTGTTTCCCCTCCAAACATGTTGACCAACTGCTCGCCGAATAGGCGTTTGTCCAGTCGGTCTTGTAGTGACCTCAGGTTCCTCAGGTAGAACTCCTTGCCCTCAGGGTCATTCTTGATAAGACCGTAGGCGATGTTGCGCGCCGCGATCTTCATGTTGATGGGACTGTGCGTCACGTGCGGGTTCCCGTGGATGTGGACTCCTCCTTCAGCCCTTGACAGGGTTTCCGGCTTTTCCAGCAGGCGCATTCCTTCGGCAGCCGAGACATAGCCTGCCTGCCCGCTGCGCACGCGGGTATTCCCGGACTTGTCGACAACGGTGGGAACCCAAAGCTCCAGGTCTAACCCGGTGGCGATGAGGACGTCAGCATTCCGGACCTGGTCCACAAACGAGGGCTTCGGCCGGATGAAATGCGCGTCTTGATCGCCGCGGACAATGGAGGTAACCGATACGCGGTTACCTCCTATTGTCTTCGCGAAGACCGCATAGTCTGGCAGGGTAGTCACTACGTTAAGCTGCGAGTTGTCTGCGGCCGAATTGTCGGCTGCCAATCCTGTAACAAGCAATGCGATGAATATCCCGGCAAGTCTCATGACGTTTCTCCTTGTATCAGTACCTCTCATGCTTGTGAGGGCCGGCAGCGAAGATGCACTGGAGCATCAGGCGGTCTACCGGCGGCTCCATGGACCGACCATCCTCGTGGTTATACTCGAGTCGGAATCTCACCCAGGGACTCTGGTACCATGTGATGTACGGTCCCACCTGCCAGCGATAGGCATCATCGTCCACTACGGCCAGTGGTGAGAGTTGTCCGATCTCCGCGTAGGCTTTGCTGTCCGGCCGGTAGTAGTCAACCCTTATGCCGATCTCGCAAGTTCTCGATACTTTGGATTGGATGTAGGTATAAGCTCCCCATGCATCAACCGTGTCCCGCCCGGAAGCGTCGGGAGCGAGGATGTCTTTTTGCAGGAGGTATGCCTCGGTTCTCCACAGGAGGTTCCGATATCGCATGCGATCAGTCGGTTCCCACAACAGTGTTAGATCCGCTCCTAGTACAGAAGCTGGCAGGCTTTCATGTTCCGTCAAGTCCCCGGCCAGGTTCCACTCATCGTTCCAGCCAAGAAGCCCTGTCAAGCCCAGTTCCAGGTAGGTATCCTTGGAGATGTCTCGGTAATTCCTGTAACGGGCGAGCATACTGGGCGTGCTCTTTGTGTTTCCTCCGAATACTCTCTCGTTCTTACCCTCAGTGACTTGAAAGGTGAGCGCCTGCGAGGTGTTGCCAAGCGGCGGCATAGTCCAATCCAATGACCCGCCAGTCTGGTTGAGTCCTTCCTCTCCGAAGATCATCAGGAGAGGCAGGGGGAAGTCGAGCTGGTCCAGACCGTGCTTATGCCAACGGTTGACAACGCCGAACGGCTGCCGGAACTTGCCAAGGGTGAAATTGAGTCCCTCTGCAATGCCGAATCGCGTGAAGTACACCTCACCAAGTCCGATCTCCTCCTCACTGAACTCCACCGCAGCTTTGAATCGCGAGTAAGGGTCCAGGTACGACTCAAGATGTAAGCCCAGGCATCGGGCTTTCATCTTCGCTCGCTCGGTGATGTCTCCCTGGTCCCTGTACTGAGCTATGATGTCGCCAGTAACACTGATCTCCGGGTTAAGCGCCTGGAGACTGAGGCCCCTTGCCCTGAAAGTCATCTCCTCCGGCGCCCCTGCAGTGGCGTCTCCGGAAGCTTCTGCTTCAGCCTCTGCTTCAGCGATGCGCCGCAGCGCTTCGATGTCTTCTTCTGCGCAGGCAGGCAGTGCGCATGCAAGCATTAGCGATAGGCAACACAGCAAAACTGCTAGCCATTTCATAACATTCTGCTCCTCTTGATCTGGTTTCGGTCCGATAATATCTTCTTGCTGGTGGACCGGGTGACGAAGGTTCGCCTGTCACTCCGGCTTCTTATCGGTCAGGGGGCAGCAGTGCCTGCACGCGACATCAAGCTCGTGGAGTACACTGCTTGCGCAGGTGCCGTGGGACTTCTCAGTCCGCCATCAGCAAGTAGGAAACGAGTCGGATGTCTACCAACTCGTCATGGAGGGAAGGGAAGGAGGCCCGCGGCAGGACACGGATAACAGCGCGAGGCTCCGAATAGGAGGATTCTCTGGCTGCCGCAGGTAGCTGGTGATGAGAAGCCCTTCAAGCAGGAAGAGTGCTGCGATGACGGCGAAAGACGCGCCGCTCTTCCAGGCGCAGACACTGCAATCTGCGTGAAAGTTGCCGTCGTGAGCGTGTGTGTGAAGGAGGAAGCCAAACCCGCCGAGCAGGATGTAGACTGCCAGGGCGCCAAGGAGTGCGCTCGTGGCTACCAGCCGCCGCAGCTTCTTACCTGGAACCATCTGAAATCCACCTCCAGTTCCATTAGATACCATCTCTTGACTGCCCTTGTCAATAGTCATTCCCGCGGAGCCAGCGATTTGTGAGCAGGTACTGGGGACCCAGGACTGCGGCTGGCAGATTCACGTGTTTTTCTGGGGACGTGCGATTCCGTGCTTCTTCATCTTACGCCACAGGGATGTTCGGCTGATCCCGAGAGCCCTTGCCGCGTGTGTCGGGCTCCAGGCGTTTGCTTCTAGAGCACTCAGGACAGTTGCTTTCTCAGCAGCTTCAATGGTGTGGGCGCCAGGAGCACGCTCTGCCTCCGGAGATGGTCGCACGGCGAGTTCCTCTGGAAGATGCTCAGGCTGGATCTGTCCTGAACGGCAGTGGACGAAAGCATGCTCGATAGCGTTCTCCAACTGCCGGACGTTTCCGGGCCATGGGTGGTCAACAAGGATCTCAAGCGCCTCGGGAGACACCTCCGTGATATGCTTCCCCGATCGCTTGTTGAACTGGTCGATGAAATGTGCAACAAGCACGGGGATATCCTCTCTCCGCTCCCTCAGTGGTGGCAGTTTCAGTGTAAGGACATTGAGCCGGTAGTAGAGATCTTCCCGGAAGGATCTCTCTCTAACTCTTGCCTCCAGGTCCTGGTTCGTTGCCGCAACGAGTCGCACGTCCACCTGTGTTGTCTTCGCGTCTCCAACGCGTTCGAACTCATTTGACTCCAGGACACGCAGAAGCTTTGCCTGGAGAACCGGTGACATCTCTCCCACCTCATCGAGGAATATCGTCCCGCCGTCGGCAAGTTCGAACCTCCCCTTACGGGCAGAGATGGCCCCCGTGAAAGCGCCCTTCACATGGCCGAACAGTTCGCTTTCCAGCAAGTTCTCCGGAAGCGCCGCGCAGTTGACCGCGACGAAGGATCTGTCCCTGCGCGGACTGTGATAGTGTATTGCGCGGGCCATCAGCTCCTTGCCAGTTCCCGTCGCCCCGACGATAAGCACCGTGGTAGTGGTCGGAGCCACCTCGGAGATGACCTCATAGATACGGCCCATGGCCGGGGACTTGCCGATGATATTACCGAAGGAGTACCGTCCCTGCAGTTCCTCGGTCAACTGCTTGAGCCGTGAAAGATCGCGAAACGTTTCCACCGCACCCACAACCTCGTTCTTCTCATCCCGGAGAAGCGCCGTCGTCACGCCGACCGGGATCGCCCGGTTCCCTTTGGTAAACATCTCCATCTCGCGGTCGCGTACCATCTCACCGGTGCGTACAGTCTGCTTCAGCGGGCACTCGCTTCCGCACAAGCTGCTGCGAAATACGCTGTGGCAAGGCTTTCCCATGACCTCATCGGCAGTGTATCCGGTGATCCGCGCAGCACCGGCATTGAAGCTCGTTACCCTGTATTCACTGTCCACCGTAAAAACCCCCTCGGCGATACTGTTGAGGATTGCCGAGAGCTTGTCCTTCTCGCGCAGCACCTCCTGGCCCAGTTCTGTCAGTTTGACCGTGAGGTCCGTTACCTCGGCGATGTTCCGGAGAGTCGCCACAACGCCGGTGACTTCTCCCTCCGAGTCGACTAGAGGCGCCGTACTCACCACCACAGGTATTTCGTCATCGTCCTTTGTGTAGATGGTGTACTGTTGATTCGAGACTACCTGCCCGGTCTCCAGGGTTCTCCTCGAAGGGCAGCCGGTCTCACAGGTACCCGAGTGAAACAGCTCCGCGCAGCGCTTCGCCACGACGTCCTTGCGCTCGTAACCGGTGATCCTCTCCGCTCCCTCGCTGAAGGAAACGATCCTGAGGTCGCGATCAAGAACGATCACCCCATCAGCCAGAGATATGAGCTCACGCTCATCAATTTTCATCCTGACGGAACTCCTGAGCGACGTCATTACATCCCAATAATGCGTCGTCTCCGGCAGTCACCCACGCCCCGGGCCACACCACGGGCGCGTGGCCCCCGCTGTAATCCTGGCGTGAGGCGCAATGTACCTGGCGTACCATTCGATGTCTCGTCACAGGGAAAGGGCCGCTGCAGAACTAGAATCTCGAGTGCCGGGAGCTTGCTGTGGCACCTTCCAGAGAATAGGATAGCACATTACGTTCGTTCCTGCAACGCGGTGTTTCTAATGCGAAACATGAGCCAGTG
>SDBT01019705.1_pt1 | contig 10568 bp, 9 predicted proteins | sample 2277101 | NCBI WGS metagenome assembly SDBT01 (sample SAMN10404973, study PRJNA504765) | marine sediment metagenome | isolation source: marine sediment core GS10_PC15, 103 cmbsf | place: Arctic Ocean: Southern Knipovich Ridge | collected 2010
ATCGCTCCCGTCACGGGAGATAGTTACCGTTATTTTTTGGATATCGGCGTCGGTATCTGGAATAGAGCCAGCTGTAACCGAAATGTCATAATCCGGTTCTACAATGGACGTGTAGCTATCGGCATAGGGAGCGGCTTTAATTTCCTCCAGTTGAGTTCGTGCCAGTCTCTGTGCCTGAGCTTCCTGGTCCCCTTCCCGTACCGCAATTGAGCCGGTAGACAGGGCAATCACGAAAGCGACCACGGCGGTTCCAAGGATGGCAACCGCCACTAAAGATTCGACCAGTCCCAGCCCTTTTTCTGTTTGAAGCTGTACTTTTATCTTTGCCAGCCTTTGTTTTAGAATAGTGCCCATTTATTAAATTGCTCTCAGAATGGAATATAGCGGGGTTATCATTGAAAGTGCGATGAAAATAACTACCAGCCCAATGAGCACTGTTAAAACAGGCTCCAGCATCGATACGAGAGAGTCAATCTTCCGGTCAATCCTGTGTTCGTAGAAGCTGGCAAGAGTCGCCAGGGTGGAGTCAAGAGTGCCCGTCTTTTCTCCGATGACTATCATCCCGACCATCAGTTGTGGAAAAAGCTCGATTTCAGCCATTGGCTGTGATAAGCCCTGTCCCTGGACCAGCTTGTCTCTGGTATACTCTAATGCCTGGCGAATAATCAGATTTCCGACCGTATGGATTTCGATATCCATTGCCCTGGGTAAATGTAATCCGGCTTTCAACAACATGGACATTGTTTGACAAAAATGGAACATACTGCGCTCCAGGTTAATCGCGCCAATCACCGGTGCTTTTAACATTAATCGACTCATAGTTTGTTTTCCAGCCGGTAATCTAAAGTAGCTCACCGCGATAATAATCGAAGTGATTATTCCACCGAGGAAGTAAAGCTTGAAGTTCAATAAAAAGTCGGCGGTAGCCATCAGTAATCTTGTCATCCAGGGTAATTCAACGCTGAGCGAAGTAAAAAGTCCGACCAGTGGCGGCAGGGCAACCGTAATCAGCAGGGCAAATACACCCGCCGCTACAATCAGCACTATAGCCGGGTATGTCAGGGCGCGTCTTATCCTTTGCGCGGTTGCTGCCTGTTTTTCCATATAAACAGCTACCTGTCTCAGTCCGACTTCAAGATTTCCGGTCTGTTCGCTGGCTTGAATTAGTTGGAAGTAAGTATGAGAGAACACCTGCGGGAATTTCTTAAGCGCCTCGGAAAAATTTTCGCCTTCCCGGAGTTCCTGCACCAACCCGGAGATGACCTTTTTCATAGATTTCCGGGACGCCTGTCCCTCAAGTAGCTGCAATCCGGTGATGATAGTAACACCGGACTCAATCAGGGTGGCTAGCTGCTGCGAGAAATCAATAATATCCTGAGTTTTGACCCCGAAGAGACTCGGTATTAACTGTTCTAAACTGGAGCCATGTCGCGTAGTTCTCAGGCTCAGGATACGCTGAAACCCGGTACGATATAGTAGTTCCTCGGCAATGCTTTCGGAAGCGGCGTCAACCGTACCCTGTACAATCTGTTTTTCGGATGTATAGACTGTATACTTATATGCCATGCTATCCTCTCTGAAGGGATTAAGCCGCTTTCATCAGCCAATGGAAAACACGTTCCGCAGTACCTCGCTTATCGTGGTAATGCCTTCTTTGACCTTGAGCATCCCATCATGTTTCATCGGTGCCATTCCCTCACGGAGCGCCTGTTCTTTTATATCACTGGCATTGGCATCGCCAAGCAATATCTTCCTGATTTCCTTACTCATACACAGGACTTCAAAAAGTCCAATTCGTCCCGAGTAACCGCTTTCAACACATAAGTTACATTCTGTCCCTTTATATAAAGTGGGTACCGGTTCCTGTAATTCTTCTTCGTAAGCCGTTTTCTCTTCAATAGGTGGCTGGTAGGCATTGCGGCAGTGGGTGCATGTACGGCGAACCATCCGCTGGGCGACGATACTGACCAGTGTTGAAGCGATAAGGTATGGTTCGATACCCAGGTTCATCAAGCGGAAAAGGACACCAATGGCATCCGTGGCGTGAATCGAGGAAAGCACCAGGTGTCCGGTAAGAGCCGCCTGCACTGCCGTTTCTGCGGTATCTCTATCCCGTATTTCACCAACCAGAATAACATCAGGGTCATGCCGCATAATAGCCCGCAAGCCGCTGCTAAAGGTTATTTCTGCCTTCGGGTTGACCTGGGTCTGATTAATGTCGGTGAAATGGTATTCTATCGGGTCCTCAATTGTCATGATATTACGTTCGGTTCGCTCAAGCTGGTTGATTGAGGCATAGAGTGTGGTTGTCTTACCGGAACCGGTGGGCCCGCCCACCAGTATCAGGCCGAAAGGAATCTTTAGTATCTCCTGATACTTCTTGAGAACATCGGGTAAGAAACCCAGCTCGGATAAAGTAAACAGGGACAATGTTTTATTAAGAATGCGTAAGGTTACTCTTTCCCCATATGGTGTCTTCATACTGGCAGCACGAATGTCAATCTCTGCACCTCCTATCTTGATTGAGAATTGACCATCCTGAGGCCGCCGTTGCTCGGCGATGTCCATCTCCGCCAGGATTTTTACCCGTGATACCAACGGTGTGTGGGCATTCAGCGGGAAGGAAAATGTATCATGCAGAATACCGTCGATGCGGAAGCGAATCCGCAGCCTGGTTTCCTGCGGTTCGATATGCACATCAGAGGCATTGTCGCGAACTGCCTGGGCAATAAGCAGGTCCAGAGTTTGAGCCACCGGTGTGCTGGCGATAAGTTTCGACGTCGTCTCAATGCCTTCGGGAATGTGTGGTGCGAACTGGCTTACCTGTTTTTCCATCTCACCGCTGGACTTATAGTTCAGGTCAATCGCCCGTATAATATCGGATGGGATGCCGAGTGCAATCTCAACCCGCATCTTTGCCTGTGCCTTAATGTCCTCGATGGTACGAATGTCTCCCGGGTCAGACATAACCACCAGTAGAGCATCATCGACAATATCCAGGGGGATGAGCGTGTGCTTCCTTGCCATTTCTTCCGGAATCAGCCGTAAGGCATTGGACTGAATCCCATGCCTTTTGAGGTCGATTAGAGGTACATTTAGCTGAATACTGAGTACTGCCGCTAAATCTTCTGCCTTGACATATCCGCTGTTTACCAGAATATCACTGAGTTTACCACCCTGCTTGTGCTGTGCTTCCAGGGCGTTCTCCAGTTGTTCCGGGGTAATCAGGTTCTCTTCAACAAGCATTTCACCCAGTCTTTTTACGGTGGTTCTGCCAGCGGCTGTCTCGCCTTTGCCTCTCTCCATATTATTTTCTCCAGGCTGGTTACGTAGCGGCACTCTTTCGTTCCAGTATATCTGCTATCTTGGCCGTTAATTCAGAGCGCTGCCACGGCTTGCTGATATAATCGTCGGCGCCCACTTTAAGCCCGACTGTTTTATCAATTTCCTGAGCCTTTGCCGAAACCAGGATAATTGGTAAGCCGGCAGTTTGAGTTTCAGTCCGTAAACGATGGCAAATCTCAAAGCCGTCGATACCCGGCAGCATGACATCCAGGAGAATGAGGTCCGGATTTTCGTTTTGGGCTTTTCTGATTCCGGTTAAGCCATTGGTTGCCGTGAGCACCCGGTAGCCTTCCTGCTGGAGGGTGTACGTTATCAGTCTTAAAGTGGGCGGGTCATCTTCGATAACTAAAATCTTCTTATCCATGCCAGTAATCTCCAGTCAGGTCAAAAAAATAAGCTAAAAGTGCTGCCAGCCATTGCTTTAAATAACGCCAGAATATATCTATCACTACACAAATGGCTGTACATGATTAGTAACCGGTGGTTTCCTGCGTAACATTTCCGGTGGCACCACATGAATAGGTGCCTTTTGCCGTTCCCATTCGCAGGTAGTCCGGGTATAACGGGTTACCGGTTGGAAAAGCGGACATATCACTGGTGGCTGATGTCGCCGTTACTGTACTCAGGCTATTCTTGGCCATCATTATATCCATTGACGTTTGGATGGTTACCAGTTCCGCCTTGGCTGCCTCCGTTTCACCCTCGCCAACGAGCCCGGTAACATTAGGGATAACGACGGCGCCGAGTATTCCCAGAATGGCGATGACAATGAGCAGTTCTATCAAGGTGAAGCCTCTTCTGTCCCGCGGAACTCTTCTTAGAATCCTCATCATGGTTGCACCTCCTTTGTTGTGTTGTTAGTTTTATTGCGGATTGGTATACTGTTTTTTGCCAGAAACGCGAAGAAATCGTCTCTATGTATCCGGCAATGACCCTCCGGAAGCCTGAAAGCGTTCAGGTGTCCCTTCTCAATCCACCGCAGCACCGTTACTTTGCTCACTCCGCAATACTTGGCAACGGTACCGGTAGTAATGTGTTCCGGGCACCACCTGTCTATTCCTTTTTCTAAGTCAGTCATTTGTGTACCATAACGTTTTGATTAATTAAACTTTTTTGTTTTAGCGTATTTCAAAAGTTAAGCTTGGTGTTATTGGCGTAATCTGTATATTTATTATGTAGTTATCGTTATTAACGAATGTCCTAATTTAAATATTAGAGCGGTTAGCTCACATCTGTATCACAGCGCATTACTGAAACCTCACAAAAACATCACAGATAAAGTTCGGTATCAGGGGTTTAACCAGTTACCGGCGTACGTTAAAAGTCATGCTTGATACAGCAATCAAACCTCACCCCCTTAATGTTTGGGAACCCTCCCCCTTTATCCCTCTCCCTGCCTCTCTCTAACTCTCCTTTTTATCTCTTTCCCTACGAGATGGTAAAGGAGAGGGGGAGTGGTATGTGAGAGGCTTCGCCTCTCTTTAACTCTCCTTTTTATCTCTCCTCCCTACGAGGTATTAAAAGGGAGGGGAAAAAGAACTATGGGATAAGCCGCAGATGATGCGAGGGTGGCAGGGTGGGAAAAGATATTCCAGAAAAGGGGGGAAGGAGAAAGGGTGTGAATCTCCTCTTAAACGCCTCGTTTTAAGGAGCGGGGGAATTCTTTAAAAGAGGGGGCAGGGGAGAGGTCAGCAAAGAACAACCGGGATTGAGTAAAAGGTACTTACTTTCTGAAGTTACCGGGTTACGGGTATTGCCGGAAGACCAGCACCGAGTTGTGTCCGCCAAAGCCAAACGAATTTGAAATGGCAGTCCGTACCTTGACACGGCGTGCCGTATTCGGCACGTAGTCCAGGTCACACTCCGGGTCCGATTTAGTAAGGTTTATGGTCGGTGGTATTATTCCGTGATTCATTACCAGGACGGTAATTACGGCCTCGATACTGCCGGCGGCCCCCAGAAGATGCCCGAGCATGGATTTAGGAGCCGATACTGGAATATGCCGACTCCTTTGCCCGAACACGTTTTTAATTACGGCGGTTTCTGTTCTGTCGTTGAGCAAGGTAGCCGTACCGTGCGCATTGATGTAGTCGATTTCGTCGGGACTGATGCCGGCTCTCTCCAGGGCAAGCTCTACCGCTCTAGATGCACTTTTGCCATCGGGTGAGGGTTGGGTGAGGTGGAAAGCGTCACTGGTGGCGCTATAGCCCATAAGTTCAGCCAGGATGGGAGCTCCGCGTTCCATTGCGTACCCGGCTTCTTCGATAACCAGCATGGCGGCACCTTCACCCAGGACAAACCCATCTCGCTCAATATCAAAGGGTCGGCATGCTGACTGTGGATTATTATTTCTCACGGACAAAGCCCGAATGTTTCCGAAAGCAGCCTGTACAAGAGGAATAATAGGTGCTTCCGTGCCCCCGGCCACCATTATCTTCGCGTTACCATGGCGGATTAATTCATATGCCTGCCCGACGGCGTCACTGCCACTGGAGCATGCCGAAGATGGGGAGTAGCTTACTCCCCGGGCACCCAGGATTAAAGAGACCTGAACGGAGGCGGCATCTCCGGTCATGGTCGGGGCTAACACCGGGCTTACCCTTCTCGGCCCCGACTTATTCAGCACTGCAAATTGCTTACTAACAGACAGCAATCCGCAGACGCTGGTGCCGATAATAACTCCCGTTTCCTTATCATTATCCGCGTTTACGGTTAATCCTGCGGCCTCAACCGCCTGCAGGCTGGCAGCGACGGCAAACTGGGCGAATCTATCCATGCGCCGGGCTTGCTTCCGGCGGACATAAGCGCTGACGTCAAAGTCTTTAACTTCAGCGGCTATTTTTGTATCAAAGAGAGTCGTGTCAAAGCTGGAAATGTAGTCGACTCCGGAGCGGCCGGATATTAGTGCCTCCCACATGCTGGAAACAGTAAGGCCAACCGGGCTGATTACTCCCATCCCGGTGACCACCACGCGGCGGTTATTGCAGTTCAAGCACATTGTCCTTCATGGTTAATTGTTTACGGATTGGGAAAACGATTCTATGGCAGTAAAACCTGCGAGCTCATTAAGGCTAGTTTAAGTTATCGATGGTTATGCTGTCAACGTTAGAGCACGTTAGCCTTGTTCAAGGTTGTCAAGATGCGATATGTCATTTAATGTGATTAGCCGGGCATTGCCATTATCAATTCGTATCATACTTAATGACGCATTATCGATGTTGAATCGGCGATAAATACTATTCGTCGTTCCGAGAACATGTGTGACCAGAACCTTAACGACGACTTCATGCGTTACTATTACCGCCAGTTTGCCTTGGTTAGCTGCCACAATTGATTCATATGCACGAGCGGCTCGTTCGGATACTTGCTGGAAACTTTCGCCATTAGGCATCGTGAATTTCGAGGGGTCAGTCCTCGACTGCCGCCAGAGTTCCGGCCACCTTTCCTTGATTTCATCCATATGCCGTCCCTGCCAGTCACCCTGCTTGATTTCAATCAAGTCATCCAGTATCTTCAGCTCAAGTCCGTGGGGTTTCGCCAGAATAGCTGCGGTAGTACATGTTCTCCGAAGCGGACTAACATGGACAGAATCGATTGGTAAGCTGGCCAGTCTGGAAGATAGCCTGTGTGCCTGGGTATAACCCGTGTCGTTGAGGTCTTCCTCAGACCAGCCCATGTAATGGCCGGATGTATTTGAACTGGTTTGCCCGTGGCGGACAAGTAAAACTGTTGTCGTCATTTTAGTTTAAAATAATCTCCAGTCACGGTAGCCCTGCTGGACGACCGTCAGGTATTCCTGTGAAGGCTGCGTTTCTTCAAACTGTCCCGACTTGATATAAGTGATTGCCTGGATGGCTTCGTTATCCTCATCGAATACCGTTATGTTTAATCGGTTATAGTTACCGGGACAACCTTCGTAATTATCCAGTCGTTTTACATCTCCGTCCAGGATTTCATAGATGGCGCCGCGGACTTTCTCGCCTCTAAATGGCTTGATACTGGCGACACCGCCGCGCCACTGCCTGGACCAGCCGACAAACACCAGTTTGTAGTTAGGAAGGATGGCAGTGAACGCTGGTTTGCTGCGCGGGAGGCGTTCCTGCATTTGTTTCTTATTGAGATTGGACGCATAGGCAAAATAATACACTGATTCACTCTGAAACCACGATGATATTTAGGGCACGGCTTTCCTCTATATTAATTAACTCTGCTGCTTAATCATTCGCTTACTTAATTTTTTCCATGTCTTCGCCGCAGCAGACGAGAGTGCCGCCGCCAGCGTTAGTGACAATTACTTCGTTGCCGCAGATATTGCACCTGTATTTATCGCCGACCGTTTCAACGCCCATGTTTGAAGTCTCCTTCTTACCCCCGCGACCGGGAGGTTATTTTGCCGTTTCTCAGCAGCCGGGTTCACCGGGATGACCACAGCAGTTCTGCCTCTTACTTATCTTAATAAAATTATTACGGCATAAAAGATACAGTTTCCTGCGAAGAGGCATTGGAGCTGACATATTGGTGACGAAAGCCTTTAAGGATGGCATTCCTTCCTCTCTTTATTTCCGGTATGGATATTATTTATGTTACAACTTTCCATTCGATATGGCTAGTTTTAGAGATGGCAGGCAGAGGCGATAGCTGTGTTTGGGTGCACCAGCATTTGACATATGCAGGTAATACCTATAATATGAACGAGCAAACATGTTTAAATAATGGGCGTAGCTCTATTGATAAGAGCGGTTATAAGGTGAAACGCACATTGTATCTGTATGAGATAATTACCCTGCCTGAAAAGTGCACCGATAAGGTGGTTAGCAATGGAAAGCGTCCTGGCTATAATCCTGGCAGGAGGTCAGGGAGAGCGACTAAGCATCCTGGCACAGGAAAGAGCCAAGCCGGCGCTCCCTTTCGCTGGTAAATACCGTATCATAGATTTTACTCTAAGCAACTGTGTCAATTCCGGGATTTACAGTGTGGCTATCCTGACCCAGTATCAACCTCGTTCTCTCGCTGAGCACATCGGAATTGGTGCACCCTGGGGTTTGGTTCCTCCAGACAGGGAATTACAGCTGCTGCAGCCATATTTAGCGCGTGAGGGAAGTCGTGACTGGTATAAAGGAACTGCTGACGCGGTATACGAGAATTTCCAGTATATCGAAGAGCATGGTGCCGACCTCGTTTTGATTCTTAGTGGTGACCATGTCTATAAAATGGACTATTCTGATATGCTCAAGTTCCATAAAGAGAAACAGGCAGACTTGACTCTGGCGGTTACGCCTGTTGCGGAAGAGGAACTGAGGCAGTTTGGCTCGGTAACAGTCGATGAATCCGGTCAGGTTACCAATTTCCAGGAGAAGGTTAAACAACCGAAGAGTAACCTTGTTTCCATGGGCATTTATCTTTTTAAAAAGGATATCCTGCAAAAATGGTTAGAGGAAGACGCCGGAAGTATGACGTCTAAGCATGACTTCGGAAAGAATATCTTACCTAGAATGGTAGAAAAAGGTGGAGTTTTTGCCTATAATTTCGATGGATACTGGCGGGATGTGGGCACGGTATCCAGCTATTGGCAGGCTAATATGGACTTATTAGAGATATCTCCTTACCTCTTGTTAAGCACGGAATGGCCGATACGCACCAAGATAGAAGACAGACCCCCGGCTATGGTTTCCGAGAGGGTTGTTGGCAGTCTGCTGTCCAATGGCTGCGTCATCCGGGGTCGTGTGGAGCATTCTATACTGTCCCCGGGGGTCCAGGTGGCTGAAGGGGCCGTGGTTAAGGACTCAATCATTATGTCGGATACCGTTATTGGTTCTGACAGTGTCATTGATTATTCAATTCTGGACAAGGAAGTAGTTATTGAAGCTGGCTGTCATATTGGCTTTGGTGATGATTATCAGGTTAACCACAAGAAACCCAAAGTAATGAATACCGGATTAACTATTGTGGGGAAAAGGGCTAGGGTCCCTGCCGGGGTTGAAATTGGCCGCAATTGTGTCATCTTCAGTAATGTTGTGGAGGGCGACTTCCCCGGTACCGAAATCCAGAGCGGTGAAACAATCAAGTCAAAGCGGCGACGCGCCGGTGAACGTAAATAATTATGTGCCGGGCGGGCGCAAACCCCTGGCTGAGCGTGAACAGAATTTAAGGAGCTGAAATGTCGGAACTTAGACAGGACCCGACAACCAAGGAGTGGGTAATACTGGCTCCGGAGAGAAGTAAACGCCCCCAGCGAAAGCCGAAAAAGAAGACCGTAGAAGAGTTGCCTGATTGGGATGCATCCTGTCCTTTTTGCCTCGGCAATGAGATCCAAACGCCGGAAGAGGTCTTTAGAATTCCCGTCTCAAGTGCAAAATCAGATTGGGAAGTGAGGGTAGTTCCCAACCGGTTTGCGGCGTTAGCGCCGGGTAAAATCAGCACGGTGATAGAAACAGACCGTTTTTTCCGTAAGAGAGATGGAGTCGGGGTACATGAGGTAATCATTGAAACACCATCTCATAATACCGTCATGCCTCTGATGACGAATCAACAGATAGAAAAGGTGCTTATTGCTTACCAGGAAAGGTACAACACTTTAAAGAAAAATCGGCAACTCAAGTTTATTACTATTTTTAAGAATCATGGCTGGGCGGCGGGGACATCTCTGGCACACCCTCACTCCCAGTTAGTCGCCACGCCTATTATGGCGCCCTACTATCACCGGAAATTTGATGTTGCCCATGATTACAATGCTTATACCGGCAGACGTCTTTACTGTGATTTGCTGGCGAAAGAGGTTGAAACGGGAGAACGGATAGTCGCCGAGACGGCGCAATTCGTTGTCTTCCATCCTTTCGCCTCACGTGTACCGTATGAGACATGGATCATTCCTAAAATACATAGTGCTTCCTATGGTCTGTTTCCGGCGACGCAACTTGCGGAACTGGCAGAGGTACTTAAGTGCACCCTCCTCTGCCTGTACCGGGAATTGGATGATCCAGCCTTCAATCTCATGCTCGACACTTCAACCACGCAGGATGAGGAAGACCCGTACTACCACTGGCATATCAGGGTGGTACCGCGGTTAAGCACTATCGCCGGATTTGAAATGGGCTCCGGCATCTACATAAGTACGGCGTTGCCAGAGCAGACAGCCAGCCTGATGAGAGAGTGGATTACCAATAATTTCAAAGGTGTATAGCTTTTTCTAAATCTTTATTTCAGGTCGAGCAGGCGGGATAAAA
>SDBT01019708.1_pt1 | contig 10568 bp, 8 predicted proteins | sample 2277101 | NCBI WGS metagenome assembly SDBT01 (sample SAMN10404973, study PRJNA504765) | marine sediment metagenome | isolation source: marine sediment core GS10_PC15, 103 cmbsf | place: Arctic Ocean: Southern Knipovich Ridge | collected 2010
ATCAAAGGGTTTCTTTTTTTCGACTACGGGCAGGTTTGGGAAGAGGTCGAGGACTTCGGCCAAAGCAAGATCAACACCTCGGTCGGCCTGGGCGTCGGAATGCGCACGCCCGTCGGCCCCATCCGGCTGGACTACGGATTCCCCATCAATCCCGACGACGACCAGGGAAGCGGACGCGTTCACTTCACGACGGGCATAAGCTTTTAGCGCCGAACGCGCTTGCAAATGGGAAAAAAGTCTGATATAATACGACCGTAAATTAGATTACCTCTCGATCCTGCCTCTTTACCTAGCGCATTGATTAGAGAAGAGAGCGCGCAAAACCCGGTCGGTTAGTGCACCATTTCGCTCCATATCGTAGCATGGTCCGCGCGTGCATCGCAGGATTCGCGGCATGTCTGCTCATTTGCTCAAGCGCTCTCGCCGAGGCGGAAGAATCCGACAAGGAGACACTGTTCGGCGTAGCGGATGTCGAGCGGATACTACAGGGCTACCAGCGCGCGGCCCGGGTCCGGGCCGAACTCGAACAATACAAAACCAGCGAGGAATACAAGCGAAAGCAAGAGGAAGTAGCGAGACTCGAAGCAGAGCTCTCGAACCGGCGATTCTCCTTCTTTCGCGACAGGCGCGCAAACAAAGAAATTCTGGAAAAGCGCGACGAGTTGAGCAGGCTGGCCGAAAAGGAGGCTCGGCGAGCGCGTGAGCGGGAAAAAGAAGCTGTCGAGCAACTCATGACCGACATTCGCCGAAGCGCGGAATCCATAGGCCGCCAGAACGGCCTGACGGTAATATTCGACAGCAATACACCCCATATAGTCTTCATGACGACGCAATCCGGCAAGGTAGACGACATCACTGTCACGGTGATTGAAGATCTGAATTCCAGATAGCATGGCGCGCGCTCCAGGCGACACATGCGGCCAACGACTGCTAAAACGGAGGCGAAAATGACAGTTCAAACGGCAATTCAGGCAATCAGACGCGAGATCGCCAAGAATGGAACAACGGTCGTCCTTGCGGCGGCGATAGCGCTGGCCCTCCTTGCCACGACGCAGGCGCCGGCGCAAGCCGCCGAGCAGGTCAAGATCGGCTATCTCGACCTGGACAGGGTGGTGCAGGCGGTCGCCAAACAAACCCCCGAGTACGACGAGCTAAGCGCCGAATGGGACAGAAAAAACGCCGAGATACAGCGTCGCGGCGCCGAAATAGACCGCCTCCAGGAAGAACTCAAGGCCAACGAGGTAATATGGTCCCCGACCAAGGTCAAGGAGCAGAGAAAAAATATTCGAGATCAGGTTGACGACAAGAATGTCTTTGCCGAAAGCGCTAAACGCTTCCGCGAAGTAGAAGAAAACAAGATACTGCGCAGGCTGCTGCCCGAAATAGCAAAAACCGTCAAGATAGTGGGAGAGCGCGACGGCTACAGCATGATATTCGAGAAACGGGTGCTTCTATACGGCTCTCCCAACTTCAATCTCACCGACATCATAATCAAGGAATTAACTGAAAATAAGCCGGAATAGACACAGGCCGTTCCCTTCGGACGGGGCTGACTGACATGAGCAAAAGCCTCCGTGAAATTGCGGAAATCGTCGACGGTGTCGTCGACGGCGATGAATCCGTCAGGATCGAGGGCGTCTGCGGAATCAAGGACGCCGAGCCCGGCCAGATTACCTTTCTGGCCAACCCCAAGTATCTCCCGATGCTCTCGACAACCGGCGCTTCGGCCGTCATCGTAGCCCACGACGCGCCGGCCTGCGACAAGAATCTGATCAGGACCGAGCATCCGTACCTAGCCTTCACGCAGGTACTCAAGCTGTTCGCGGTCGAAGCCCCCAAACACAGCGGCATACATCCAGGGGCCATAATCGGCAAGAACGTCGCTCTCGGCGAAGACGTCGCCCTCCACGCCAGCGTCATCCTCGAAGACGGCTGCGCCGTCGGCGACCGATCGGTCCTCTATCCCGGCGTATTCGTCGGAAAAGGAGCGCGCGTGGGCGCCGACTGCACCATATACCCACGGGTCGTGATCTTCGACGACGCGCTCGTCGGCAGTCGCGTGATCATCCATAGCGGGGCCGTCGTCGGAAGCCGCCCCCGGCCGCAAGCGGTCGGACAGACCGGCGGAGACGACGAACCAGCCGGCGGGACGGCAATAGTCCAGGACGACGTCGAGATAGGCGCGGGCGTGACTATCGACTGCGCGCGCGAGGGCGCGACCATTATCGGCCAGGGCACGAAGATCGACAACCTCGTGCACATAGGCGCCGACTCGTCCGTCGGTTGCAACTGCATAATCGTCGCACAGGCGACCATAGGCTCACGCTGCAAGATGGGCGACGGCGTGACAATGGCCGGACAAGCCGGAATGATCGACGGCGTCACCGTCGGCTCCGGCGCGATAATCGCCGCCAAGGCGGGCGTCATGGACGACATAGGCGAAAATCAAATAGTCTCCGGGGTCCCCGCCTACAACCATGAAAAATGGTTGCGGATGATCGCAAGCATGAAACGACTACCCACAATGGTAAAAGATATTCGCGAGTTCAAAAAGCGCCTCGGCGCGACAGACGGTCCAGACAATGGCTAATCAAAGAACCATCAAAAAAGCGGTCTCCTACTCGGGCGTAGGCCTTCATACCGGGCAAAAGACCACCATTACATTCAAGCCCGCGCCCCCTGACACGGGACCGGTCTTCATAAGGACCGATCTGCCCGGGCGTCCCCACATAAAGGCCGACGTGGCCCACGTAGTCGACGTGTCGCGGGGCACAACAATCGGGATCGATGGGGCAAACGTGCTCACCGTCGAGCACGTTCTCGCAGCGTTAGCCGGCCTTGAAATCGACAACGTCTACGCCGAAGTCGACGCCGGAGAGGCCCCCGTCGGCGACGGCAGCTCGACGCCGTTCGTCGAGGTCCTTACCGAGGCGGGCATCGAAGAGCAAGACCGCCCACGCAAGCGGATCAAAGTCACACACCCGATCGTCTACGAGCAAGACGGCGTCTCGCTGCTCGCCCTGCCATCGGATAAACTCAAGCTTTCATACACGATCGAATACGGTCACACGGCGCTCGACACCCAGTACAGATCCTTCACGATAGACCCGGAGGTCTTCAAAAACGAGATAGCGCCGGCCCGAACCTACTGCTTCCTTCACGACGTCGAGAAACTCAAGAATGCCGGACTCATCAAGGGAGGCAGCGTTGAAAACGCCATCGTCATCGGCGACGACGGCATCCTCAACGAAAAACTCCGTTTCAACGATGAATTCGCGCGCCACAAAGTGCTCGACCTCCTGGGCGACCTCCTGCTGCTGGGCGCCCCGATCGTCGCCCACGTGGTCGCGATAAAGGCGGGACACGCCTCGCACGTCGAGTTCATAAAAAAGCTCCGCGCCGAGACCGACAGCGAGAATAGACGGCGAAGGGAAGCCGCCATAGCCGAAGAGACCGAAGACGCCGTGGAAGGCCAAATACTCGACGCCGCCGCTATCAGCGAGATACTCCCCCACCGGCACCCCTTTCTCTTCGTGGACCGAATCACGAAAATCAGCGAAAGACGCGCAAGGGGCGTCAAGAACGTGACGATCTCCGAGCCGTATTTCCAGGGGCACGTGCCCGGACACCCGATCATGCCCGGCGTCCTCATAATCGAGGCGATCGCCCAGGTGGGCGCCGTCCTCATACTCAGCAAAGACGGCAACAAAGGCAAATTGCCGTACATCTTCGGCATAGAGAAGGCAAAATTTCGAAAACCCGTTTATCCCGGCGATCGACTGGACATTTCCGTCAACATCGTCAATCTGCACAAGCGGTACGGCAAGCTTCGCGGAGAAGTGTCGGTCGATGGCAAGCTCGTGGCCGAAGCCGATATCATTTTCGGCACACCCTAGCGAATCCGGAGACAGTCCCTTTGCGCGAGCCCTCGATCTGTTCCCCGACATGCGGGGCCAGACGAAGTTCCCCGGCCGGTAACGGTTAATATCATGCACGACAAGAATGACAGAGAAAACCAAGGCGGCGCCATTCACCCGACGGCGATCGTGGCCGCAGGCGCCGAAATCGCTTCCAACGTCGAGATCGGGCCCTATTCGATAATCGGGCCGAACGTCAAGATCGGCGGGGGATGCCGCATAGGCGCCCACGTCGTCATCGACGGTTACACCACCATCGGCGAAGACAACCGCTTTTTCACGGGCGCCGTGGTGGGCTCGCAACCGCAGGATCTGAAGTACAAAGGGGGCAGATGCGGCCTCACGATCGGCGACGGCAACACGATAAGAGAATACACGACCATCAACACCTCGACGTCGGAGGAGAACGCGACGAGCATCGGAAACGGGAACCTCCTCATGGCCTACACCCACGTGGCGCACGAATGCGAGATCCACGACGGCGTAGTGATGGCTAACGACGCCACGCTCGCCGGCCACGTGACCGTCGAGGACAAGGTGATACTCGGCGGCCTGGCGGCCGTACACCAGTTCGTCAGGCTGGGAGCGAGCGCGATAATAGGCGGCTGCTCCAAGGTTACGAAAGACATCATGCCGTATTCCATGGTCGACGGACATCCGGCCAGATGGCAGGGCGTCAACTTCGTGGGGCTCAAGAGAAACGGAATACCCGAGGATATTCGGGCCGACATAAAGAAAGCGTTCAAGATCGTTTGCCGCTCTAATCTGAACACCACACAGGCGCTCGAAAAGATTCGGGCCGAACTTAACGGCCGGCCCGAGATCAACCTCATCATTGAATTCATCGAAAGCTCCAGCCGAGGTGTATGCAAATAACGGGGGCTTAGCCTCTCCCGCGCCCTTTTCAAGAAAACGCATTCCTCCGAGAATCGGAAACTCGTCATGAAAAAACTAAAAGCAGGCGTAGTAGGAGTAGGCCACCTCGGATACCATCACGCGCGCAACCTCTCTGCGATTCCTTCCGTCGAGCTCGCGGGCGTCGTCGACGTGAACGAAGAGCGCGTCCGAGAAGTGGCGGGCGAGTTCGGCGCGAAGCCGCTCGACGACTACAAGGCGCTCGCCCCGCTCGTCGACGTCGTCAGCGTCGCCGTGCCGACGAGCAAGCATTTCGAAGTGGCCAAGTTCTTCCTCGAACGAGGCAAACACGTGCTGCTGGAAAAGCCCATCGCCACCACCCTCGACGAGGCGGACGAGCTCATACGCCTGAGCGAGAAGAAAAACGTGATGTTGCAGATCGGACATTCGGAGAGATTCAACTCGGCCGTCGAAACGTTGCGCGGGCGGATAGACCGCCCGATGTTCATCGAATCGCACCGCCTCGCGCCGTTCAGCGTGCGGGGATGCGACGTCGACGTCGTCCTCGACCTGATGATACACGACCTCGACATAATACTGTTCCTGATGGACGCCCCCGTCGAGAGGATAATCGACGCGGTCGGCGTTCCGCTCGTTACCGGATTCGAGGATATCGCCAACGCGCGGCTCGAATTCGCAAACGGATGCGTGGCCAATGTGACGGCCAGCCGCATATCGGCCGAGCCGATGCGCAAGATAAGGATATTTCAGCCATACACGTATTTCTCGCTCGATTACGCCGCGCAGGAGATCCAATGCTATCGCCTGCAAGAGGGGCCCATGGACCCGGCAAACCCGAAGCCGATCATGTTCGACGAAATCTCGGTCGACAAAGACGAACCGCTCAGGCTGCAGATAGGCGCTTTCGTCGAAAGCATCATCGACGGACGGCCGCCGGTGGTTACGGCTCAGGAGGGACGCGACGCCCTCAAGCTCGCCACCCGCATCATCGAGGTCATACGCGGGAAAAAATACAGATGAGCGCCAAGAAAATATTCATTGTCGCGGGAGAAGCCTCCGGCGACACTCACGCCGCCCACCTCATCCGCGAGGCCAGGCGCGCCATGCCCGACCTGCGCGTCGAAGGGCTGGGGGGCGAGAAAATGCGGAGCGCCGGATGCGAGCTGCGGGCCGACCTCGTCGCGATGGCCGTGATGGGATTCGTCCAGGTGCTCGCCAACATCCGTTTTTTCCACCGGCTGATGCGCGAAAGCGTCGAACACATAGAGAAAAGCCGCCCGAACGCCGTGGTCCTCGTCGACTACCCGGGGTTCAACATGCGACTGGCCGCGAAAGTGAAAAAGCTCGGGATCCCCGTGATCTACTACATCGGCCCGCAGATATGGGCGTGGAGGCCGGGACGGATCAAGCGGATAGCGAAAACCGTGGACAAGATGATGGTAATACTACCGTTCGAGGAACAGATATACCTTGACGCGGGTATCGACGCCACATACGTCGGGCACCCGCTCATCGACTCCATCTCCATCTCCGAGGACGCGCCCGACCCGGACTTCGTCGCGAAACTTGACGCGCCCGACCCGGAGGCCCTCATCGGACTACTGCCCGGAAGCCGAAAGCAGGAGATAACCGATTTCCTGCCCGTGCTCCTCGAGACGGCGAAGCTGATTATTGAACGGATGCCGCGCGCAACGTTTCTCATACCATGCAGCGGTCCCGGCAATATGGAAACCGTGAAAGAGATCGTCGGAGAAACGGATATCCCGGTGAAGGTTTTCCTCGGGAAGATACACGAAACGGCCCGGGTGTCCCGTTGCTGCATCGTCGCCTCCGGCACCGCCACGCTCGAAGTGGCGTGCTTTTCAACGCCGCTCATAGTCGTCTACAGGACGGGGCATGCGCCCTGGCTGCTCTCGCGCGTGTTCTTGCAGGTCGACCACATCTCGCTCGTCAACATCATCGCGGGCAAAGAGGTCGTGCCCGAAATGCTTCAGTACCGCATGCGCCCCGAGCTTCTGGCCGAGACCGCGATCGAGCTTTGCCGGGAAGGCGAAAAGCGCAAGGCGCTGATCGAAGAACTGGGCAAAGTGCGCGAGCGCCTCGGAGGCCCCGGGGCCTCGAAGAGGGCGGCCGAGATCGTGCGCGAAACCATCGCCTCCGCCGGCGGCGCTTCGGCCGCGCCAGAGGCGCGAGAAAGCCTGGCAGCGACAAATGGCTGAGAAAAAGAAAATCTATCTGATAGACGGCCACTCATACGCATACCGAGCCTTCCACGCGATTCGGCATCTCACCGATTCGAGCGGGCTCGCGCTCAACGCCGTCTACGGATTCACACGCATGCTGCTCAAGCTGATAAAAGAAGAGCAGCCCGATTACATCGCCGTCGCGTTCGACACGCCGGGCCCGACTTTCAGGCATAGGCTCTACGACCTGTACAAAGCCAATCGCGCCGAGCAGCCCGAAGAAATGCGCCACCAGATTCCGCTGATAAAGGAAGTCGTCGAGGCATTCAACATTCCTATCTTCGAGATGGACGACTACGAGGCCGACGACGTGCTGGCGACCCTGGCCACGCAGGCGGTGTCACACGGCGTCACTGCGATCATCGTCACGAGCGACAAGGATATGCTGCAACTCATCACGGACGACATTAAAGTGTTCAACCCGCACAAGGATGGCAAGATGTTGGACGCAAACGCAGTCAGAGAGCGCTTTGGCGTCGGCCCCGAACAGATGCGCGACCTCATGGCCATGGCCGGCGACTCGTCCGACAACGTGCCAGGCGTGCCCGGCATCGGCCCCAAGACGGCAAGAGATCTTCTGACTGAATACGGCACACTCGACGGCGTCTACGAACACGTGGACGAGATAAAGGGCCCGAAGCGGCGCGAAAACATCGCAGAAAATAAACCGCTCGCGCTCCTCAGCCGCGAGCTTGTGACCCTTAAGCTCGACGTCCCGCTCGACGCCGATATCGAGGCCTGCAAATCGCAGCCGTGCGACAGACCGCGACTCGTCAAGCTATTGAAACAATTCGAATTCCGTTCGCTCGTAAACGAACTCATCGAGGTCGAAGAACAAACGGACGCGAATTACACGATCCTGCACGAGAAGGCCGAGTTGGACGATCTCGTCGAGAAACTGAAAACATGCGGGCGTTTCGCATTCGACTTCGAGACCACCAGCGCCGACCCGATGCGCGCCGAACTCGTCGGCGTCTCGATCGCCGTGACACCCGAGGCCGCCTGGTACATTCCCGTCGGCCACCGGCCCGAGACCCTCGTTATCGATGAGAAGGAGCGCGACAACGGTGAGCTGTTCGCCGAGTCCTCTATCAGACAGCTCGACGCCCAAACCGTATTGGAAGCCCTCAGGCCGGTGTTCGAAGACGGTTCCATAAAGAAAATCGGGCAGAACATAAAGTACGAAATCATCGTGCTGGCCCGCAACGGAATCGACCTCGAGGGCGTCGACTTCGACACGATGATCGCCTCGTACCTGCTGAATCCGTCCAAGCAGCGCCACAACCTCGACCAACTCGCGCTCGAGTTCCTCAACTACCGCAAGATTTCCATCAAACAACTCATCGGAACGGGCGCAAAACAGATCACGATGGACAGGGTGAACGTCCGGGAGGTCGCCGACTACGCATGCGAAGACGCCGACATCACCCTCCGGCTTTACCGCTTTCTCGAGCCGCTGCTGAAGGAAAAAGAGCTTTACGATCTTTTCGAGCGCGTGGAGATACCGCTCATCAAGATACTCGCGAAGATGGAGATTGCCGGCGTGCGCGTCGACACCGACCTGTTCGCAAAGCTGTCCTCCGAGATCGAAGGACAGCTCGAAGGGCTCAGGGAAGAGATATATCGATTGGTTGGGCGCGAATTCAACATCAACTCGACGCAGCAGCTCGGCAAGATACTCTTCGAGGAGATGAACCTGACGCCCGTCAAGAAGACCAAGACCGGCCATTCGACCGACGTCGTCGTCCTCGAGAAACTCGCGACCGAACACGAGCTGCCGGGCAAGGTGCTCGAGTACAGGACGCTGGGCAAGCTCAAATCGACTTACATCGACGCGCTCCCCAGCCTGATCAATCCGGCGACCGGCAGGATTCACACCTCGTTCAATCAGGCCGTCACCGCGACCGGCCGTCTGAGCAGCAGCGAGCCGAACCTGCAGAACATACCGATCCGCTCGGAGATCGGGCGCGAAATCCGGCGCGCGTTCATCCCGGCCGACAAGGACAAGGCGCTCATGTCGGCCGACTACTCTCAGATAGAGCTGCGCGTGCTGGCCCACCTGAGCGAGGACGAAGAGTTGTTGGGAGCGTTCAGAGACGGCGTCGACATACACGACCGCACCAGTTCGAAAATCTTCGGCGTCCCCATCGAAGAGGTCACGCCCGACATGCGGCGAAAGGCGAAAATCGCCAACTACGGAATCCTCTACGGCATGTCCGCGTCCAAGCTCGCGGCCGACATCGGCATCGAACGCGAGGACGCCGCGGAATTCATAGAGAACTATTTCGCGATCGTGCCGCGCGTGAGGGAGTACATTGACAGAATCGTGGAGGAGGCCCGCCAAAACGGGTACGTCACCACAATCATGAACCGCCGGCGCTATATCCCCGACATCAACAATAGAAACATCGGGGTCAGGCGCTTTGCCGAGCGCACGGCGGTCAACACGCCCATCCAGGGCTCCGCCGCGGACCTCATCAAAATGGCCATGATCGAGATCGACAAGAAGATAGCCGACCTCAAGCTTCGCTCGGTCATGATACTGCAAGTGCACGACGAACTCGTGTTCGAAGCGCCGCTCGACGAAATCGAGCGGCTGAAGTCGATTGTCAAGGAAACGATGGAAACCGCCTGCCCGCTGAAAGCGCCGATAGTGGCCGACGTGCGGACAGGCCCAAACTGGCTTGAAGCCCATGGTTAGAAACCACGACTGAAAACCACCCCATTATTCTACAAAGGAGGAAGCATCATTGAGTGAAACAGAGAAAAAAACCAGCGTCGCCGACCGGAAAACCGCGAAAGCCGCCAAAGGCTCCGCAAAGGAAGCCGATAATCGCATGAACCTTGCGGACCTGAAGGAATTGACCATCGCCAATCTCACGAAGATGGCCAAGGACCTCAACATCGTCGGCTACAGCACCCTCAAGAAGCAGGAACTCACGTTCCGCATTCTCCAGGCCAAGATCGAATCGGAAGGCTCCATCTACGGCGAAGGCGTGCTGGAGATATTGCCCGACGGATTCGGCTTCCTGCGCTCGCCGAACTACAACTACCTGCCCGGTCCCGACGATATCTACATCTCGCCCTCGCAGATAAGAAGGTTCGGCCTGCGCACCGGCGACACCATCTCGGGCCAGATCAGGCCCCCGAAGGAAGGCGAGCGCTACTTCGCGTTGCTCCGGGTGGAGGCGGTGAATTTCGAGGATCCCGAAATCGCGAAAGACAAGATACTCTTCGACAACCTTACGCCGCTTTACCCGGAAGAGAAAATAAATCTGGAGGTCGGGCCGAAGGAAATCTCGATGCGCGTCATGAACCTGCTCACGCCCATCGGAATGGGACAGCGCGGTCTCATCGTCGCTGCGCCCAGAACCGGCAAGACGGTACTCCTTCAGAAGCTGGCCAACAGCATCGCGGAGAACCATCCGGAGATAGCGTTGATCGTGCTGCTGATCGACGAGCGGCCGGAAGAGGTAACCGACATGGAACGCTCGGTCAAGGGCGAAGTCATAAGCTCGACCTTCGACGAGCC
>SDBT01019709.1_pt1 | contig 10567 bp, 7 predicted proteins | sample 2277101 | NCBI WGS metagenome assembly SDBT01 (sample SAMN10404973, study PRJNA504765) | marine sediment metagenome | isolation source: marine sediment core GS10_PC15, 103 cmbsf | place: Arctic Ocean: Southern Knipovich Ridge | collected 2010
GTGGCGTACGCTGGGCTGGCTTTTCAAGAGCGGGGAACTGGCCGGCGCCTACAAGTCCAACGAACAGGCAGTGAAGGCGCAGTGGTATCTCGGCCAGGAAAGCAAGGGCGGCCCGTTCCCCGCACGCTATCTCGTCATATCCGGGCAGCCCCAGCCGGAGTACGCTCAGGTACGGCTGAAGACGTCCGGTTACCGGCGCCGCTGCACGCTGCGTGACGGGGGCCGCGACGAGATCCGCGTGTACGAGATAGAGGCTTTCGGACTTCCCCCGCTTGTCTACGGCCGCGACGAGTTTGCCGTCCGCTACGAGGATGTCTCGACTATTGCCGGGCTGGCCCGGGACCAGCGGCGGGGAAACCGCCGCGGGGATGATGACACCCTGGAGGGCTACTGGTCGGGACGGTTCCGCGAGCCCGGGGACCCCAGGACCGCCAGAGAGCTGCGTGGCGCAGACAGGGATGCGCTGGCCCGTGTCCTTACCAGGGAGTACCAGGAGAAGGAGATGCGCACGGAGACCGGTCTGGAAACGGTACGGGACCCGCTGGCATCCAATCGCAAGGCCTTCGTCTTCCGTGACGGCCAGAACGCGCCCGGTGTTCTCGCCTACGGGCCTTACCGGCGGTACCCCGCCGGCTCCTACGTCGCCCGCTTCTGGCTGAGAGGGGAGGGAAAGGCGTCGAAAGACGCCGCGGTGCGGCTGGATGTGACCGGTGACGGCGGCGACAGCCTTCTGGCCGGGCGAACGCTCCGGGCGGACGAGCTGGCCGGCGCGGGCGGCTATCGCTCCTTCGCTTTGCCTTTCGAGAACCCCGTCAGTGAAGCCGGGCTGAAGTCCCGGCCGGAACTGGAGTTCCGGGTCGAGTGCACGGGCGGGCTGACCGTCTTCTTCGACCGGGTGGAAGTCTCTGCCGACCTCGCTGTGACGGACGAACTGAAGTAGTGCCTGTCAGTGATTGCGCCCATACACGAGTTCGCAAATTCGGTGCCTGAGCACTTCATTCTCTGACTGCGGAACGCCTGCTAAGAATCAAGTGCTCCGTCACCGAATTTGCAAACGTGCACTTTTGAAGGTTCCGTAACAGAGATGTGGTTTTTCTTTGACTCCGGGGGCTTGTGGTAGGAGAATACGGCCTTACAGCTATGTCCAGTAAACCGATGGGGAAAGGAGGAATAGGAGATGAGCTTGAATGGCAGATGGGGTAGAGGGCTGGCTTTGTTACTGGTCGGTACGGTCGTCGCTCTTGGCATGGCGTGCGGAGGCGGCGGAGGCGATGACGGAGTGTCCGGCACCATCACCGGGATCAAGATAAGCGGCGACCTGGGGATCTGCGGTGGCACGTACAGCTACATCGTGTTCACTGCCGAGGGCGATGAGGATGACACCGGGGTCGTACTGATACTCATAGCAGCCAGTGATGTGACCGCTCTGTTTTCGGACAGCAGCGGCGAGAACACGGCCGTCGGCACGATCAGTGGGAACACGATGACCCTGGGGTTCACTTTGGAAGAAGGCGGGACCGTGACGGTGGTCCTGGTCTGTGCGGATGACGGGGCGAGTTTCTCCGGGAACTGGACCGAGACCGGCGGAGCAGGGGAACCGGTTCCTGATCCCACGACTCCATCCACACCTTCGCCCACGACTCCATCCACGCCTTCGCCCACGACACCATCCACGCCTTCGCCCACGACTCCATCGGCGCCGGCGTCTTCCACCTTCGCGGGCAGCATGTCGGGCACGTGGAGCGGCACATGCAGCGGGTTTCCAGCGAGTGGGAGCTTTTCGTTCACGATCGCCGCTGATGGAAGTGTCAGCGGTTCTTATTCGGGTGATGACTCGGGATCGGTCTCAGGCAGTGTGAGTGGCACGGGTAGTTTCACTGTAGGAGGAGCAGCCGGTTCGTCCACCTGGGTGGGAGAGATCACCAGGGCGGGCGATACCCTGTCAGGCAGCGGGCTGTGGAGTGACCCGGACTGCAGCGGCACCTGGTCTGGATCTGGACCGGCAGCGTAGGGGCCGCCGAGCGGGTTGCTATGCGAGTTCGCAAATTCGGTGACTGAGCATTTCATTCTCTGACTGCGGAACGCCTGCTAAGAATCAAGTGCTCCGTCACCGAATTTGCATGCGCCATGCCCATATAGTTCTTAGCAGTGCTGACCGGCGTAGCCTATCAGGTTACTAGAAATGCTGCGCAGTGCTGACCCTACAGGGCCCTGGTCCAGTCAAGGCTCAAGTACCAGGAATAGAGGAAATAGACCACTCCCGCGAGCAGGAGGAAGACAGCGCCCGACCGGCGCGCACGCCTGTAGCTGAAGCCTCCCGCCCAGACCAGGTAGGGGGGTATGAACCACAGCGGGTAGGTCTTGTGTCCCACGGGCGAGAATACCAGGAACGCGCCGAGCAGCAGGGACGTGAAGGCGTAACCGTCCATCGGCTTCTTGCGGCACACAAGGAAGAGGTACAGTCCTGCCATCACCAGGAGCCCGCAGTAGGATGGCAGGGAAAACCCGAACGTGCGGTTCAGTTCCCCCAGCAGTGATATCCCCCCGTAGCCGCGGGCGAAATGCGCCACGAATATCGTGTAGAGGTATGCCGTGTGGTTCCATACCAGAAACGGCAGGGATAAGAAGAAGAGTATCGCGGCGAAGCGCAGGAAGAACCTCTTCCTGTCGCCCGAGGTGCGCAGGAAGTGCGGCAGCAGGAGCACCGGGTACATCTTCGCCACTGTCCCCAGTGCGAGGGCGACGGATGCCCGCCGCTCGGACCTCTCCATCGAGTACAGTGCCGCCAGGACGCAGAAACTGGGTATCGGGTCGAAGTGGGTGAAGCTGCCCGTGACCACGTTATGCGGGTTGAACAGCCATATCGCCGCCCCGGCTACGGCTATGAAGCGGCTCGCCCGTTTCCTGAGCGCAAGCAGTATAAGAGCCCCGAGCCACAGGTCGAAGATGAGCACCGGTATTTTCATCAGGACCACGAAGTCAAGGAAATCGGCCAGCGATGCTGCCTGGTAACTGATGATGATGAGGTAGAGCCACAGGGGAGGGTAACCGTACCCGTGCTCGAGGCCGGGCTTCTGGAAGCTCTCCTGCGTGGCCTCGTAGGGGTTCTTGCCCACCAGCACTTGCTCGACGTATTCCTCGTAGCTGTCGAAGTCTCCTCCCATGACCGGGAGCATCGGGATGCGCAGTGTGAGGGACCCGATAAAGAGCAGGGCTATCGCGATACGCTCGATCTTCTGGCCCCTGGAGAGGCCCCTGATCTGCATGGTCGCACCTCTGCTCCTGTCCTCTGGTTCACAGCCCCGGCAGCAGCATCAACAGCCGCAGGAGGATGTTGGTGTAGATGCCTGCCATCAGGTCGTCGGCGACTACCCCTGCACCTCCCTTGAGCGACTCCAGGCGCCGGGCCGGGAACGGCTTCACGATGTCGAACATCCTGAACGCGAAGAATCCCGCTGCCATCAGGAACCACCCCGGGGGGATGGCCAGCATGGCCACCATGAAGCCCACGAACTCGTCGATCACGATTCTATGAGAGTCGTGCTCTCCGAAAAGCTGCTCCGCGCGCCCGGAGACCCACATGGATACCGGGATGAGCACCCCCAGCGTTATCGCATAGGCCGGGAGTCCGCGCCCCCGCAGCCACCAGACCATGACGACCGCGGCCAGTGTGCCCGCCGTGCCGGGAGCCACCGGTGAGTATCCGAGGAAGAAGACCGATGCAGCTAGCCTGACAAGTCTTCGCATCTAGCGTCCGCCGGGGCGAGGGGATCTCTCCGGCGCCGCCGGTATTTGCATGCAGCGCCGCGGGCACAGTATAACCCGCTCCCTCAGCGGGCGACAACATAAAACGCCGCAGTGCTTCCCCGCTTGCAGCCAATAGTACTTCCATATCTCAGCCTCATACCCGAGTTCGCAAATTCGGTGACGGAGCACTTGATTCTTAGCAGGCGTTCCGCAGTCAGAGAATGAAATGCTCAGTCACCGAATTTGCATGCGCCATACACACAAAAAACTGCTACCTAGCCAAAGGGGACATTTCTATTTTGGTAAGAAGGGGACATTTCTATTTTGGTTTGACACGGGCGGAGAAAACGCTTGTCTCTCCCATACCGCTGTGCTACCGTTGCTTGCGCATGAGCAGGGACCCGGGCTTGGTGGAGGAGAAGAACCCCATGAGCGAGAGACGGCGGAAACTTCGCATCCTCATCGTCTGCATCGTACTGGCGCTGGTGCTCAGGCCGCTCTACCGGGCGCTGTCCAGCATCTGCTACGTGGTCTACGAGACCAGCACGCTGGAGGACGCCGCTATCTGGATGGAAGAGAACGTCCCGCCCGGAAGCCGCATAGCGATGGAGGCCCACTGCCCGAGGGCCCGGAGGGGCAGGTACGTGTACACCCTGTCAGACGTGCTCGGCGAGAACGGGGAGAAGCCGGGTGGCCTCGCCTCAGACGGCGTAGAGTTCGTCGTGACCAGCAGCAAGGCCCATGGTAAGCTCGTAAAGTCGCCGGGCCGTCATCCCGCTGTCGCTGCATTTCACAGGGAACTGCAGGAAGAATGGCCGCTCGTCAAGTCTTTCCGGCTGACCGGCCCGCCGTGGAAGAACCCTGTCATCCGCATATACGGCCTGGCCGGCCGCGGTGCCGGAGCGGCGGGCTCGTCGCTTCCGCGCATCCCGCTCCCCGGGGCGCGGGAGGCAAAGCGTTACGAGCATACCTACATCAACAACATGCGTTTCGGCAAAGACCTGCTGCTGATACGGATGAAGGAAGAGAAGAAGATGAGCCGCCTGGCGGTCTTCGAGGACAAGCCGCGAGAGGCGGTCTTCTTCTGCCTGTGGGCGTCCAAGGAATCGCCGGTCCGTGTTTCCGCCGGCCCCGGCACCGCGCGGATGCTCGCCAGCTATCCGGGTGTGCCTACCTACACCAAAGTCCGGGTCAGGCCGTCGTTCTTCAGCCCGGGGTGTTACAGGGTGCGTTTCAGCGCGCAGGTCGATAAGTGGGCCAATTGCCTGCTCAAGGTGGCCGTGCAGCCGGCGGAGATCGCCCGGACGTTCCTGGATATCGGGGAACTCTCCGAGGCGCTCACCTACCTTCGCCTGGCTGTCGAGGAAGACCCCGGGGACTACAGCAGCCGCCTGCTGCTGGCCGGGCTGCTCGCGAAAGTCGGCGATGCGGGGCAGGCGGGGGAGATCTTCGCCCGGCTCGATGAGGAAGCCCCGTGGTACACCGGCCTGCCTGATGGTGCCGGGAGGGAGAGGAAGGAAGCGCGCGTGCTGCGCGAGCGGGCCGCATTCCAATCGAGGCTCGCCATGCGTTACTTCCAGTCGGAGCGCACATTCGGCGGATGGTTCATACATTCGGAGAGAAGGTCCTACGTCCTCTCCCATTCTTCCGAGGGGAAGGAAGAAAACGTCTTCCTCTACGGGCCGTACTGGTCCGTCGAGCCGGGGCCATACCGGGCCGTTTTCCGGTTCCGGGTCAGGGGAGCGAAGCGGAGCGGTCCTGTGCTGAAGCTGGACATCACCGCTGAGAAAGGCCGGCGGGTGCTGGCCGAACATGTCGTGACTCGCGAGGAAGCGGGCACGGGCGAGAAGTTCTTGTCGATCGCTCTCCCGTTTGAAAGCCGTTCGTGGTCCGAGAAGTTCGAGTTCCGTGTGAGGGCGCTGGCGCGCTGCGAGACACTCATCGACTGGATCGGTATCGAGCCCGACGTAGAGAGCTTGCGGGCTGCGCAGGCCCAGGCCTCGTTGCTGGCATGGGCACGGGCGGAGCGGAGAGCCGGGAAGCACGACCTGGCGCTCTCGTTACTCGAGCGGGCGAGTGACCTGACCCGCTCCTCCGAGGAGTACCGGCTCGAGTTCGCGCTGGCATCGGGCGGTGCCGGCAGTGCCGGAGCTGTTGAAGCGCTTCGCCAGGCGGTCGGGGAAGTGCCCGGCAACCGCGGTGCCTGGGAGGCCCTTGCGCTCGCTTATGAGAAGACTGGTAAGGAGGACAAGGCGGCCCGGACGTGGGAGACCATCCGGGAGCGCTGGGAGCCCGCCGAAGCCCTCGGACCCGGCGAGGAGCTGGTGTTCGGCGAGCAGTTGAGGCTCTACGGCTACGAGCTCGTGACACCGCGCATGGGTCCAGGCGGCGAGGTGGAGCTGAAGCTCTACCTCGAGTGTCTTGCCCCGATGCAGCCGGGGTTGTATCTCTTTGTCCACTTCGAGGCCGATGGCGACTTTTTCATCGGGGACACTGACATAGAGAGCGCCGGGTGGAAGAGCGGTGATGCCCGTGTCGTCACGGTCAGGGCGAAGGTGCCCGGGTCGTCGCCGCCCGGGGCAAAAACGGTTTCGGCCGGTATCTGGCACCCGGTGCGCGGCACCAGGCTTGCCCTGAGAAGGGGTCCCGCCCGGGTGGAAGAGCGGAAGGCTGCAATAGTCTCCCTGGAAGTCGTTGCTCCCTAGCCTCGAGGCCGGTGAGTCTTGCAGGTCTTGGGCAAGCGAAGCCCGTTAGTTTCAGAGGTTGCGAACGAACCGGGTGAACAGCGTTGACAGATGGGCGGCCCGGCCTGTAAGATTATGTGCCTGTGTTGTCTGCAGCGATGCAGAGAGGGGGAAAGGCATTGGGCGTTGACGTATCGGTAGTCGTCCCTGCTTTCAATGAGAAGGACTCTATTCGTGAGCTGGTGGAGCGGCTTGCCGGCGTGCTCGGAGGCACGGGGCGCCGCTACGAGATAGTGGTGGTGGACGACGGGAGCACTGACGGCACGTTCGAGATACTGCAGGCTGTCCGCAAGACCGTACCGGAATTGCGCGTTGTTCGCCTGCGGACCAATTTCGGCCAGACCGCCGCGATGGCGGCCGGGTTCGACCACGCGCGGGGGGAGGCCATCGTCACCATCGATGCCGACCTCCAGAACGACCCCGTTGACATACCCGCCCTGCTCGAGAAGTTCGACGAGGGCTATGACGTGGTAAGCGGCTGGCGGCGGAAGCGTCGCGACCCTTTTCTCAGCCGCCGCCTTCCTTCCATGTGTGCCAACTGGGTGATATCGCGCATAACGGGCGTCAGGCTTCACGATTACGGCTGCACACTGAAGGTCTACAGGCAGGAGGTCATCAGGAACATCGATCTCTACGGGGAGATGCACCGTTTCATACCAGCCCTTGCCAAGTGGGTGGGGGCCAGCGTGGTCGAGATGCCGGTCGGGCACCATGCGAGGAAATACGGCCGGTCCAAGTACGGCATAGGCCGCACCACCCGCGTCATCCTGGACCTGATAACGGTACGGTTCCTGCTGAGCTATATGACGAGGCCCATTCACATGTTCGGGCTGCTGGGGCTCGGCTCCGGTTTCATAGGGTTTGTGATGGCAGTCGTGCTGGTCGTCCAGCGGCAGTTCTTCAATAAAATGGCCCTGGCCAACCGCCCGATGCTGCTGCTGGCAGTGCTCCTGATACTGCTGGGGGTGCAGTTCATCAGCATGGGGCTTCTCAGCGAGATGCTCGTGAGGACCTATCACGAGTCTCAGGGAAAGCCGATATACGTCGTGAGGGAACTATTGCAGGAAGAAGAAGAGCCGAAAGCATGAACGAGCCTGACCGGGGGAGCTGCAAACAGGAGGAATACTGATGCGAGCATCGAGAGCGATGGCAGTGGTGCTTGTGGCGGCGGTCGCCGCGGTCTGCTTGCCGGATGCAGAGTGCGATACGATCTACATAGCGTTCGGCGACAGCATCACCAAGGGCGGCTCCAGCAGCGGCTACGGTTACGAGGACGAACTGGAGGCCCTGCTGAACGCCAAGTTCGGAGCGGACAGCCAGAACGTGGTCACAAGGGCGAAGGGAGGCGAGGAGACCGACGATGGCGCGGACCGCCTGCCCGGGGTGCTGCGGGACGTGGACGATGCCGACTACATACTTATAATGGAAGGCACCAACGACGTCGGCTCCGGGCGGGAACCGCACGATATCGCCGACAATATAGAGGATATGATAGACACCGCGCAGGACGCCGGGCTGATCGTCGTGCTGGGCACCGTCATACCGCGGTTTGATTTTCGCAACAGCTGGATCCAGTCGCTCAACGACGACTACCTGAAGGACATGGCGATGGAAAAGGGCGTGGCGCTGGCCGACCAGTACGCATGCTTCACCGCCTTCGATGACCCCGAAGACGAGCTGTACGAGGACGACAAGCATCCCAACCGCGACGGCTACGATGTCATGGCCCAGTGCTGGTTCGACGCCATAGTGGTGGAGGACGCTCCGGCCGGCGTCGTCGGCAGTGCCGGTGATACCACGGCCGAGATCACCTGGGACGTGAGCACCGACCCCGACGTCGACCGCTACAACGTCTACCGCCGGACCGAGGGCATGGGTTACACCAGGGCCAACTCCACCCGGATAACGGAAGGCTCCTTCCTCGACGAGGGACTCGAGAACGGCATCACCTACTTCTTCGTGGTGACATCGGTGGACGGCTCCGGCAACGAGAGCGAGTTCTCCGTGGCGATCACTGTCATTCCGGATGCCGGCGGCGACGGGGGCTGCTTCATCGCCACCGCGGCGCACGGGACGGCGTTAGCACCGGAGGTACAGGTGCTGTGCGACTTCCGCGACAGCTACCTTCTCTCCAGCGAGCCCGGCAGGGCGCTCGTGGACGCCTACTACCGGCTGGGTCCGCCACTGGCAGAGCGGCTGGGCAGGCATCCCGCGTTGAAGGCTGCTGTGCGGACCGCGCTGATGCCGGTTGTCGGGGCTGCCCGCGCGGCCGTGGAAAAGGGAAGCGATGAGCTCTGAGGCGGAGGCGCTTCTTTCGGTGCTGATGCCCGTCTATAACGAACTGGCCACCGTGCTCGAGGCCATCGAGCGGGTCCGTGCGGTGGACATGGAGAAGGAACTCGTCATAGTGGATGACGGTTCCACCGACGGTACACGCGAGTTGCTCCGGGAGAAGGTGGACGGCCGGCTGGACGGCGTCAGGGTGATCTACCACGAGAAGAACTCCGGCAAGGGGGCTGCACTCAGGACTGCGCTGTCGCATGCCCGCGGCCGTTACGTCATCGTGCAGGATGCCGACCTGGAGTACGACCCCGAAGACTACCACGCGCTTCTTGCCCCGCTGCTCAAGGGCAGGGCCCGGGTCGTTTACGGGTCCCGCTTCACGGGCGAGCACCGGGACATGTTCTTCTGGCACTGGGTCGGAAACCGGTTCCTGACGTTCCTGACTAACCTGTTCTACAACACCACTCTCTCCGACATGGAGACCTGCTACAAGGTGTTCGAACGGGGGCTCATCCAGGAGATGGGCATCAGGTCCGACCGCTTCAATTTCGAGCCGGAGATCACAGCCCGGCTGCTGAAGCGGGGTGTGCGTATCTACGAGGTGCCGATCTCCTACTGCGGGCGGGAGTTCTCCGAGGGCAAGAAGATAACCTGGAAGGACGGGGTCGTAGCGCTCGGCTGCCTCATAAAATACCGCTTCGTCGGCTGAGCGTCGCCCGGGGCATGCGGGGAGCAGGAGCACCCGGGGCCGGGGCGGCCCCATTTAGGGGTCCCGAGTCCGAAATCGGGCCTCCGGGCGCGTCCGGAGATCTTCCCCGGGTGTGACCGGTAGGTTCATAACTTCTAATGCGACAAATACTTTCAGCATCCGGGCAGGTTGCCGCACGGCTGGGCTTTGAATGGCATGATAGTTGCTATAGATGAAGGCCACTCCGGGCGCCATCTGCCGGGGAGGATCGGTGGGGCACCCTAAAACTGTTGACAGGCATCGTGATGCGGGCATACAATAACCTGCACTGGAAACGGGCGGAGTTACCCGGAGTCTGGAAGGATAACGGTTAGGAGGAGGTCATGAAGAGGGGACTAGCGGCTGTATTCATCATCGTCATCTGTGCTGCCCTGGCAGGCGAGGCGGGCGCCATCAGCGTGGGCATTCCCGGCAGGCCCGTTCTTCAGGGCCGGGCCATCGTCGGCCTCGAGTACAATGCTCTCAAGGATCGGGATCTCCAGGACCCGCTGCTCGGAGCGAACAAGCTCAAGACCGACTCGCGGCAGTTTTTCGGGAAGCTGACTTACGGCCTTACCGATCGCGTAACCATCTTTGGTAAGATCGGGTCCGCCGACCTCCAGCTGTGGGACGAGAACCAGCAGGTGCTTTACAACCACAGCAGCGACCTCGCCTACGGCGCGGGGCTCAGGGTCAAGTTCTACGAGGACCTCTCCCTCGGGCTCACCCTTTACGCGGGCGGGCAGTATTTTGCATTCGAGCCCGGCGATGCCGACGGCAGCAGGTCGGCCAGCTGGAGCGAGTACCAGGGAGAACTGGGGCTGTCGCTGACAAAGACCATCATAGAGGCCGAGAGCCTGGTGGAGCCGTTCCTGCTGACCCATACGTCCTTCCACTGCGGGCTGAAGTTCTCCGATGTGAGCGTTGACTGGACCACCCCCTCAAGCGGCGGGACGATGGAAGCGATGGACTCGGTAGGGGCCTTCGCCGGGTTTGACGTTCTCTTCAATGATTTCTTCCTGATAAGCGCTGAGCTCCGGGGAGGCGACGAGACGGCCATGGCGGG
>SDBT01019710.1_pt1 | contig 10566 bp, 11 predicted proteins | sample 2277101 | NCBI WGS metagenome assembly SDBT01 (sample SAMN10404973, study PRJNA504765) | marine sediment metagenome | isolation source: marine sediment core GS10_PC15, 103 cmbsf | place: Arctic Ocean: Southern Knipovich Ridge | collected 2010
TGAAAAATGAAAAGAAAAGATTTCTTTAAATATTTGACAGATATAATATGCACAAGGTATTTCATCGATATATAGTAAATAACCACGCAACCAGCCCCGTTTCGCCGATATCAATAGGAAATTTTTATTTTCAGTATTATTTACAAAACCATACCCAATTATACGTAGAAAAGAATGCCTGTCAACTTTTTCTATATCATCACATAGTCTGTTAATTTCATTTTCATTTTTATAACAGCAAAAAGTTATTTTATCATTGGGTTCTTTGTGAATTCGCCTTTCTTTGCGGAACATTTCATGTCTTTGCTTAGAGCCCATATTTGTAATCAATTCATCAATAGTTCCCGGTAAAATTGTCTTCCTATGTGACCTAGTTTCCGGGATAAAATCATTAAAGAAAAATCCCGACTTTGTTTTAGCCAATTTAAATATGTGTGAATCAATATTAAAATTGGCTAATTGTACTAAATCAGTTTCTTTACGTTTTAAAGATGAAATTAATTCTAAAACAAATAAGTGCGAACATATAAAGCTTAAATTGCCAAATATTCTTTCCGGGATAATTGTCAAAATCCGAAGTTTAGGACCAGATAACATTTTATAGGATATATTAATATTGATCCTTTTTTTTTCAATTATGCCAACCATTATTGCTTCTGGTTTGTTATTTAAAAGAATTAATATTATGTAGGGACACACAAATTTCTTTTCTTGAATTAATAATGTTTATAAATAAATCTAAATCGCCATCAAGATGCGCTTGATTTTCTTCCCAGAAAGGTCTTATTTTTTCTACCTCATTGATACTTCGCAAAATTTGTATGGTATATCCTGCGGGTAATTCTTTCACCATTTTTCTCAGCAATACTTTAAATAGATAACTAATTTTAATTATTTTTAATTGAAAATTAATTTAAGAGATTTAGAATAATTCAATTCGTTTATTATTAATTAGTCCGAAAATACAACTATTATGATATTTAAAGTTCGAAAAAATATCTTTTAAAAACTTGTCGTTTTTACAAAGATAGGTTTCGATATGAATCCAAAAGGTTTTTATAAAAATCTATTAATGATTTTATCTTTAATGGTATCAATAAATGTATCACTAATTTTTGCAGCCGTCTACTATGTAGATGCAACAAATGAAAATGACAATAATTACGGACTGTCGCCATCTGTTGTTTGGAAAACCCTCCCGAAAGTACTCACATCACAATTTATGCCCTGAGATTTCATTCTGCTTAAACGATGTGACGTTTGGCACCGTTACCAAAATCAGTTCCAAAACGCTTGCCATATAACTTTACCTGCATATTGACTTGTATTTGCCAATTCTAAAGAACCAACCCTTTTGAAAACGTGAAATGACATGGTGAAGAAAGGGTACGAACGCATCTTCGGAACGGTATAAGATTCGGAGTAGGACGGAGTGGTATAAAAGGCTTTCAATAGCAAGGCCACATAGTGAATTTGGTCTTTGTAAAGTGCCGACCACATTGAGATTGATAACTGCGCATGCCTTTCGATGAATAACATCGGAGAGCTGTAGTGGGAAAACTAGTCGTACGGTTTTATTAGGGGCGGCAGGCCAAATAGCCTGTTTTCTACTCTACCGAATGCCCTTCTCTATAAAAGTTCTAACGTTTCTTTTTCGCGACTGCAGTACAGGCGATAAACAGCTTGTTTAAAAGACACTGAAGAATTCACATTTATTGGAGCAATGCGGTAGGATAGGTTTCTTACATGTCGAAGGTACTTTGCGCTTAAACAAAACTGTTTTTGCAAGCCTAATAAAAAAGATTGTATTGCCAATAACATACCTTTTAAAAAGTTTTACAGGATGTAAAGCAAGACGAGCCAGCCATTCAAAACTATGATCTGTAATCCACTTTGGTGCACGTTTTTCAACCCCAGAATACCATCTAAAAAGAGCCCCCACAGGGAGATAAACATTAGCATTCAATCTGTCAATGTTATCATCAATCCAAAACTCTTGGGTTGGCATGCCCATCCCTACAAAAAGAGTATGAGGCGATGTCTCATTTATTTTTGATACAATAACGTTGTTTTCAACACCGTTTTTCGTAAAAAAACCGTGATGTATGCCTACAATCCTTAAATTTTTATGTCTTTCAGCCATAACATCCTTAGCTTTTGATACAACAATTTCTTCATCACCGAGAAAGAAAAATCCAACACCGTATGAAATAGCTTTTTCCGCTAAATCGTCTATCCAATCGGGTGGGGTATTTCGGTTATTGAGTCTTTGGCCAATAAAAGCTGATGCCAAATTTACCCCAAAGCCATCATTAAATACCAAATCGGCTGAAGATAGTAAACTGTGGAATCTTGGACAACGATACGCTATGTTTAATGCATGTACATTGACATAGAATATTCTTCTCTTCTTGCAACTCTTAGCCATGTGGATTATTGTATTTAATAGTTTATCACGTGAAATATCTATTATCTCTATTCCGAATATGTATAATTTTTTATTCATAATTATACTATCTTTGTAATTCCATGTTCATCTCAATAGCTTTTTTGTACACAGTCATTAACCGCTCGTAATAGACATCCTCACTGTATTCCCGGATGGCCTTTTCGCGACCCGCCTTGCCCATTTGCCGACATAAGTCCGTATTCTCCCAGAGCAGTTTCATTTTCTCTGCCAACTCTTTGGCATTTCCTGGCTCAAAAAGAAACCCGGTAACGCCGTCCTCAACTATCTCCGGTATTCCCCCGATCCTTGAGGCAATTACTGGCAGTCCGTGGCTCATGGCCTCAATTATAACCATGGGGCATACCTCAAACCACTTGCTTGGCAAAACTAGGAAACGTGCACCCCGATAAAAAGCCGCCATCTTTTGAGTGTCCAGGAGACCTGCGAATTCCGCATTCTCTGGCGCTCTTCCGACTAATTTATTGAGAATCGGCCCGTCTCCCGCAAGCCGAACAGGCAATCCAGTAAGACGCGTGGCCGCAATAAGTGTATCAATACCCTTTTCTGGACTTATACGGCCTGCGAATGCAACATACCGACCACCAGTAGAGTTTGTTATGGAATCAGGAATAGATACCATATTTGGTACAACCACTATCATCTCTTCCGGGAAACCAGCCTCAACCAGCCTTCGCCTTGCAAATTCTGTCAAAGCAATAAAAATTGTCACATTACTATTAAAAAGATGTAGCTTTCGTGCCAAAGTACTTCTCAAGGCATAGGCGATGCTCTCTAAAATATTGCCCCGGCAGTTTTTCAGTACACACCAATATTCCCGGCCGTCACAACAAAGTTCGCAAACAGTACCATTTAGCAAGTGTAGGCTCGTTGGACAAGTAAAACGATAATTGTGGCACGTCATTACAGCCGGTACATCAAACTGCCGGCAGGCAACCAAAACTGAAGGTGAAATTAATGGGTAAACATTGTGGACATGAACAACGTCCGGATGTTCTCTAGTAAGAATGTATGAAAGCTCTTTCTTTGAGGAATTAGAATAGATGCCTTCCCTGAAAGCACAAATTTTTCCCCATAGACCTTGAATATTGTCACTCTTACGTTCGAAAATGAAAACCTTACGGCCTTTCTTCCTGAGCATACGACTGATTGCCTCAAACATAATTTCTTCGCCACCACTAAACCTGTAATAATTGTGAATTTGCAAAGTCTTCATTTATTTTACTGGATCCTTTTCGGTAAACTTGGAATCTTTCGGAAATGTTTTTAGTTCTTTCCAAAACTCTAATCTGTTAAAAAAACGTTTCTGCGGGAACTAGCCATGTTGCAAAAAGATACAAGGCCTCCCGAGTATATCCTAAAGCTCGTGATAATAAACACTTTCGTGACAATATTTCTTCATCTTTGCCCAATAGGTATGCCCAGAATAGAATAGGCAGGTTAACCAATAACGGGAACGCTACCGAATTGCTTCCGAAAGTGCAATCGTAATATCCAATTTGAAAATGTGGTTGCGCAGCACCTACCATGCCTTACCACAGAAATATTTACAAAATTACCCCAACGAATTTTTCTTTCGTTTTAACGGACGCTGGAGACTTAATGCAATATTTGATTCTTTGCTCTTTCGTTGTGTTACTCATCAACCGATCACTATCCTTATCTAAAGGCATACTCGGATTCTTTTATTGAACCTAAAATGTTTATAACATATTTGATAACAATAACTTAACATAAACAAATACATCACTCACATCTATTCCCTCAAGGCATAACCTATGCTTACATTTTTTCTCATGTTTCGTATCTTCACAAGGGGAGCACTCTAATCCCAAGGAAACAATGAATTGATTTTTTGAAGAATAACCTAGCTTCCTAAAATCTGTTGGGCCCCATAGGATAATCATAGGTTTTTTTATGATTGCAGCTATATGCATAAGTCCACTATCATTTCCAATAAACATCTTAGACATTTTCAAAATCCCTATGGTTACAAGGATATTGGTTTTGCCAGCCTGCACTATAACGCGATTAGATTTTACAGCAGTAACAATTCTACTGCAGTACTCAAACTCATTTTTTGAGCCTATCAGGATAATTCTCGTATATGTATTTGTTATTATCATATTTATAAGCTCTACATACTTTTCTGCAGGCCAACATTTGTCCTTGTGTTTTATTCGCCCCTTTGTAGTTGGTTGTATAACAATGAAATCGTCATCACCTATGCCTTTAGAGAGTAAAAAAATTTTAGATTCAGTTATATACTCATTATTTATCGGGAACTCATAATCTTCCTCATGCATATCTAGGTCTAATGGCTCCAAAAGTTTAGCGTTCTGAATGAGGACATGCTCCGATGTAGGAGTTATAGTTGCATCGTATTTTATTCCTTGGATACCAAAACCGACATTAAAAGATCGCTTTAAAAATATCTTATTCAATATTTTGTATGACAAGGAGTCTTTCAATGCTATGGGAATTAGTATAGATTTATACTGGGTTTTATGTAATGTTGCGATTACCCTCGCGAATTGTCCAACATAATATAGTGTGTGCATCACAATGACACGTTCAAAAAGTCCCAATCCTTCAGCAATATTTTTCACAGAAGGACACCCTGAAAGTAATTCTATAGTATACCCTGATTTGGTTAGCCTGTTTATTACAGGTAGCATAAGGATAAAATCCCCTATCCGGTCCCCAGGCTCAACCAGAATATATTTTGAAGGAATATTATTTATTATTATCTTATGTTTTGTAAAAATATTCAAGAGTGGATTTATAAATGCTGGTTTATACATAATTGTCTCCGTTCAAAAGTGGATTGTGTTATCTACTTCTCACCATAGGGCATAGTATTAATCTATCTTTTTCATAGTTCAACTATACTCCTTGTATCTATGCGGGTCTTGTAAGCCCAGGCGGACCAATATCACCATGCTAAGGAATGACAAAATCGTTGAACCGGCAATTCCTGACTCTAATATACCATCCAATACGCAAAACACGAGCAGAGAACAGAGGAAAGCATACCCTATATTCCCGGAGATTTTTAAGTAGTTTACAGATTTTTTAATTCCAAGAATGAATATTAAAACAAAGGTAATCATACCAATGCACCCTACATTAAGAAGAAGGTCAAGATAGACAGAATGACCTCCTCCAACTCCCCACCCCTGCCCAACTGAAATCTCACGGATATGGCGCGAAGTCCAGAAACTGTTATACCCATAGCCATGGAAAGGGCGTTGAGCTGCATATTCCAAACATTCATTCCAAAGGGGTATACGTCCGGCTAATGTATATACAGAAGGGTCTTCTCTTCCAAGCAGAAGGCCCTGCCAGAGGGCTAGAAAGAAGACGTCACCAACGAGAAGGATAAGAAGACAAAAAGTTAAACTTATGGCAAGAATCAATGTAATCTTGCGCGATGCGGATGATACCAGTTCCCAGTAAGCAAAAAGTGCGAGGATGGCGCTTACAAAAGATGTCCTCGATTTTGTGAGAACCAAAAAAATGAGCCCTATCAGCAGCGCACACGCGAGGAAAAACTTTTGGCCATGCTTGGCAGTCCGAGCAAAGTCAACACCCGAAAGCAAAAGCAGGGCGCAATTTAGCCCCTGGCTGTTGGGGTGAAGCGTTCCTGCAAAACGATACCCAGGATCAAAGGGGTGAAATGTGCCAAGGGCAATCTCGGCTATGAAGCCTATAAGTAGATACAAAGTTGTACTGAAGAATACCAACAAGACTATGTTGCGGAGCGAAAAGCGCCCTGCAACCGCCACTGCACCGATACAGAGCATCGCGAAAAGCACCAATCTCCTGAATGTCAGGGCGATATCTTCCGCCCAGGCGATGCTTAGGAAAGACCAGAAAATATAAAATAGTATAAGCCACCCGAGTAATCCATTGATTTTCAGACGATTTTGCCCCTGACGCATCAGGCTGACTGCCCCAAAAAGACCAAGTGATAAAAACGCTATCCTTCGTGTTAAACTTCCTTCACTGGTAGCTTTCTCTATAAAATCTTCTGACCTGTTAAAACCTTCTATAAGAGAAAAAAACAAGTCATGATTCTCGACGAAAAACACTGCCGTAAGAAAGAGAAATGTAACCCATGGCACATTTTTCTGTGTCCTTTGCAAGTTTGAAAGTCTATATGAATCATTCATTGCTTATTTCCTTTATCAAAATATTGCGGACCAATCTGCTAAAGAGGAGGAATCGTAATGCGGATACTGCGGTGTTACCTATTAGAAGGCCACATGCCACGCCGAGAGGACCAAAGGACTTTACCAGCCACAATCCAATCGTGAGCAGAACGAATAGAGTAACAAAATTAACTGCGAAGTCCACATCGGCACGCTCCATGGCAAAGAGGGCGCGCGAAAAGGAAAAAGCAACGGTCGAAATTAGAATGTCCAGAGCCAGTATAGAGACTACTAAACCGTTGCCAGCGTACTTGTCGCCGTAAAGGATTACAACCAACGAACCGCCAAAAATCATGAGAGCGACGCAGAACGGGGTTACTAAAAGTGAGAATACAGCGCTGGCTTTAAATATAAACCGGCGCAATGCTATAGCCCCCCCTTCCGCATATGACTGTGCTATTCTGGGGCCGAGAAAATTCTGCACACCAAAGAGTATTGGATTACCGATAGCAGCAATTCCAAAACATGCCGCCCACACTCCGGTGGATGCGGTGCCGTGGAAGGCTGTCAGAATCCACGGGTAGAGGTTCATGCTTAAGGCCCACAGGAGACCGCTTGCAAAGACCCATTTTCCAAATGACCAGTTACGCCCGAAGTCTGAAATCGCCCTTGTGAGTTGCAGGGCAAATGTGTTGCGCTTACTGATTAGCCAGCTCATACCTGTAAGACCGCATGCTAAACCAACTACCCAGTAAGCCATGCTGGCGGAGAGGAGGCCTAAGTACGCAAGAAGGAGCAGACCGCAAATCTGAACGACAGCGACACCTGAATCCAGAATGAGTGCTGTCTTGAGCCGCATGTTCGCAAAACAGATGCGTCGGGCGTACTCCCGGAGCAAGATTAACGTAATTACAAAAACCAACGCCCACACGATCGGTGCGAGGCCCCGGGGTCCGATACCGAAGGATAGCACCACTCCACCTATTACCAAAATGATAATTATAAGAGATGAAAGGCCTAACTGATGAATTAATGTGCTGCCGGTGTATCGGGAATGTGCGCTGCCCTTCAGGCGAGGGCTATAAACCATGTAAGGCGTCGAAATAAGCGAAGTTTGAAGACCCATCACAAAGAGTACAATGCTGAAGCCGAGCATATAAAGGCCGAATTGCTCTTTTGTACAGGCCCGTCCGATTATGACGCCGGTCAGGAAGTTAGTTGCGCTGGCAACAGTCTGATCGACAACCGAAAGCATTCCTTTGCGAGTTGTTGCTCCAAGCAAAAGGTTAATAGTCATTCTCGTCCATTTGGGAAAGAAGATGCGATCGGAGACTTCACCAGTAATTTTTTGTCTGAGCTGCCAAAAAAGCTGAAACATGACTCTTATGATAAATGGGGCCCTCCTTAAATATTTCAATTAGTCTTTGGGTTACTGGATATTTATACTGGGTACTCGCTTCTGGTTGTATGATAGTATTAGTCAAAAAAGGTTCAAGGTACAAAGTGCAAGGCACACGGATTGATTCAAAATCGGCTCATCTAGTAATTATTTTATTGCCATCAGAATTGGGATAAAGAGGATCATTAGTTAAACATAACGGTATTTTATTTTGAAAGAAATATTCTATAAAATCGATAAATGAAATACTATAATCGTTATATTTCTTTTCTTTGATTTTTGATTACTCATGTATCTCTTTATAAATAGTCTATTCTAATCCATGAAAAGAAAACGATTATTAGCTCTAAAATAACTTATATATTCAAGATACCACTGCTGAACCTTCAGTAAAGACAATTAAAAGTCCAAAAAGTAGCAACATAATTATAATAGATGCCAGCAAATATTTTTTTCTTTTAAAAACTACCAGAAATCAACAAGTTTGTTTTGTAAAGTTTGTTAATAATTTTCCTCTATGCACTCTAAAACATTTATTCGTATTTTTCTTGACTAAAGTCGTCATTTGTTCTCTTTATCCAATATGATTCTATAGCCCGATTCAATGAAATTTGAAGTGGATCTTTTTTTATCATTCTTTTAACAATCCCAATTGGAGTAATAACAACATAAAACATCATTGCCAGTATAAGATGGTTCATGACAAAACCCAACAATAGAGCAAATGTCATCCAAACCTTATAAATTGGTTCAAGGATTTTTGGCCAGAACAGGCCAGGTAATAAAATTAAAATCCCGATTGTCCAAAGGATAAATCCAATATCTTTTTTTTGCCAAAGAATTATACCACCAATAATGCTTAAAACAGCCCATATAGTGATCGCGAATTTTCGCAGCTCCTTTTTATCCGGTTTTGATTTAAAAATTTCAGATATCATATTTATCCTCAGTCTAATTCGAATTCCTTTTGCCAGTCGATATCATCGGTTATTGCCGATTGATCCTTTTTATCAAGGATGTAGTTTTTCATTACTAAATGATCCATCTCAGTCCGCATAAAACATTTATAAGCATCCTCTGGCGAGCAAACAATAGGTTCACCCCGAACATTGAAAGATGTATTGATTATTACAGGGCATCCGGTTAAGTCTTTAAATGCTCTAATCATCTTATAATAATATGGATTAGTCTCTTCATGTGCTGTTTGCAGACGTGCAGAATAATCGACGTGGGTAATAGCCGGTACCTCACTCAGACCGAACGATGTTTAACTTGTCTATCCCCCATAAATTTTGTTCAGCTTCGGTCATTTGCTTTATTTTATCAGATTTAAGATAGGCCACTGACAACATATAGGGACTTGGACGACCGATCTCAAAATAATTGGAAACATGGTCCCCAAGAACAGATGGTGCAAAGGGTCGGAAACTTTCCCGATATTTAATCTTTAAATTCATCACCGATTGCATTTTTTGAGAACGCTCATCTCCAATAATACTCCGGGCACCAAGTGCTCTGGGCCCAAACTCCATCCTCCCTGGAACCATCCAATCACCTTTTCCTGCGAAAGAAGTTCCGCAACTATATCAGGAACTTCTTCATAAGTAAATTCCTGATATGGAATATCCTGATCCTCTAAATATTCTCTAATCTGATTCGTTGAAAATGATGGACCAAGAAAAGATCCTTTCTGAAAATCATGCTTTTTCCGCGTAAAACGCTCTTCCTGGGCAGCGGCTAATATTTCTCCGTCTCTTATCAGACAGGCTGCGCTATCATGATAGAATGCTGATATGCCTAAAATATACATATTAGACGTTTTCCTTTTTTCAGACTGCTCCTGAACGGTTAAAAACTGCCGGGATTGTTTTTATAAGGATTTTTAAATCGAGCCACAGCGACCATCGATCGATATATTCCATATCTAATTCCATCCACCTCTCAAATGTAATATTACTGCGACCAGCAATTTGCCACAGACAGGTCACTCCCGGCTTGACGCTGACCCGCCTCCGGTGCCAGTCCTTTTTAAATCCATTATAATCACGCAAAGGTAAGGGCCGCGGCCCGACCAGGCTCATCTCACCCTTCAGTATGTTTAACAATTGCGGCAGTTCATCGATACTGGTTTTTCGTAAAAACCTGCCAACCGCTGTAATGCGCGGATCATTTCTGATTTTGAATACCGGACCGCTGACTTCATTTTGATCTTCAAGATCTTCCTGCATTTGTTCGGCTCCGGCAACCATCGTACGAAACTTGTACATCTTAAAAATGCGTTTATTAAAACCAACTCTGTTCTGTATAAAAAATACCGGTCCTTCTGAAGTGGCCCTGATTAAAACGGTAATGAGTAAAAAAACAGGGGCGATAAAAAGTAATGATACCGCGGACACAAGTATATCAAGTGCACGTTTTATCACCAGCTGTCCCTCCACATTCGCGCCGGTGCGAATCATAATTACCGACTCATCCTCGATGATATCCACTTCCGAATGACCGTTTTTTAAGGAGAAAATATCCGAGAACTGACGGACAATAATCCC
>SDBT01019711.1_pt1 | contig 10566 bp, 10 predicted proteins | sample 2277101 | NCBI WGS metagenome assembly SDBT01 (sample SAMN10404973, study PRJNA504765) | marine sediment metagenome | isolation source: marine sediment core GS10_PC15, 103 cmbsf | place: Arctic Ocean: Southern Knipovich Ridge | collected 2010
TAGAAAAAATATTAACTGAAAGGGGACACAAGAAAAAAATAACTGAGCTTATAAAAAAACTAAAACAAGAATAATTTTCCTATAACTTCCTTTCAAATTCAAGGGACTATTTCGCCCACAATAGGGTAGGTATTGCTTTTTTTTCCATTCGCTCGGTAACTGTCCAATGCCGGATAAATTCTTCTCCATTCTTGCCATTGTCCATTAAAAAATTCTTAATCTTTTTTAAAGTACTGGTTAGTTTATCTTAAAGTTTCACGGCCCTTCTGCATAATTGTCTTACACTTTTTCTTTGACAAACTCTTCTTTGTGCACTATTATATTATATGGAGTAAAAAGTAATGAGAAATTCTAGGTTTATATCCGTCAAAGAAAAGATTCTTATAGTCTCTCAGGTAATAGCCGGGGAAAAGATTCAGCCCCTAGCTAGAAAGCATAAGGTGAGTAGACCTTCTATTTATGCTTGGGCCCAGAAATCTTTAGATACTCTGGAGCAAGTACTAAAACAGAGGAAACGAGGACCTAAGTTCAAAAAAGGTAAAGTAGATGCAAAAGATAAGACCATTGAAGAACAAAAAGAGGAAATAGGTAAGCTAAATGATACCATCAGCGAGAAAGAAAAACAGATTAAAAATTTGAGAAATAAAATAGATCTTCAGAACAATAGTCTTTCCCGTCCTTTAAAGTGTCCTTATTGTGGGTTTGAGAAGATTTACAAAAATGGCACCTATAAGATAAGGGGAGAGAGATTCCTTGAGCAGCTAAAAAAAGGCAAAGAAATAGAAATAATAACCCAGCAGTTCATCTGTCCCTACTGTAAAAGTTCTGTTCGTAACCAAGAGGAAAAGAAAAGAATCATTCTTTTTTAGTATCTACTCTGTTACAGGATTTCCCCCCAAGGAACTTTCAGACTAAAACAAACCCATTATAGTGTAAAATAATTATCAATTTTTAGGAGCGCGTTCACGCCAGAAAGGATAATATCCCTTTTATTTTTCCCGAAAGTCGCTTGAAGTCTAATTTACTTTCAATTTTTCTGGTGATTTCAGGGGGGTTGACAAATTCGTTATTTGTAGTAATATATTTAGAAGTATGTCAATCAAAATAATAGTTGATATGTTGAATGATGGACAATATCTCTCATCCAAAAGTCCTATTGATAGTACTAGGCAAAGGAGAAAAGGATATCATACCAAAACCTAAGCCAAAAAGCCTACGAAAAGCTTAAGCTCCGCATAATCCGTATGGAAGTGAATATTGGGCACATAATGACGGAATCCAGTATTGCAGATGATTTCGGCATAGGACTATCCCCAGTGCGAGAAGCAATACAAAGGCTCAAATATGAGGGATTCGTCAAGGTAATTCCGTATAAAGGTGTCCTGGTGAATTCACTCTCGCCGGACGAGATTCGTCAGATCTACGACATGCACGACGCACTGTCGGGAACCGTGGTACGTTTAGCCAGTGAGAAAGCTTCAAAGAGCCAAATAAATGAACTGAATAACATAATTTCGGAGATGAAGCGAAGTCTGACAGTAAATGATATGGAATGTTGGGCAAAAGCGGACGATGCATTTCATGCAAAGATACTAGAAATGTGCAACAATTCGTATATTGCTCGCGCAATGGAACTGATAAGGGGGTTGCTCAGTCGAGTACGAAACATTATTACTCGAGTAAAAGGACTCCCTAGCAAGTCAACAAATGAGCATGAGCAAGTTGTCCGTATGATCTCTGAACATCGGGGAAATGATGCCCGAGATGCCATGCATCGACATCATGAGCGAATCATAGAGGATATTATGGATATCGTTCGGCAACTGAAATGGATCTAAGGAGAAAAGACCTCTCGCGCTTTATCACAATGCGTATGGTGTATAGGGTGGCGGTCTTTGCGGAAAGGTACCTGAAGGCTCTTTTAAAGAGGCCAGAAAGCCTTACCTACCCCAGCTTAAGAGTATGTGATGTGAGGGAAAGGGTACGTAGATAAGGTAAGAATTATCAAAGACCATAAGAAGGTAACATAACCTTATCTACTCCTATTATATTCAAAATAGCACAGAAAGGAGGTGACAACTCATTTTCTTTGACAGATGTACAAGGACTACCTATTGGGGCTTGAACATATTAACAGACTGAAGACCCTAGGAATCGAAAGGGATTAGGTAATGTTGTCCATAGTGCTTACTTAGGTTCAAGCCGGCACTATAGGATCATAACGATAATAAGCAAAAATATACGTTGCCTGAATCAGATAGTGCAACGAAGACGGACAAGGAGGAAAAGATGATATCAGCGAAATTTAGCAAGATTGTGATGCCAATAGTCTTGGTTTTTGTCCTGGTCATTCCTGCCTTTGCACAAGTCGAGGTTGAGAGCATCACTTTGAATTATGTCATACCAAAGGGATCTACCGACCAAAGGACTTACGAACCTTTTATGTCTATTTTTGAACAGGTCTATCCCCACATAAAGGTTAACTATGAGAAACGTCCGGGAGTCAATTGGATAGCAACGCTCTTGACAGAGTTTGCTGGCGGTGACACAACTATAGATGTTTTTCAAGAGTGGCCTAGGGATGAGGTAATGGTAGTTCAAGGACATGTGATTCCCTTAGACGGAAGTTACGATCCGGAAATCAAGATTTCTGGCGAATTAATGTCCCAATTTTTCCCCTCCCTCGTTGAATTATGGTCATATCCTCGCACCCCTATGCTTGGTCTGAAACCGACAATGTTTGGTATGCCTCTCAACAATTCTGACGCGTTTCTTCTTGTTTATCGTGAAGATCTTGTGTCAGAGGCGGGTTTCGGAGGACCTCCAGGAACTTGGGCGGAAAGAATAGAAATGGGAATCAAGATGACCAAGGACCTAGATGGCGATGGTAATATAGATATATGGGGAGATACCTACCATGCGACAATGGTAGGAGGTGGGGCCGAACCAGTTGATGAGTTCTTTTCCAATCTACTTTTGTGTGGAGGACGCTACGTAGATGATGAGTCTATGCCTGTTTGGAACTCGGACCAAGGGGTAGAAGCATTGGAATACATGTTGACTCGCCTAGGTAAAAGCGTACCACCTGAGGTTACCACGTTATCAATGAGTGATAACTTCAACCTCATGAACGCCGGTAAGGTCGCCATGGCAGAGACCGCTTTTGGATATTGGGCATGGCTCGATACCATTGGAAGGCCTCAAAGTGGAAAAGTATTCATTGCTCCTTACCCTCCAAAGGAAGGATATAAAAGTACCTCATATACACATGGAGGCGGAGCAAGGATAACCACGTATAGCAAAAATAAAAAAGAGGCTTGGCTTCTCTTACAGTTCCTTGTATCTGAACAAATACAAGGTCTTGTGCAAAGAATACACGTGGACGTATCTGCATTGACTACCATATACGATGACCCAATAATAGAGGCTACTTTCGATGCACGTTTTAGGAGAGCAATAAGAACGTACGCTCCTATTTCTATGAATGCGCATCCTCTTCCTGTCTTTCCTGGGGGAAATAAGGTTATGCAAGTATTGGGTGAGCAGATAGAACGAACACTATTGGGCAAAATCAGTCCCAAGGATGCCCTAGATAAGGCAGCGGCTGAAGCTAAGAAGATAATTGAAAAAGAATTAGCCAAGACAATGAAGTAAACTACAAGAAAGATCCCCGACTTCCATATTTCGTGGAAGTCGGGGGAGGGTAAATGTTTATTGAAATGGGTACGCCATCTGGTTTCAAAAAGACTGTTAATCGTGTGAAGGATTTCCTAGATCGCAGATTTGCTCATTTGGCTCTTTTGCCCGCTTTATTTGTCCTTTTCCTTGTTATTGGATATTCTCTTTATCATACGGTATCAGTTAGCTTCCAGGACATTTCGCTAGGAAGGCTTTCCGGAGACTGGGTAGGTTTTGGTAATTTCTCTGACATATTCACAGATTATAAATTCTGGAGGAGTTTCCTTAATACTTTCTATTTTACGGGAGGCACATTAATACTGGAAATCTTAGTGGCCTTACCGGTTGCTTTGGTTTTGGGTAGACTATTCAGGGGAGTCAACATCTTTCGGGGTATAGTACTTCTTCCCTTTATAGTAGCCCCCGTTGTGGCAGCGGGTATGTGGCGATGGGCCTTGGACGCCAATATAGGAATTGTAAACTTCTTACTACTTAGATTACATCTTATCGATACTACTCAGGCATGGTTAATAAACGAGCAACTCGCGATGGTCTTTATTATTTGTGCGAGTGTATGGATAAAATTTCCTATCGTTTCAATAATTCTTGTAGGGGGGCTCCACTCCATTCCTAAGGAGCTATATGATGCTTCAAAGGTTGACGGAGCAACTGCTTGGCAGTGCTTCCGTTTCGTGACTTTGCCCTTGATTAGAAACTTTATCCTGCTTGCTCTGATTCTCCGTATTCCTTTTGCATTGAGGCAATTTGATTTGGTTTGGCTGATAACGGGAGGAGGACCGGCAGGGGCTACAGAGGTGCTAGGTACAAATCTTTACAAGCATGCTTTTCTATTTTTTGAGGGGGGATCTGCAGCCGCAATGTCCGTTATATTGCTTTTGCTTACCTTTGCAGTTACGGTGCCTTATGTAAAGAGCATGAGGCGTCGATGATCCTGCGAGCTAATTCTGGAGGTCATACATGAAAGAAAGTCCTACGATCTTATTTTTGCGTTCGATGGTAATTCTGTTCATATGTATCGTGACCTTGCTCCCGATAGCTTGGATTGCTACTAATTCACTCAAGGGAGCCCAAGAGATATTCAAATTTCCTCCCACTCTTTGGCCTAGCTCACCTACTTTATCGAATTACTCTGTATCCTTTACTGAGTTTGGATTCGTAATTGGAATAAGGAACAGTATAATAGTCTCAAGCTGTGTCACTGGAGTTGCCATAATCTTCGGACTTTTAGCCGCGTATAGTTTTTCAAGATTCAAATATGTAGGAAATGCAACCATATTAATTCTCGTACTTGTTTTTCGGATGATTCCTCCGGTATCAATAATTGTACCTCTCTATAGTTTAGCCACAATACTTCATCTTAGAAATACTTTGTTTTGGCTGGGAATAATGGGAATAGCTTTCGCGCTGCCCACAGCTATTTGGGTATTTAAGATATTTATGGATGATCTTCCCGATGAGTTTTTTGACGCTGCTAGAATAGATGGGTGTAGTAATGCAGCTATCTTTTACAGACTCATCATCCCTTTATCTCGAAATGCTATCGTAATTCTAAGTGTGCTGATCTTCCCTTCTGTATGGGGCGAATTTCTACTGTCAAGAACCTTCCTGAAAAGCTCAAATGGAACCCTACCAGTCGTATTGGAGCCACTTCTTGTTCAAATGAAGGATACGTTCGGAATACACTGGGGACATGCGGCTGCCGGAGCCATGATTATGTTAATTCCTCTGATTCCCATCGTTATCTTTCTTCAAAAATATCTAGTCTCAGGGCTTACGGGAGGCGTTGAAATAAAGGGTTAACCGTCTGGGTATCAACGCGGGACTGGATCATTATAAGACCAAGCCGTCGAGCTAAGAGTGCTCATGGATGAGTGGTGGGATTACGGGAAAGTTTATGTCTATGACCGGTAGAGGTGGACGTGTAGTTTGTTTAGAATCTTTCTAGGAGAAATTTGTAATGCTTAAGAGATCTGGGGAGGGCAGAATGAAACGAACAGATAAAATCAGAGACTTATTGGACCGTATGTCGGATGTCATTGAATGTCAAGAAAACAAGCACAGACAAAGTAAGTGGGGAAAGAAGTTTGTTAACGGAACGAGAAGACTAGTTGTGGCCCCAAGCCCAGGTAGGGTACCTTATACTCTTTTTCTGGGGCCTACCTATTGGAATAGACGAATTGGTCTAGATATAAGAAGATACTACACGGATCCTTGGTATTTTTTAGAATTCTATCTCAAGACTGCGCTCGAACATTATTGGAACTTTGAAGATGATACTTTCTATACGAACGTAATCCCCATTCATTTAGGCGTTACCCTTGAAGCTGGTCTTTTTGGAACAGACATAAAATATGTTTCCGATAAAGATCCTTGGGTAGGACAGGGTAGCAGCGTGAGAGTGAAGACTTTGGAAGATATAAAACTCCTACCTATTTGCGATTTTTTCAAAAATTCTCATATGCAATTCGTTCACCATTTCTATGAAGTAATACGCCAAATTCTTGATCAATATGATGCATTTGAAGTTAGATTTCCGGATTGGTTTCGAAGTTCTTTCCCTCTTGCTTTGGAATTAAGAGGTTTTGAGAGCCTTCTGGTGGAAACAAGTGATAACAAAGAATTAGTACATGCTCTGATGCAATATATCACCGATTATCGAATAAGATGGAGCAAGGAGAGAAGAAAATATACCGGCGAAGAGGTGGATATACGCCTGGGTAGCGATGAAATTACTCATCCTACTGTTTCTCCTCTAATGTATGAGGAATTGATTCTTCCCTACGTGCTACAACTTTATAAACTAACTAACCGGATTTCCTATTTCCATAGTTGCGGCAATCTAACTTTCCTCACTGAGGTTATAGCCAAAATACCGAGAATTGATGTATTCCATGTAAGTCCTGTTACTGATCTGGGGAGGGTTCTCCAAGTTTTCCATGGCCGTCCTACGACCTTTCAAATCTGGTTACATCCGGTATCTGATATACTTTTCGCGACAAGGAAGCGCATGAAACGCGTCCTCAAGGAAATATCCAGCACATGCCGTGAATTAGGACCCGTTGATTACAGCATCGTGAGTGGCCATATTCAACCAATGATGGAGTTGGATAAGGAGGATAAACAGATAAGAACGTGGCTCGATGTGTGCAAGGAGATGTTTGATTAGTTGACCTTGGAATGCTCTATAATTGATGATTGATAATCTGGTTCGTGATTCTTGAATCGTGAGGGGAAGACTCAACTATCACAAGACCGGGTATAACTTTATAAATGATTCAAGGGATAATAAAATTGTTTGAGAAGGAGTAGAGCTATGGAAGTTTTTAGAGGGGGGCAAGTAGAGGAAGTTATTGCAGTACGACTTGATCCAGGTGATGATGTGCATGAGTGCGTAGCGAAGGTAGCAAAAAATGAAAATGTCCAAACGGGAGTAATAGTTTCTGGAATAGCAACTTTTGATAAAACCAGATGGCATAGTATCACTACTACAGATTTCCCGCCAAAAGATAAATTCTTTGAAATGACAGGTCCTATAGAGGTTTCGGGAATCCACGGGATCATCGCTGATCATAAACCGCACATGCATTTTACTTGTGCAAATTATGACACAGAACAGGTTATTTCTGCACATTTAGAGCCCGGATGTAAGACTCTATATTTAACCGAGATAGTAATTCTAAAGATAAGAAGTCTTAGGCTTACCCGCAAACTGAATAAGGAGCTCCAAATAATGCAATTGACAAAGTAGCCAGGTTCAAAGTGCCAGACAGGGAATTATTTTCAACGATGAAAAAAATTTGAAAAAGGAGCAAGAATGAAGCCTGAGCGTAAACAAATCTTAGAGAACTACGATTCCCTGAGGGTTAGCGATGTATCGGATGGTATGGATTGGTGTATGCTTCATGATGTTGGACTGATGGCACCGGATATAAGGCCAATTTTTAGAACTAGGATTTTTGGCATAGCGCGGACAGTAAGGTACTTACCCACCAATAGAACAGTTCCTACCATGTCACCTGCCGAATACGATGAGTTTGTAGCAGATTGGTACAAGAATTTATGTCCTTACCCTTTTGGAGACAGAATAGAAGAAGGTGACGTCATAGTGATTGATGCAAGCGGTTTGGATGTTGGATTGCTGGGATCTAATAATGTACTTCGTTTTATCGTTAACGGCGCCAGAGGACTCATTGTGGATGGCGGAACTAGGGATACAGACGAGGTAATCTTACAGAAATGTCCTGTTTGGACTCGTCATATATCTAAGAATATGGTGCAGGGCCGAATGGAATTCAGTACAATGGATGAACCGATAAACTGTGGGGGAGTAAGAGTAAACCCCGGGGACGTAATAGTTGCCGATGGAGATGGAGTGATAGTAGTGCCTAAAGAAAAGGCACTTGAAGTTGCAGAATATGCGAGACAAGAGTTAATCAAGGACAAAGAGACGAGAAGAAAATTATATTTGGAAGCAGGACTACCTTTGGATGATACTGTCCACTGATATATACCCGGGGCTGAGTCTTAATCTATTTTTTGAGACTAAGAGAGAGAAAGAAACCATAACGAGGGAAAGAACTCTTGTTTAGGAGGGAATAATGGACGAACGAGGAACTACATTAAAACAAGATGCAGTACGTGTCTGGGAAAAAATAGAAATTGTGCTTAAAAGCCAAAAGTCCTATTCCAACCCTTATATAGAGGTTGAGGTTTGGGTAGATCTTCGGGGACCCGGATTTCAGAAACGTGTTTACGGTTTTTGGGATGGGGAAAATATCTTTCGTATTAGACCTGTTGCGACTGCTCCCGGAGAGTGGGTATGGGCTAGTGGATCTAATCATTCAGATATTGGTCTTAACGGAAAAACAGGCAGATTTACGGCCATTTCCTGGACAGAGGAACAAAAGGAGGAAAATCCTACACGACGAGGTTTTCTTCGGCCCACCGCGAACGGACACGCTTTGGAGTATGCCGATGGAACACCGTGTTTCCTCTTGGGTGATACTTGGTGGTCTACCCCGACGTTTCGCTATAAATGGAATGATGACGATTTAGCTCGCGAAATTGGTCCTGAAATGGGCTTTAAAGATATGGTTAAGTATCGCAAGGGACAAGGGTTTAATTGTATAGCTATTATTGCGGCCTTCCCTCATTGGGCGAATGACGGTGAACCACCTCGTATTAGGCTCAACGACGCTGAGAATACGACCGTTCGTGATGCGTGGCCGCAACCGGGAACACTAAGCGCCAAAGATATGCATAATGAGGGTGGGCGTCCGTTTTTGTTTCCGGGAAATGTCCCAGGATATGAGGAGATTTTTCCTGACATTAACCGCATCAATCCTACTTATTTTCAATTCATGGATAGGAAAATTGACTACCTAAATACTCAAGGGTTCATCCCTTTCATAGAGGTAGCCCGCCGTGACATAAGCGAGGCGTGGAAAAAGTACTACAGTTGGCCCCTGTCATACACACGGTACATTCAGTATGTCTTTAGCCGCTATGGGGCAAACAACTGTATTCTAAGCCCCATCCATTTCGACGTAGATCGCTGTTCTATTCCGTCGAGAGAATACAACATTCCGGCGAATATGGTCATAGAAAAATATGGTCACCCACCGTTTGGAACACCGGTATCGGATAATGCGAATGGTTCGACATTAGTAAACTTTGGCGATCGTGACGAGGCTAAATGGCTTGACCTTCACCAGATAGGAAATTGGCGAGAGCATGATAACTACTGGTATTTAACTGACATTTTCCATTCTTCGCCGCCATGTCCTGCCCTCAACGGTGAACCTTACTACGCAGGGGCAAGCTTTGGAATACATAAGAAAGTGATGGCTGGAAGTACAGAGGATGATCTTTATTGCCGTTCTGGAATGTATGGAAGCGTTCTTTCAGGAGGTTTTGCCGGACATATTTATGGTGCGGAAGGTTTATGGGGAGGTGACATTGAAGATGCTGCGGATCCTAAAATGTGGGAAACTCTTACATGGAAATCTGCCAATCAAATGCAGCACCTACGGACTTTCATCATGTCAGAAGGAATAAGGTATCGGGATTTGGTTCCTAATGCTGATTTAGTCTCACCAAACAAGGCAGGCGATCTCGATGGCTATACCGGTTGGGGATACTGTGCTCGGACCGATGAAAAGGATTTTTTCCTTCTTTATTTCGAGAAAAATTGCCCGAGTCCTACAATTCGAGGAATGTTACCCAGCAAAACATATATTGCCAGTTGGTTTGATCCAAGAATAGGTAAATGGTCTGATGTCGGATCAGGTAATATGGTTACTGATGCTACAGGTAGAATTAGACTTCCATCGTTTCCATCCGACGACGATTGGTGTATGAGTCTCGTACTCGGATGACCTGCCCCCCATTAATAGGGCCACTTTCTAAGTTATGGTCAGCAGAATGACAGAGATGCCGAGCACTATGAATAGGAATGGCTCCAGAAACGATTTAGTCTTTCTGAACAACGCCTGCCTGAGAGAGCATGGGATGCATCCAGCCTTAGTTGTCATCTTGATCCTTGCGGTGTTGCTGGGCGGAATACTGGTAGTAGATGCTCATGCTCGGGGAGCACCGGCAAGCAGTAATCTGGTTGTTGAAACGGACGAGCGGCAGAGCACTTACTTTCCGGTGACACTCTCTTCACCTTATCACTATACCTATCGGGTTATCAGCTCCTTCCCTCACGATCCGGAAGCTTTGACGCAAGGATTGGTGTTTGACAATGGCACGCTATTTGAAGGAACGGGACTCCATGGGAAGTCTACTCTACGCCAGGTGCAGCTAGAGACAGGGGTAGTGTTGCGCTCTCTTTCTCTTGCCTCTCAATACTTCGGCGAAGGCATA
>SDBT01019712.1_pt1 | contig 10566 bp, 18 predicted proteins | sample 2277101 | NCBI WGS metagenome assembly SDBT01 (sample SAMN10404973, study PRJNA504765) | marine sediment metagenome | isolation source: marine sediment core GS10_PC15, 103 cmbsf | place: Arctic Ocean: Southern Knipovich Ridge | collected 2010
GCTGAGACCCGTATGGGTGGGGGTAAGGGTCCTCCAGACCATTGGGTAGCTGTGGTCAAACCGGGGAGAATTCTATTTGAAATGGGGGGGGTCGGACAGGAAACAGCTAAAGAGGCGATGCGCCTAGCTTCGCACAAGCTCCCCATAGCCACCAGATTTATGGTCAGGGAAGGTAGTGTTGCCGTTAGTAGCGACTTAGTAAAAAAGGAGCTAGCTCAAGTTGAAGGTTAAAGAAATTCGAGCGCTCAATTCTACGGAGGTAGCCAAGCAATTGGAGGAAACTTACCAAGAACTGTTTAACCTTCGCTTTCGCTTAGCTACCAAACAGTTAGTGAACCACCGCGAAATTCCAAGAGTTAAAAAGAGGATTGCTAGACTAAAGACCATAATGAGGGAGAAAGAGCTAGGTATACAGCACCCTGGAGAATCTTAGATTTCCTGGGGAACCAAGAGGTTATTAATTATGGAGAGTAAGCACAAAACCAGAATTGGCCGGGTGGTGAGTAATAAGCCGGATAAGACGGCGATAGTAGCTGTAGAAACACTTCGGCGCCATCCGTTATATAAGAAGACCATCAAGAGAGCTGTCAAATATACAGCCCATGATGAAAATAATAAGTGTGGGCTAGGAGATATAGTAAGAATTGTAGAAACTCGCCCACTGTCAAGGCACAAGCGGTGGCGAGTAACCGAGATAATAACCAAGGGAGAGGTAGTAGAGGTTCAACCTAAAGAAATAACCTAACTAGCTCTAGGACAGGATGACATGATCCAAACTTATACCAGACTTAAGGCAGCCGATAATACTGGAGCCCGTCAGCTTATGTGCATCGGCGTATTGGGTGGCACCAGGAAAAGATATGCCCGGGTGGGTGACGTTATTGTGGCTTCAGTCAAACGAGCCATCCCCGGGGCAGAGGTGAAGAAGGGAGATGTGGTCAGAGCGGTTATCATTCGCACCGCTCAGCTATATCGGCGTCCTGATGGCTCTTATATCAGGTTTGACGAAAATGCTGCCGTAATCCTTACTGATAAGAATAACCCTAAAGGCAGCCGAATCTTTGGGCCGGTAGCCAGGGAGCTGAGAGAGAAAAACTTTACCAAGATTATATCTCTGGCACCTGAAGTTTTATGAGGAAGCTAGGCGATGAAGATTAGAAAGAACGATACTGTGCTAGTTATTGCTGGTAAGGATAAGGGCAAAACCGGTAAGGTGCGTTTTACTTACCCTGAGGAAGAGCGGATAATGGTTGAGGGTATCAACTTTATTAAACGGCATACTAGGGCAAAGGGGAAGGTTAGGCAGGCCGGCATAATACAGCTTGAGGCACCAATTCGTGTGTCAAGTGTTATGCTACTGTGCAGCAGGTGTAATCGCCCTACCCGGGTCGGCTCCCGCTTTTTAGAGGATGGTAGGAAAAGGGTGCGGGTTTGTCGTTCTTGCCATGAGGTGATTGATTAGATGTCACAACTAAAGGAACGGAATAGAAAAGAGGTTATTCCTCGTCTGCTGGAGCTTTATAAATACAAGAGTGTAATGCAGGTACCGCGGCTAGAAAAGATCGTGCTTAATATTGGCGTGGGTGAGGCGATTCAGAATGCCAAGGCTCTAGAAGCAGCGGAGAGTGACCTGACGACCATTTCGGGGCAACATCCGGTGACCACCCGTGCCAAGAAGTCTATTGCTGTCTTTAGGTTAAGGACAGGGATGCCCATCGGGTTGAAGGTAACACTGCGAGGGGAGCGCATGTATGACTTTTTTGACAAGCTGGTAAATATTGTCTTTCCTCGTATGCGTGAGTTTCAAGGAGTTTCCAGGAATTCCTTTGATGGCAGGGGTAATTATACCGTGGGGCTTAAGGAACAAACCATCTTCCCTGAAATAGATTATGACAAAATAGACAAGGCTCGAGGGCTAGAGGTGTCAATTATCACCACCGCTAAGACCGATGAAGAGGGCAAGCACCTGCTAGAATTATTAGGTATGCCCTTTACTAAGGATTAAACGGAGAAGTATGGCTAAAAAGTCGAAAATAGCAAAGTCACTGCGTCCGGCTAAATACAGGGTGCAACAGCATAACCGATGTTACTTGTGTGGCCGACCTCGTGCCTATATACGCAAGTTCGGGTTGTGCCGAATTTGTTTTCGCCATTTGGCTCTTGCTGGCCAGATTCCCGGGGTGAAAAAATCAAGCTGGTAATATAGATTTAGGAAGTGGATGATGACTATCTCTGATCCAATTGCCGATATGCTAACTCGGATACGCAATGCCATTATGGCACAGCACGATTTTGTGCTGGTACCAACGTCAAGGATGAAGCTCTCCATAGCTAGAATCCTCAAGGAGGAGGGGTTCATTAGTAATTATGAGGTACTTAGAGGTAAGCCACAACGGATGATTAAAGTCTACCTTAAATATAGTGATAAGAACCAGTCCGTCCTTTCCAGACTAGAACGAGTGAGCAAGTCCGGGCTAAGGGTGTACGTACAGCGGAAAGAGATCCCTCGTGTTTACGGGGGGGCGGGCATTGCCATTATTTCGACACATAAGGGTGTGATGACCGGGCAACAGGCCTGGCGCCAGGGGCTTGGGGGTGAACTTCTATGCTATATATGGTAAGTAAATCCTGGGGATATATGCCTACAATGGCGCGAATACTGTATGCCAGAGAGTGAACTTTATGTTATATGCAGGAAGCAAATCTTGGGGTTATATGCCTACAATGGCGCGAATACTGTATGCCAGAGAGTGAACTTTATGTTATATGCAGGAAGTAAATCTTGGGGTTATAAAAATGTCTAGAGTGGGGCGAATGCCGATAACTGTACCGAAGGGTGTAACGGTGGATATTAAAGCGGATGGGGTCACTGTAACCGGACCCAGAGGGCAACTTCGTCGCCGTTTCAGCCCGGATATGTCAATAACCCTGAACAATAATAGCCTGGCAGTATCACGACCTAGTGATAGCAGGGTGCATCGCTCCTTACACGGACTGACACGAAGTCTTTTGGCTAACATGGTAGCGGGAGTAACTGACGGTTTTGAAAAGAACCTTGAAATAGTAGGTGTAGGTTATCGAGCGGAAAAGACAGGCGATAAGTTAATAATTCGTGTCGGGTACTCACACCTGGTAGAGGTGTTACCATTGCCCGGCGTGTCCCTGGATGTAGAGAAGGCAAATCGGATTAAGGTCACCGGGATTGATAAGGAAGTGGTTGGCGAGATGGCAGCTGAAATTCGGGCTATTCGCCCCCCTGACGCCTATAAAGGTAAGGGTATCAGGTATGCTGGGGAGTTAGTCCACCTTAAACCAGGTAAAGCCGGGAAAGCTATAGGCACATAAGAGGTAATAAATGGTTAAAACTGGGCCAAGAGCGGCTCGTCACAGAAGACATAAACGGGTCCGAGCCAAGGTGAAGGGCACAACCGCTAGACCACGACTCTCTGTCTTTCACAGCTTGAACCATATTTATGCCCAGGTTATTGATGACTTAAAAGGGCATACACTGGTTTCTGCCTCAACCCTTGAACCAGAGATAAAAGGCGAAGCAAATGGTAAAGTTAAGACCGCTAAGGCAGAGCTAGTTGGTACTTTGGTGGCTAAGCGAGCACTGCGTGAAGGAATAAACCAGGTAGTTTTTGACCGTGGTGGATATAAATATCATGGTCGGGTTAAAGCCCTAGCCGAGGCAGCTCGGCAGGAAGGGCTGAAATTTTAAGGAGCCGGGGTTAAGACGGATGAAGAAAATGATAAGCAGGATAGACCCAACAGAATTGACGCTTTCCGATAAGTTAATCTATGTCAATCGGGTGTCCAAGGTGGTAAAAGGAGGCAAGCGTCTTAGTTTTAGTGCCCTGGTGGTAGCCGGGGATGGTAATGGTCATGTAGGTATTGGCCTTGGCAAGGCCACCGAAGTGCCAGAGAGTATTAACAAGGCTGGGGCTATTGCCAAAAAGAATCTGATTAAAGTACCATTAGCCGACACCACAATTCCCCATGAAATAAAGGTTAAATTTGGAGCAGCTGAGGTCTTGTTAAAACCAGCCTCACGCGGTACCGGTATTATTGCTGGAGGGAGCGTTCGGGCGGTGCTTGTCGCCGCCGGGATTAAGGATATCCTGACTAAATCATTAGGTAGCTCTAATCGAATTAACGTGGCTAAAGCAACGATACTTGCCCTTAGCCAGCTTAAAAACCCAAAGGAGGAGTTGGCTAGACGCAAGGCAACTAAAGTTGAGGAGACAGAAAGTGGTAGCTAAGCTACGTATTACCTGGATTAAGAGTAGTATTGGCTACGCTGAAGTTCAGAAGAGAATCTTAATGGCTCTGGGGTTTCATCGGCTAAATCAGAGCGTTATCCATAATGACTGCGCTTCTATACGAGGTATGATTAGCAAGGTGAAACATTTAGTTAAGGTGGAGGAGGCAAACTCGTGAGGCAGAATGAACTTTCCCCCGCCCCTGGCTCTAAGAAGCAGCGGAAACGAGTCGGGCGAGGAGACGGTAGCGGACACGGTACCTACTCGGGACGAGGCTGTAAAGGGCAGAAGTCTCGTGCTGGCTATAAGATGCGTCCCGGCTTTGAAGGTGGGCAGTTGCCTTTAATCAAGCGCCTACCGCAAAAACGTGGCTTCGTCAATATCTTCAGGATCGAGTACAGCACCGTTAATATAGATAAACTTAGTATCTTTAAATCAGGAAGCGAGGTAACACCAGAAAAGTTGGTCGCTGCCGGGATAGTGAAATCTCTACGACACCCAATTAAAATTTTGGCTGAGGGTGATATTAGCCATCCCCTGATGGTAAAGGCAAACAAATTCTCGGTGGCGGCTAAAGCTAAGATTGAGGCAGCCGGGGGCAAAGCTGAGGAGGTAGGGTATGCGGCCAAGGCAAGCTAGACCAAGATTGCTTCAGGCAATGATTGATGCCTTCAGTCTACCCGATTTAAGGCGCCGAATTCTCATCACCATGGGCATTCTGGTAATCTTCCGCTTTGTGGCTCATGTGCCTCTTCCCGGGGTGGACCTTCTGGCACTACGAGACCTGTTCGAACGCAGGCCGATATTTGGTATGCTCGATATGTTCAGCGGTGGTGCCATGCGGAACTTCAGTATAGCGGCGATGGGGGTTTATCCCTATATAACGTCATCAATTATTATGCAGTTACTGGTGCCGGTTATCCCTCGGCTGCAAGCCCTCTCCCAGGAAGGAGAGACCGGAAGACATAAGATTAACCTGATTACCCACTGGTTGACAGTGCCGATGGCGGCTCTTCAGGGATATGGACAATTAGTCTTTCTCCAGCGAGAGGGTATTGTTGGTAGCGCCGCTGTGCTGCCAACCATAGCTATGGTTATAACAATGGTAGCCGGCACCATATTCTGTGTCTGGTTAGGTGAGCTTATCACTGAATACGGCATCGGTAATGGTATATCCATAATAATCTTTGGTGGTATCGTGGCTGGCTTACCAGAACTGATTGGGCAAGGTTTCTTGGCTAAGGAAAACTTCGGCGGTCTAGCCGTTTATATTCTCATAACCCTGGCCACCATTATGGTAATAGTTATCTTTACTGAGGCTCACCGTCGCATTCCAGTGCAATACGCTCGTAGCGTATTTCGTGGTGGTCGTATGTATAAACAATCAGGGGCGACCCATATCCCACTCAGGGTAAACACCGCCGGAATGATACCCCTTATTTTTGCTATGTCCCTGGTAATCTTCCCTAGCATCATCGCTAGCTATTTTGCTAATCCGGCTGGCGCTGATCCTAATATAGCTAACTCTATCATGAATCTGTTTAACCCCAATGCCGCCCTACCGATGGGTCTATTTTATTGGGGTATCTTTTTTCTACTGGTGCTTGCCTTTGCTTTCTTCTATACTATGGTGATTTTTCAACAACAGGATTTACCCGGTGTCTTGCAGAGGCAGGGGGGCTTTATCCCCGGGATTCGTCCCGGGAAACAGACCAAGGGGTATCTTGATGGCGTCATAAAACGTATTACCTGGGCCGGAGCTCTCTTTCTAGCCTCGGTGGCAGTAATGCCTTTTCTGGCGCGGGAGATTACCAATGTTCAGGTAATTCAGCTATCCAGCTTCGGTATGCTTATCGTAGTTGGTGTGGTCCTGGATACTATGAAACAGCTAGAGGCGCAATTAGTAATGCGGCGCTACGAAGGTTTTATAAAATAGAAGAAAGTAGTGCCGACACCGCAAAGGTTTTATAAAATAGGAGAAGGTAGTGCCGACACTACAAAGACTTTATAAAATAGGAGAAGGTAGTGCCGACACTGCAAAGACTTTATTAAATAGGAGTAAAGGTGTATATTATCTTTCTAGGTGCCCCCGGGGCAGGCAAAGGAACACAAGCGGCTATTGTGGCTCAGGAACTGAACCTGGTGCATATTGCTTCCGGTGACCTGTTTCGGCAGGCCGCCGAGAGGGGAACAGAGTTAGGAATAAAGGCTAAATCTTACATGGAGAAGGGGATGCTAGTTCCTGATGAGATAACCATACAAATGGTTCTAGAGCGTATGTCAGACCCTGATTGTGAATCCGGGGTAATCCTTGACGGCTTCCCCAGGAATCTAAAGCAGGCAAAGGCACTGGATGAAACTTTAGCCAAGCAGGCTAAAGCTATAGATAAAGTGGTATATATCAAGGTCTCTGAAGAGGAACTTCTGGGGCGGCTCAGTGGGCGCCGGGTTTGTCGTAATTGTCAAACATCGTATCACGCCACAGATTCTCCGCCTAAAGTTTGGGGTAAATGTGACCAGTGTGGTGGTGAATTATACCAACGCCCTGATGATATTGCGCAAACAGTTAAAGAGCGCCTACGGGTCTATTTCGCTCAGACGGCTCCCCTTATTGATTACTATACCCAGTCAGGTAAGCTACTGGAGATAGATGGAAAAGAAGGGATAGACAAGATCAGTAGGAGGATAGTTTTAGCCCTTCGTGGTGGTCTAGTAGCTAGCTAATGTTGTAGAATGGTAAAATGGATGAGTATAATTATCAAATCCAATCAGGAGATTACGGCGATGCGGCAAGCCGGTAGGATTGTGGCGGTAGTCCTGGAGATGCTTAAACGGCAAGTGAGACCGGGGATAAAAACCAAGGAGTTGGATACTATTGCTGCTAGAGAGCTAGAGAGGCTAGGAGCCAAACCCTCTTTTAAGGGGTATCGGGGATTTCCAGCTAACCTCTGTGTTTCCGTAAATGATGAGATAGTGCATGGGATTCCCGGGGAGCGAGTTCTAGAGGAGGGAGATATTGTATCTCTTGACCTGGGAGCCATTTTTATGGGTTTTCATAGTGATGCGGCAATGACCATAGGCATTGAAGAGATTAGCTCACCGGCTAGACAGCTTCTGGAAACTGCTGAAGGGGCGCTAAAGGCTGGCATTGCTGCTGCTCATGCCGAGGTAAGATTAGGAGATATTTCATCGGCTATCCAAATTTACGCTGAGTCAAGGAATTGTTCGGTAGTGCGCGAGTATACCGGGCACGGTATTGGCCGAGAGATGCATGAGGAACCTCAAATACCCAACTTCGGTTTACCGGGAACCGGGCCAGTGCTGAAAAGGGGTATGACTCTTGCCCTTGAACCCATGGTGAATGCTGGCGATTGGCGTACCCGGCTTGGCGATGACCACTGGGCAGTGTCTACCGCTGATGGGCGTCTTTCGGCTCACTTTGAGCATACTATTGTCATTACTGATACTAAAGCAGAGGTGCTTACTAGGGTATAAAGATAAAACATATGGCAAAGAAGCAGACTATTGAGGTTGAGGGTATAGTGGTGGAGCCGCTGCCTAATGCTATGTTTCGTGTTGAACTGCCTAACGGGCATAAGGTGCTGGCTCATATTTCAGGTAAGATAAGATTGCATTACATTAAAATCTTACCCGGCGATAAGGTATTGGTAGAGCTTTCTCCTTATGACCTGAGCCGGGGGCGGATTACCTATCGGTTTAAGTAATCCGGTAACCAGGGTAACCAGAGAGGACTTATTATGAAAGTGCGAGCTTCAGTGAAAGTTAGATGTGAAAAGTGTAAGGTGGTGAAGCGGCGAGGGGTGGTTAGAATTATTTGTTCCAACCCGAGGCATAAACAAAGGCAAGGCTGATTTGAGTGAGCAAGGAGGGAATTAATGGCGCGCATTGCTGGTGTGGATATACCCAGAAATAAGCATATTGGTATTTCGCTCCAATATATTTATGGTATTGGTCCTAGTTTGAGCCAAAGGATTCTAGCCCGGACCAGTATCAATCCTGATACCAAGGTAAGCGATCTTACTGATGATGAGGCAAATCGTCTCCGTGAGCTTATTGACCGGGAATATAGGGTTGAGGGTGAGCTTAGAAAAGAGGTTAATCTTAATATTAAGCGCCTTACTGAGATTGGTTGCTACCGGGGTATCAGGCATCGTCATGGTTTGCCACTTAGAGGACAGCGTACCCGAACCAATGCTCGTACCAAGCGCGGTCCGCGTAAAACAGTAGCTGGAAGAGGACAGAGGCGCGGCATGACAAAGAAATAATCAGGCCCTACTAAAACAGGAGGTAAAATGGCACAGAAGAAGCGAGGTAAACGAAAGCGAGGGGAACGTAAGTCTATTCCGGCGGGGAGAGCCTATATTCAATCCACCTTTAATAATACTTTGGTTACCCTTACTGACCCGGAGGGGAATGTTATCGCTTGGGGAAGCTCGGGTACCGCCGGGTTTAAAGGCTCGCGCAAAGGCACTCCCTATGCGGCTCAATTAGCCGCCCGTGATGCCGCCAGGAAAGCCAAGGAGCATGGCTTACAGCAAATAGAGGTTTATGTTAAGGGTCCCGGCAGTGGGCGTGAGGCGGCGATTCGCTCTCTTCAGAGTTCGGGGCTTTACATTACCAGCATTAGGGATGTGACTCCCATTCCGCACAATGGTTGTCGCCCGCCAAAAAGAAGACGGGTATAGGAGACTAAAGAATGGCAAGATATACAGCGGCCGTCTGCCGATTATGTCGCCGCAGCGGCGACAAGTTAATGCTTAAAGGGAGTAAGTGTATCACTAAGTGTACACTGGATAAGCGGGGGAAACCCCCGGGACAACTGTCACGGCGGCGCCAGCGGCCTTCTGAGCGCGGTCTTCAATTGAAAGAGAAGCAGAAGGCCCGCTATACCTATGGCACCATGGAGCGGCAATTTAAACAGCTTTTTACTAAAGCTAGACGGCAGTCAGGTATTACCGGGGAGAATCTACTAGTGCTACTGGAGAGGCGACTGGATAACGTGGTATATCGTCTGGGATTCGCTGATTCCCGTGCTCAAGCCCGCCAGCTAGTTCAGCACGGGCATATTTTGCTCAACGGGCGCAAGACTGATATACCATCTTGTCTGATCAAGGAGGGTGACACCATTAGTTGGAAACCGGCAAGCACCGAAAGCGAGTATTACAAACAATTGGTGCTGAGCATTGAGAGTAAGTCAATCTTGATTTGGCTGAATCTGGATAAGCAGAATCTGGTTGGTAAAGTTTCGTCGTTACCTACGCCTGATGATATTGAGGCTAAATTTGATGCCAAGAGTATAGTTGAATACTACTCACGATAAGTTGGTTGATTAAGGAGGAAGCACCTTGTCTCGTTTAGCCATACCTCAGATTAAGTGTGTCGAAGGCACAGCTACCTTCGGTCGTTTTCTCGCTGAGCCGCTGGAAAAAGGTTTTGGTATAACCTTAGGCAACAGCCTACGGCGAGTACTATTAGGTTATCTTCCTGGGGCAGCCGTAACCTTGGTTAGGATTGAGGGGATTCAACACGAATTCTCTACCATTCCTAATGTGAAGGAAGATACTATAGAGTTTCTGCTTAATGTTAAAGCGCTAAGATTAAGGTCCCTTTCCGGTCACCCAGGTAAGTTAATACTGGAGAGGGAAGGAGAGGGGCGAGTTTGTGCTGCTGACATTAAGCCTTCGGCTGACTTTGAAATTGTAAACCCTGAGCTTTACCTGTTTACCCTAGATTCGCCCGAAGCCAGGCTTTATGTAGAGTTTGATGTGGAATTGGGGGAGGGCTACCGGCGGGCTGAGTCCAGTGATAATCTACAGGTGGGAGCTATCCCAGTAGATGCCATCTTTAGCCCAGTACCTAAGGTTAATTTTACCGTTGAGCCAATTCACATTGGTCAGGAGACTAGCCATGAACGGTTATCGCTGGAGATATGGACAGATGGAACAATATCACCGATAGAGGCAATCAGTCTCGGGGCTGACACTTTGATAAAGCAGCTCTCCCCGTTTGTCGATTATACCAGGGTTTCCCAGACAGAGGAGGAGAAGGACCTCATTCGCCGAGCAATTCCTGATGAAAAATATAATATACCGGTAGAGCAACTGGACTTATCAGTGCGTACCCTTAATTGTTTAAGGCGCGCCAGTATTGCTACGGTGGGGGAACTGATAACTAAAGGGGAGAAGGAGTTGCTTGCACTCCGAAATTTTGGGCAGAAGTCCAAGCAAGAGTTAGATGAGCGTCTCAATACATTAGGGCTGTCTCTTGCTCCTAAGACCGAAGG
>SDBT01019713.1_pt1 | contig 10566 bp, 7 predicted proteins | sample 2277101 | NCBI WGS metagenome assembly SDBT01 (sample SAMN10404973, study PRJNA504765) | marine sediment metagenome | isolation source: marine sediment core GS10_PC15, 103 cmbsf | place: Arctic Ocean: Southern Knipovich Ridge | collected 2010
CGCACAGCCGAAGTTCCAGCAGCCCATGAAGCCGGCCACCTCGAGTTCTTTCAGGGCGCGGACCTTTTCGTACAGATTACCGATCAACGGGAGATTCGGCACGGTGGCAAGCTCATGGGTCGTGCCGATTTGCAGCTTCGCCATCACCGGCAGACCGCGCTTGCGCGCCAGCTCAAGGCATTGCCTGAATGTTGGCGACGGCCCGGCGTAGGAAAGCGAATACTCATCAACCTCGCGCATTTTGCCGAGGATTTTCTTGCGGCCGCCCCGCTCGAACCCGGCCATGAAGATAACGTCATCCGGCAGAGCATTGATGATGGTTGGGCACGGGTTCGGCTCGTACATGTTCCAGCTCCAGTTCCAGACGATGATGCCGGCAGCTTTCGATACTTCGCGCACACCGTCGCGGATAAGCTGGATGATCTCAGTGACCACTTCGGCTGGATGGCGTTTCTCACAGCGGGGGCAGCCAAGTGGCTCGGCCTCTTTTGGATTGTCTTGATAGCGAAGGAAGGAGTAGTGGGAATAGCAATGGGCCGGGAACTCCGAAGCGGTAATCAGAATGAGACCGGCAAGCTCCGGCAGTTCCGCAAAAATCCGCTGGCTCGAGTCCTGCAGGTAGTTCTTGACCTCGGGCGAGGACGTGCAGAAACAGCGAATCTCCTGGCGCGGATCCATAACCTTGTAGCAGCGCCCGCCGGCCTCAGGATGTTTCTTCCAGAACGGATCATCGGCAGGCAAGCCGCGGGGCGGCTGCAGGTAGATGTAGACCTTGATGCCGTGCCGTTCGGCCCGGGGGATCAATTCGCGCATGTTTTGAATGTGTTCGGCCGCATTCTTGCCAAGCTCAGGGAAAACGCGGGAGGGTACCATGCCACGCAGCAGGCCGTGCACCCAAATAGCGTTAAACCCCTGCCGGGCAATATCCGCCAGCACCGCATCCGTGTACACGGCATTGGCCGTGATGGTCTCGTAATGGTCAGCGAGGCTCTTCTCCGCCCGCCAGATTCGCGGCATCTCTGCATTCATTCTTGGATTCCTCCAGGCATTTGATGATCCCAATGTGCTTAATAATGCACTTACAATGTCAGCTTATAGAATTCCGCCGGCGCCTTGTAGAGCCAGATGGCGGCGACGTCCAGGGCTGCCTTTGTGGAAATCTGGCCGCGGTCAACCGCCGTTGCCAGAGCGCCGGCGATGCCGTCCTTGGCCAGGGCAAGCTGGGCGGCGACCCGCTCGACGGCCCCGCCTTCGCTGCCAAAACCGAAGACCCGGTCGGCAGGCAGACTGCCCAGGGCCCGGGCAAGAAAGAACTCGGTCCCCGCCGGATCGAGGTCGTGTGCCCAAGCGCAGTTCGCCGCGCAGTTCGGACACTGATGCATCAGCACCAGCATGTCTTCGAACCAGGGGAAGCTCAGATGGTACAGGTCGAAACGGGCATCGCGATGCCGGTCCAGGAGTTCGGCGAGCTGCGAGACATTACACTTTGCCGGCGCGCCTTCCCACACGAGCAACCCAGTATGCATTGCGACTGGAACACCATGATCGACTGCCGCCCGGATCATATCGTGAAAGATATAATCGGACAGGTCGTTATCCATCAGGTCGATCTCTTTACCCCCGCGGATCTGCTTCAACGCTGCCTCTGCCGCGGAACGGTCAGGATCACTAAATGCCAGACCGCGGGTATAGGCGGAATGATCCTTGAGGCCGACTGCACCCTTAGACACGCACTTGTCAATGAGAGCCCGGATGCCCCCGATCAGTTCGTCCAGTGATCCGCAGTTCGTTCCGATCGTCTTCTCCACTTCGTCCAGATCCTTGCCGTTGCGAAAGTCGTGAAAAGGAAGCGTGCCCAGCAGCGGCAGGAATGTGTCGTCGAACTCCAGGTCATCGTCCAGAAAAGCCCGAACGGAATCCAGGCCGCCGTGGCAGGGGTGCCCGATATGGTGACTCAGGGATGCGCGGATGCCCAGCTTCCCATAAGCCTCGCGAGCCGAAACGCCATCGTGCCGCCGCAATTTTTCTTTGAGCACATGGTAAGTCTCGGGCGTGAGGTCATCCGGGTTCACCTCCAGTACTTCCAGCAGTTTGGCGCTGCCGCGGCCGTAGCCGGAACCTCGAATACAGGGCCAGATTTCAAGAAACTCCGTCCACTTGTCCCGGTCGGAACCATCATCCTCGCAGGTCAGGCGGGCGCCCAGACCCCGATCCTTGAACGGCATGGACAGAATGTTTCCGAAGATGAAATCGGCCACATTTTCAATGGGTCGGCAATTGTCAAAACCTTTTGAATGCACGTGTGCGTCAATGCAAGGCAGGGCAGCGATTGCCTCGCGCAATTCAAGGTAGCTTGAACTCATAACTCGTGCCTTTACTTATTACCCAGCGATGCTTGCAGGGCGCCGGACTGCGCCATATTCTCACGCAGGCGCATGAGCGCGGCAACCTGGTCTTCGGGAATCCGCGTGCTCTGGTCCGGGGTGACGTTCAATACCAGGTTGGCGTTGCGCGTCTTGGCAATCAGCCGCATCCCGAGAAGCTCCGCGTCGCCGGCGAGAATCGCCTCCGGATCGTAGAACCAGTCAATAAAATTGCGGTGGATGACGCAGCAGCTTTCGACGGGGATATACATGTCCATACCCTCAGTCTTGTTGCCTTGGCTGTCAAGCTCCATTTGGCGCCACGGGCCGGTCTCGCCGAAGGGCGGCAGCATCACCTCGAGTACCAGCACGTCGCTGGGCCAGCCGCTGGGGTGAAATCGCGGCTTGCGGATGAGATTCTCGCCCCAGCCGTTATATGCGATGACGATCTCCGGCTGGAGCGCGGCAAGGTGATGGTAGAGCTCATAGCGCCCGGCCGTACCGTACTTACTGGGACCGTCAATCCAGATTTCGCCTGCCGGCCCGTAAGTGGTGAGCAGTTCTTCAAGCTGGGCTTTGACACAATCCAGCGCCCGCCGGGTGGCGAAGTTCTGCTGCCATTCCTTGCCGGCCACAAACTCGTTTATCCAAGGTGTGAAACGTGATTGGCTGTAATAGAAAGCCGGCTGTACATCGTACTTACGGCAGGACTCAACGAAAGATGCCACCACGTCGCCGGGCTGCGCTGACTGGCCAACATGCGCCACGCCGGCCATTTTGGTGTGCCACATCGTGAATGAATTACAGTGTTGGGCAGTGAAGATGATATACTTCATCCCGGCATCACGCGCTACGCGCGCCCATTGGTCCGTGTCTACCGGCTGTGGCGGCTGATAATCTGCCGGGGTGATGCTTGCCAGGTCAGAGTTGTAGGTTGCCAGGCCGAAATGAATGAACATGCCATATTCGAGCCGCTGCCATTCCTGCAACCGGGTTAGCGAGAGCCGCTGCGCCCCACTTTCCGGGTCGCTCGGCTCGTGATCATGGTAAAGACCCCGCTTGCTGCTGGCCATAACGTCCTCCTTTGCTTAGGGATTCCGCTTCTCTTTCACGCCGATAAAGGCCATGAAGTTGCTGACCACGATAATCTCGTTCCGGCCGGGTTTCATCTCGACCGTAATGCGGTCAGCATCAGGATGGTAGCCGTGAGGCCGCCCGCCGGTCCAGACTTTTTTGCCGTTCAGCCAGACGACCAGCGGCCGCGAGCCGCCGATTTGCAGTTCATACCTATTTCCCGTTTCCGCCTTCTTCGCGTGGTAATATGTCCGGCCGTAGGCAATGGCAGGTTGCTTGGGTTTGCCCAGGGCAAAAGGCATCCAACCACCCCGGGCCGCGAAAGGCGCATCCCACCAAGGCTGCTTTTTGATCGCCGCCTGGCGGTCATACGCCTGCCAATTCGTCGCCTGCGCCGGACTGTAAGGCCGTTTGTTCGGCACGGGCGCGGATGTTTCCCACTTGGTCAACAGGCCGGGCCACGGCCGGATTCTCTTTTCTACCGGGACATCTTTCAGGCCGAGCGCATCCAGGATGGCGCGGGCCATGCCCTCGAAGCCATGCTTACCATGATGGACCCCGTCGGCGCCGAGCATTTCCCGGCCGGCTTTTTCGCCTTTCAGGAATTCCGCGTGCGCATCGGCAACAATAAGCTTCCGGCTGGCGGCTACTTCGCGGATCGCCCGCAGATAATTCTGGAAACGTTTTTCCCGCTCCGCCTGGCCCAAGTGCGAAGGGGTCATTAAGATGACCTTGGCGCGGGCCTGCCGAATATTTTTCACGAGGTATTCCAATTCGGCCTTGTACTTAGTGACGGGGCGCTTGCCAACGCAGTCGTTTGTCCCCACGCAGATAATAACCAGGTCCGGCCGGCGCTCGAGCACGTCGGCCTTCAGCCGTTGGCAAAGTCTCTCGGCCGTATCGCCACAGACCGCGGAATTCAGAATTTCGAACCCCGCTTTCGGGTAAAGCCGGTTCAGGGTGTTGACCACGTAGTCGGGGTAATCGCTGCCGTCGGTCAGACTGTCGCCGTAAAACAAAATACGTTTTACGCCTCTCAGTATCCGCGGCATTTTCCGCCGCGGCTTCCCGGCGGCGGCATCGCCGAACGCCACGGCCAGGACCACAAATACCCACAAGCCAGGAAATCGAATTAGCCAGTTTCCGCGGAACATGTTCATGGCACTGTTATCCCACAAGATGACGGATTGATGGAGTAATGGAGTAATGGAGTAATGGTTTTGACCTCAAGTCCGGAATCCGTAGTTCCCAATTCGGTGGAGGTCACCGGAAAGGAACAAGCTAAAGCTTGAACTACAAACAACCGATCTTCGGACTTTGCAGTGGGTTGTATTGTCCTCAAACTTGTTCTTATCCAACACTCCAATACTCCAACACTCCAACACTCCAATACTCCATAGGATGCTTGTGTTTTCATGGCGCTTTCCCCTCGGTTATGCCACGGCCGGCTTCGTCAAGCGTGCGCGGCGTGAACGCCCGGGCCTTGGTCAGTCCCCGGGCGCGTTCTTCTTCGCTGACACTGCGGGTGAATGGGAGTCTGGGCATATTCACCAGCCGGTACAGGGCCTCGGCGTAAAGGTGAACCCCGGCGCGCATCGCCGCCCCCGCCAGATCATCAATACTGTCATACTCAGTATGCCAGGTACGCTGCGGCCGGCGGCAGACCTGGACACCCGGCACGTTGTGAGCGAAAAGGATGATCGGGTCCAGCGAGATCAATTGCCGGTAACTTTGCATTGGATGCGAGATTGCCTGCGCCACCTTTTTCATAAACTCGGCCAGCGCCTCGTCCCCGGTGACCGCCAATTCGTTCCGGCCCACGATGGTGCCGTGCCCGTCATAGTAGAGTTGCAGCGCGCAATGTTCGACAAGGCCGGGGTGATCCTCCGGGAACTGGCGCGAACCGCTGAACCCATGTTCTTCATCAGTATAGCCGGCAAACCAGATGTCGCGCCGGCGTTTCGCCTTTGCCAGCGTCCGCATCACCTCGACCGCCATCACCGTGCCGGCGCCGTTGTCCGCCGCCGCCGGGCAAACCGGTTTGGCGTCGAGATGGGCGGACACCAGGAAAAGCTGGTCATCCAGTTTGTCTTCATTGGCTGGCAGGCAGGCCACGACATTAGTGCCGGTAACCTCGCGAATGCGCTGCTGCACTCTCAAGTAGGCAGAAGTAGCGCCGCTCTTCATGATCTCCATGCCCGTGCCATGCGAAACACTCACCACCGGCAAGTCTCCACAGCCAGCGGCAGCGGGCGGCAGACCGTAGCAAATGGTCTGGTCGCTGTCGCGGATCACAATCACGCCTTTCAACCCGGTCTGAATGGCCGCGCGGTAATATTTCGTCACGGAATAGTCGCCGAAAAGACCGAAGACCAGCAGAATCTTCCCGCGCAGGTTTTCGTTGGCGAAATCAACGAACTCGACATCGTCGGCATAGACCAGTTCCGCCGTAACTCCCTCAGCCGGGGTTGAGCCGGTGAAGGTGACGGGCATGGCCTCGAGGCTATTGCCTTCAAGGCCGGGCACGCGCAGTTCTGCCGGGTCAAAATCACAGCCCAGACACGGTACGGGGTCAATTTGCACCGGCTTCAGACCCGCGTCCTGCAACACCTCAGTCAGGTAGCGAGCCTGGCCTTGTTCTCCTTTGCCGCCGGTGGTCCGGTTGGGAAACCGCTCACAGATGCTCTGTAAAAGCTCCATGCCGTCGCCGATTTCGATGCCGGCAGCCTCGAGTTCGCCGCCGCGCGTCCGGGGAAGTAACGGGAAACCGGGTGTTTGACTCATGGATGGCAACCTTACCCTACATATCTTTCAAAGAGAGCGACATCCTTGGCGATCATCTCCGGATCGTCCTTGGGGAAGATGCCTACAACTGCGACATCATTCGGTCGCATGACCCGGCCCAACCGTTCAAATGCCGGCAGGATCGCTTTGTTGCCCGCGGCCAGCACCTTGTAATGAGCCACCGGCCTTTCAATGGTGGCGATGACCTCGAGCATGGCCTCGCGGGCTTCATCATCCCAGACTTCACCTTCCGGGTTGTGGGCCGGCGCGCGGCTGCGGTCCGTAGGATTATAATGACTGCACATCTGAAAGTCACAGTCAACGTTGTCCCGAATCCAGGCGTGCGCGGCGGGCGCGTGCCCGGCAAAACCGGCGGCCACCCCGGCACGGCGCAACAACTCGACGGTCTTGCGGAAGTTGTCGAACAGGCCATTGGCATGCCAGAAGTCCACAATACCGCCGTGAATATACGCGCCGGCCGGTTCGAGTTCCAGGCAGGCGCGCAGCCATTTCTCCCATTCTTCAACCGGGTCGGCGCTGATCTGGGCGAACCACTGAATTGCGCCGCCTGCCGCCCGGTACTCGCGGAGGATGCCCATAATGTGCTCATCGGTGCGCCCAAAGAAGGTGTTGATGCCCGCCGCCTCAGCGGCGCGAAGCGTTTCCTTAATGCGTTCCGGCGTGAAGTATTCAAGCATCTCGGCGGTTCGTTCCGGGCTTTGGTGCGAGAACCCGCTGAACGGGTTGCCGCCAAGGCAGAGCCCTGAAACCGTTAGCTGGCCAATTGTTGCGTTGCGCATTATGCTGTCCTTCCTTAAGTTGGGTGGGTCCCGCCCGGCGCTCGGGACCTACTGTGGAGCAACGGGTATGGTCAGCGGGCCCATCGGCAGCACGGCCACCGGCAAGCGTGCCCGCCCTGATTCCGCGTACAATGTTGCCAAAGTCTCATTCAGATCGTCAATGGGCACGGTGCGGGTACTCAAACGATCTTCCGGTGAAAGTGCCGAATAAAGATAGACGGTGGCTTGTTCGAGGCATTGCAGGAGCTTCTGCGCCTCCCATTGATCCAGTTGGGTAGTCTGCCGCTGCTGAATTTCGCGCTGCAACTCCTCATTTGCCAGGGGTGAGCGCAGCAGGCCGGCGAAATTGCCCTCAGCCGGCAGCCCGTGGCAGCATTCGCTGGCCACCACAATCGCGCCGCCCGATTCGACTATGCCTGTTGCCGCGGAGATGCCTTTCACCGTCTGATAGAAATTCTGGTCCAGAGGGTAGCCGCTGTTCGTGGTGACCACGACGGGGAAGCGCCGGGACACTGGCACCGTGCATTCTGCTCGCGCCTGCCCGCATCCGGCAGCGTGCGCCGCCAACATTTCACCGGCGAAAATGCCGCTAATCTCGCGCTCGCGATTCAAGGTGACATTCACGATGAAATCCGGCGGGCAGAAAGACGCGGCCTCTCTGGCCAGTTGCTGCAGCGGGTTATTCTCCAGTTCGCCCCAGGTGGCCAGGGGATGCCCAATCAGTGCCGCCCGATGAAAATGAAAGATAAGCTTATTCCCGGCGATTCCCGGCATGATCGCTTTGGGGCCGCCGGAAAAGCCGGCGAAAAAATGCGGCTCGATAAAGCCCGTGCAGAGCTTGATGTCCGCCTCGCAGTACAGCCGGTTCAACAACACCTTGCCGCCGCAGGAGGTGGTTCCGAGCGCAGTCAGGTCGGCCGTATCGTGGCAATCGTGATTGACCACCTTGAAACGGCGCAGGTTGTCCTCGCCGAGCTTCTCGAGCAGTTCTGCGGCGGTCGAGCCCCGGTGCGTACCGGTCCCGACCAGGATGCTAATGCACGAGTCCGGCAGGCCCAACGAGTCCACGAGCCAGGGGACCAAACGCTTATCGGGCACGGGCCTGGTATGGTCGGAGATGACGATCACCACCTTTGTGGCGTCACCTTTTCCTTCTTGCTCGGCGATCACCCGCAATGGCGCACAGTTAATTGGTTTTGCCACGGCCTGTTTGAACGCTTCTTCCGGGTGGGACAATCCCGGCAAGTCCTTGGGCAGAATCTGCGTCACGTCAAACTTGCCCCGCTCGAGCCGCAGCCGCAGGCCATCCCTGCCGTAGGCTAGATCAAATTCATCGAATCGCATTCGTGCTTAACTCGGTTAGTCGATTTCACTCCGAGAAAGGCTCTTGGCGTAGGGATAGGGGTCCTGGCGCGGCAGGGGTCCGGGCCGGGCGCCTTCGCTTGCGGCGCGGATAGCCAGGTCGAGCTGGTCCTTGGGCACGGGCACACGTCTGTTGAAACTCCCGGGGCCGCACAGCAGTTGCTTTTCTTGAGAAAGCATGTTTTCGGCTTCCGCAAGCGCTTTTCGGGCGGCTTCGAGCGCCGCGAGTAATTCGGTCTGATCATCCCGCCACGGGCCGTGGCAGGTATCCCAACTGCCCATTCGGTGATAGACGATCCCGGCCCATAACATCCAGCGGCAGAACCGGCCCCACTCCGCGGCCAGTTTTAATTGGCGTGCCAGCGCGGCCAGATAGCCCGTCTCGTCCTTTGCCTCCGAGAGTTTAACTGCCTCATTATCCAGTTGTTGAATCGCGTCATCGAGTTCGGGAACGGTCACGTCCCAAGCTTCGTCCACCCAGCGTTGGTCAAGTTCGTCCACGGGCGCGCGGCGGATAATGCGCTCGCAGATGGCGCCGGGCAGATTCGTGCCGTACCACCAGTAGGAATAGGTGTCGGCCAAGTGAATGCTCCGGGCAGCCTTGTCGAGCATCTCCCAGGCACGGCCCGCGGCCTCGGCCACCGCCGGGGGATGCCCGACATTCGAGGCGGCTTTCGCCATCACCCTGGCAAGACTTTCCCCGCCGTCATCAACCGGGTTGTTGCAGACCTCAGCGATACAGGCCAGCACGGGATGTGCCCCGCCGCGTTCGAGTTCCCGGTTGAATGGATACTGCTGAATCCAGCCGACTGCGGCCTCGAGCTTGGCCTCGGCTGCCTCGACGCAAATCTCGCGGATCGTGCCGGGCGTGGTCAGAAAACTGCCGCAGGAGGCCCAGTCCAGTTGTATTCCCACCCGATAGCCCTCGGCCTGCAGACGCTTCATCTCCGGCGGAATGACTTTCCGCCGGCGCAGATTGTAACAGCCGCGCCGCTCGCCCTCGTAATAAAACCACAACACGTCTTTCGGCAAGGCGTGGAGCATCGCTTCGTTGTGGGGTCGTGAGCCTTGCGAAGTCCAGATACTGATCTCAAGCCCGGCACGCAACGCCCGCGCCTGCTCAACACTGTCATAGAGAACACGCACTTGGTTGACGAAGTATCGCCGGGTCAGCTCGTAGGCATCCACGTCTTCACCACCCGTGCAGGCCTCGCATTCGCAACGCAGATAGTTTTCCGTTACCCAGAACTGGATTTCTTCCGGCTGCACGGCCTGAACCAGGTCGCGCACGGCGCAATGATAAAGCTCCTGCACACCCGGATGCTTGAAACAATAGAGCAGTTGGTTCAAGTTCACGCCGGTCGCATGCGGCACCTCACCTTTGACCTGCCACTCGGGATGATGTCTGACGAAACCATGGTTGCCGTCTGCGTGGCTGATGGTCGGCACGACTCGCACGCCAAGCGCCCGGCCATGCTCGAGCAGGCGGGCAAGCCGGTCGGTCCGCTCGGCGGCATCCTTCACGCACAACTCCGGAAAATCCTTGACGATAAAACCTAAGCCGCCGCCACTCAACCGTACTTCGAGACGGTTCAGACCGTTCTCCGCCAGCCATTCGACCAGGGCAAAGCCGTAATCGTCAGGCGGCAGCCCCTGCAAAGTCACCCCACGCTGAGCAAACTTATGAACAACCGACATCTTGCAGCCTTTCTGTTTTGTTTAATCGCGTTCAAATCCTGTATTCGGTATTCAGTATTCAGGAACAAGCTGAAGCTTGAACTACAAACACAGGAAGGACACTGAATACTGAATACTGAATACTGAACACTGAATACTGAACACTACCTTGGTAACAGCTTTTTCCAGTCTACGCCGAGCGGTCCGGCATCCGCGGTGATTGGTTCACCCTTGAACAGCTTGCGCCGGAGGATGCTCATCAGCCTGCCGTAGCCGGGGGTGTTTCCCTGGTGGCCGCCCCACGGCTGGAGTTCGAGGAACTTCGGACCCTTCAGGTTTACCCACATCGAAAGCTGACCATTGATGGGCGACAGCCCATCGAGCATACCCCACGAAGCGGCGACCGGAATAGTGACGCGCTCGGCGAAATGCGAGGGGTCAGAATAGGCCAGCACCTTGATGAACTCCTCCGCCGACTGGCCGGGCATCCGGTCGGTCAGGTAAGG
>SDBT01019714.1_pt1 | contig 10565 bp, 5 predicted proteins | sample 2277101 | NCBI WGS metagenome assembly SDBT01 (sample SAMN10404973, study PRJNA504765) | marine sediment metagenome | isolation source: marine sediment core GS10_PC15, 103 cmbsf | place: Arctic Ocean: Southern Knipovich Ridge | collected 2010
GTTGGGAAGGTCGTCCAACATGGCGCTGGCCGGAAGCGGCCTGCACAGGTTCTCCAGGAGTCGCGTATCCGGCCGGACGCCTAGGTTGGCCAGCAGTCGTGTCAGAGCGAAGCTGCTCCGCTGGAAGGTGGGCTTGACGTTGTAGGAGGTCTCGTGGTCGAACTGCCACGGGACAAGTTGATAGAACACAACCTTTCCACTTCCGACGGTTTCTGCCGCGGCCAGCACGCCATCGGCCGCCACTCGGGCGCCGTCCGAGATCAGGGGTAGCTCCCGGGGATCGCGGTTGAACAGGTCAGCCGCACCGATGCCGGCGAAGGGACTGCCGGCGGAAGGCGGCGCCAGGTTGCTGCCCGTGTACCGCAGCCGCTCCGTGGCGAGCTTCAGGGGTAGGAATGAGTTGGCTTCGGCCGCATCCTGTCCCAGGGCGAGGAGCCGGCCACCGGACTCAAGCCATCGGCGGATACGCTGGGAATGCGGCGCCAGTTCGGCCGCCCCACCCGGGCCGACAACGAGCACGGCGTCGGGGGCGAGGCGGGTCGGGTCGGCAGCGGCGGGGGCGAAGCCGGCGGCCTCGAGGTGCGCCCTGCCGGCGAGATCGCCAAGATAGTGAAGCTGACGCTGAACGGGCGGCTTCCACTCGCACACGTAGCGGAGGAGGTTGCTGGCCAGTTGAACCGCCGCCGGGTCTTCCTCGGTTCGTCCGGTCAGGTCCATCTGGCAGAACAGGACCATCCCGGAGCCCTCGCGGTGCTCCAGGAGTGTTGCGTACTGCAGGCTGAATCCGCCGTCCACGAGGGGCAGGAAATCCCCCGCCGTCGGCTTCTCAATCAGGACGGACGCCACGCTCCCCTGGCAGCCGGCGCGCCAGGCCCGGGGCACCGTGAAGCCGCACCACTGCGCCAGAGGGTACTCGTTGGGGTCGCCCATGGAGCCATCGAGTCTCGGTGGAACCGTCGTGCCTTCCCCACGCCAGTCGCGGAGATGCTCGGCGGTCAGTCCCTCGAGGGCCGGATGGTCCGGGATCCTGGGGAACGTCTGACGCAGGACATATTCCTCGGTTCGGAAGCCGAGGCGGTTCTGCAGAACCTCGTTGCTCTGCTCGAAGACGAGTACCTTCAGGCCCTCCCGGACGCGGGAGAGGTCGGGCAATGGACTCGTGAGGGTCAGGGCATGCTTGCCGATGATCACGACGTCATAGTCGGCGAGGTCTACGTCTGGCTGGACCGAACGGAAGCGGACGCCCATTCGGGAGAGAAGGCTCCGGGTCTCGCCCTCCGGATCCAGCAGGGCGATCTTTGAGTCCACATCGTGATCTGAGGGCCCAGGAAGGACGTCTATGGTGAAGACGTCGTCCTGCTTCTCGCCGGTGCCGAACTCGGCCGACATCGTCAGGTCGTAGCGGCCGGGCGGCAGGTCGTGGGGCAGCATCACACGGACGGGCACGCGGGCCTGCTCGCCCGTCTCGACCGTCCGCACTCCCGAGCCGCTCACAGGCTTGGGCAGCCCGAGCGACCACGTATAGGAGCAGGCCAACTTCCGGCGCGAGTTGTTGATGACGATGATCTGCTTCTCGACGGCCTCGCCCGGGCGGAAGTTGTGGTCCTGACTGGTGAAGTGGCCGGGCTTACCGGCGATGTACGCCAGCACGGGGCGGTTGTAGCGCAAGAGGGCTTCGCCTTCCCGGTCCGGGACCCAATCGGAGTCCTCGTATGCATGGTCCCACTTGCGCGTGCGGATGAAGTCCGCACTATAGCCCGGCTTCTGGAGGCCATCCCAATCGACGGAGAGTTCGGGGTCGGATGCCCCTTCGCGCGCCGTGAAACAGGTGTAATGCAGGTTCCAGTCGTTGTAGAGCGTGACGCCCCAGGTCCGGAACGCAGGCCAGTTCCGGCGGATGTGCATTGCCAGTACACCGGCCACGTTCTCGGAGTTCTTGATCCGGCCGTTCGGGTTCCTCTTCTCTTCCTCCGTAAGTTGATACGCAGCATCGCCGCGGAACTGCGCTCCCCATTCCACCGTGAACTGTCGCCTTTGACGTCCGCTGGTCATGCTGCCCCGGCGACTGTCTGACCAGGATGCTGTGTAGGGCGCACCGTACTCGACCAGAAGCAGGGGCTTGGTCCCTTCGGTGGCCCAGTGGCCAAACCAGTCTGAGCGTTCCTGGGTGGGCACGAAGTTCAGATAGCAGTTGAGGGTGTAGAACCGACCGAGGTTCCCGGAGGAGTGATGATAGAGGGGACGCGAGGGGTCGAGCCGGGCAACTATCGCCTCCGCACGGCGTGCCCGGATGGCTCGATCGTCGGTCCGCCGGCTCCTATCCCGGGGGTGGGGCCAGGGGGCAGACCGGCCGTCGATGTAATCGGGGTTCTGCTGCTGAGAAGTCCCCGTCGCATTGTGGCTGGTCGAGTACATGACGACCGACGGGTGGTTCTGAGCGCGACGGACGTACCACTCCGCGTCCTCGGCATAGCCGTTGGTCCGCTCCGCGTCGGGCGAGTCCCAACGGTAGTCCTGGAACTCGGGCTGCGAGAAGGAGACCAGCATCCCCGTGTCGTCGGCCGCCCGAAGGATCTCCGCGAAGCTGATGTGAGCGCCCGGCACACAGGAGTAGTTGTGCGTGTACATGAAGTTGATGCCCACGTTCCGGAGCCGCGAGAACATCTTGCGCGCGCCGTCGTAGCTGGCCGCATAGGCGCTGACCTCGCCCACGTCCAGCGGAGTGCCGAAGAATGTCATCCGCGTGCCATTCAAACGGATATCCCGTCCGTCGATCCAGAGCTCACGGAAACCGAACCGAACGGGCTGGAACTCGTCGAGCACCTTCCCCGAACGGTCCAGCAGCCGGAGCTTCAGGTCGTATTGATTCTGCGGCGTGACGGTGTCCCACAGCTTGTCCGGCCGCCACGAATGACGGAAGGTGATGCGCCCGTCTGCCAGGTCGTGCGAGCTGAATGACGGGCTGCCGATCTGCTTCACCAGCGCGCCGCCGTCCAGGATCTCCCCGGTCAGCCTGTAGCGCTCCCCGTCATCCAGGGAGGAGACCTCCGCATCCAACGCGATTTCCCACTCGCGCACCGACGTCGCCACCCGCACGTCTTCGATCCGTTCGCCGGCCGGCACGCCCTCCAGGTAGACGTCCCCACACAGACCGCGGAAATAGCGCCGCCCCCTGCGCACCAACAGGGATAGCCGCTGCACCTGCTCCGGCACGCACAACTCCGTCACGTCGACGCCGCCACCACGGGAACGGATCTCCCCGGCCTTCTTCCCATCCAGGAAGACCACGGCCGAGGCGTTCACATACTGGGCATTCACGCGGATGCGCCGGCCTGCCCATTCTGCCGGGACCGTCACTTCCCGCTCGTACCATGCTTGCTCGACCGTCGAGAGGTCCACGTCAGTCCAGGTCGGGTGCGCATAGGCCCGCTGCGACTCGTCGGCGCGCCCGAACTCCGTCCCGGGCCACGGTCCGGGAACTTTGAAGTAACCCCAGCCGTTCGTCGGGACCGCCTCGGGACCCTCGCCCGCCGGCTGCCAGCGCCACAGGCCGTTGATGCAGATGCGCTCGCGCGTGGGCGTTGTCTCGCGATAGGCTTTGTCCAGATCCCAGACAGCCCTCACCCCAGCGGGCAGTGTCGTCCCCGCACGTTCCTGAGCATCTCCCGGTGACTGTGCGCACCAGAGGAGGGCCATGAACAGGCACGCCAAAGCAGGCTTCCCCGATGGCCGACGCATCGCGACCTCCCCGAGCCGTTGATCTCTTGCTTCTGCCGCGCCGCGGCATCCAGCGCCGAGCATACGCTCACCTGGAGGGGCCGTCAACGGCCGGCGGCAAAGGCGCGACCAGGAGGCGGGGGAAGAACTCGACACTAGGGTCACTTCATCCCGCTGTGTGGCGGTCGCCAATGCGCGGGGTGGTCAAGCCGGGTCCGGGAGCGCCTCGGCGAGAGGCGGACGAGCCCGCAAGTCCGGCTATTCGAGCAGAACGTGCCGTTGGAAGCAGGTTATTCTGCTCAAGGTGCCCTGAAATCGCCGCTTCTTCTGCGATTCCGCGTCGTTTGGGGCCGAATCGTGCTCTGGGAGGCGGATGATTCTGGCTAGACACGGACCGGGCAGATGCGCAAGAACGGACTACAATCGGCACCGGCCTGAGCACGTGTGGGAAGGTCCGCATCGCAGGTCGAACCGGATATGGCGAATGGGGTCGTGAGGGATCGATGGACATGGGCTGCCAGCGCGGATCACGTGGCACGGTCTCGGGATGCCAAGTGGGCACTGACCATCCGGGGACCTTGTTCGGAATGCGGGGATGGCGGGGGCAGCCATTTGGGTCGCTAACGACCACGGCTGCCGTCGGCACAAGCATGTCGCCAAGTCGCCATCGTTGGGGTGGGGCCATCTGTCCGTCCGCCTGGGTGTTGGGGGGGCACCCCATCGGCCGCCAACGCTCGCACGCCAAAGGGGGCCCTTGCAGAACAGGCATACCACAAGCACGGCGAGCCACGCAGCCCGAGTGGCTACGTAGGAGCTGAAGACCCAGAAAGGCTGGGGACCGACCATCGCCCGTTCCGAGTCCACGAGTGCGGGGCCCTCCGGACGGGGGTCAGTGTACGCAGCGTCCCGAGGAGGGTCGACCGGCAGTTCGAGCCTCAGCCTCGCCCCGCGCGGTCCGCCCGGTCGTGGAACTCGCGCTGCATCTCAGGTGTGGCCGTGTCCGCCTTGACGGCGCGGATCGCCTCCACGATGCGCCGCACGTGCACGCCGATCAGGAACCCGCCCAGGTCGGGGGAGGACGGGCGGGCATCACCGGCGTAGTGCGTCGGGTAGTCGGCGTACCAGCCGAACGGGCTCCTCACGCCGCGCAGGTGGTCCTGCCGCCCCCGGGGCTTCCAGACGTGGGGGTCCGTGATGTCCTCGATGTGCACCAGTTCCGGGCGCAGGTAGAGAACGCAGCTCGTCTCGGTCTCGCCGGCGTGCTTGCCGTCCGTCTTGCGCAGCTCCTCGAACTGCTCGCGCTCCTCGTCCGTGAACCTGTACTCGGGGGACACGGCGTAGACGCAGTACTCGCGTCGCTCCTGCAGCATGGTGGCCAGCGCGTAGCCGATGAGGCCCGAGTTGCCGCCGTGGCCGCTGGCGATGATGATCTTCGAGAAGCCGTTGCGCCCGATCTCGTCGAACGTCGCGCACAGGAGCCTAAGCAGCAGCTCGTGCGGCAGCGAGAAGGCGCCCGGGTAATGGCGCGCTTCGGCGATCTGGCCCAGGTAGTAGCTCGGGAAGACGACGGCCGGCTCCTCCTCGGCCGCCCGGCGCACCACCTCATCGATCACGATCTGGTCCGTGCCCAGCGGCAGGTGGGGACCGTGCCGCTCCAGGCAGCCCATCGGCACGACGCAGACACCCTCGGCCTCCTCGATCGCCGCGGGGAACCTATCCGACGTCACTTCCGTCCACAGCATCTTCGTGCTCCTTCCATGCCCTTGCCCTGAGCCGGTCGCCTCCCGTCCTCCTGACCCACTGCGCGGGTCTTCGGCGGCTGAGGTTACCATCCCGCGCGCGCCCCCGCCAGCGCCGTTGGCTGTGCCTACCGGAAAGTCCATCCGACCATGACGAGGGCCTGTTCGGGACAGATCCCGAAGTGAATCGGCCGCCCTTCAGGGAGGACTGGGCGCAGACCTGGACACGGCATGAGCCGAGCGCATCTTCAGGGGGCTGCTTCGGGCACACGGCCAGTGTCCAACGATGCGGAGGCCGGCCTCTCAAGACCGGCTACGCAGCGCGCGTGTACCGGTGATGCAGGCCGCCGACTTGGGGAATGGCGCGCTCCTGCAGGGCGTAGGAGCCCAGTCCGTCCGCCGCCGACTCGTCCTCGACGTCACGGACGACATCCAGCTCTTCCTCGAGAAGAGCGACCGCTGCCTCGACAGACTCCAGACGTCGTGATGCCCGTCGCCTCGTCCGATGGCTTCGGCGTTGTCACCTGTGGTCGCGGTCATAGGTCCCCCAGTTCCCCGGCTTGGACACGTCGGTCGGCAGCGGCCCGATCCTCCGGGTCACCTCTCCGGCCAGCGAGTACAGTTCCTCCGTCAGCCGCTGGTGTCCGCTTCCAAGGTACCACGCACTCCCGCCGATGTTGCATCCGTACCGCCAGAAGCCGCCCATGTAGGTCGGACCCCACGACGCCCCCGGGTGATCGTAGAAGAGCTGCAGATCACTGAGCGACAGCCACATCAGCATGTGCCGCTTCGCCAAGTAGTCCTCGCATCGCTTGGCCAGGTCCTCTCCCATCCTCGCACGCTCCCGGTCCAGTCCGTATTCGAGGACGATCCGTGCCTCGCACTCCAGGATCCCCTGGCGGTAGGCCTCCAGTTCGTCCGTCGCCACCGGTCCCGTCGGACCCGGCGCCAGCAGCGCCTCCGGGATGAACAGGTTCCGCCAACTGCTCTCTGGATACCGTTCGTGGCTGCGTGCCACTCTGTTCCCCCGCTTGTCCTTCACCACCTGCCAGTAGTCCGCGCCCAGGCGACCGTTGCCCCGTTGAGACCCCGTGATCGCCGCTTCCGCCAGACGCAGCCAGAACACGTTCGGACTCGTCTCCCGCGAGTTCCCACGGTCGAACTGCCCCACAAGGTCCGGACGCGCCCAGCCCATGTGGCTCTTGATCCCACCGCGATATCCCTTCGGACGCACCGCATTGTCGTCCGAAAACGTCACCTTCCACACCACGTCCTGGTACCCGATCTTCGAAATCCCGTACTGCAACGTGTTGAACGCCACACCCCCGTGCGACTGCATCACCCACGGAAGATCCCCTGAGATCTCCTTGAAAAGGAGGTGCTCCTCCTTGGTCGCCCACGCGTCGTGCTGCACGCCCAGCATCATCGCCTCTTCCAGACCTCGTGCCTTCATCCGCGCGTGCAACTGGTCCAGCAGCGGCTTCCACAGCGCCCGGCTCGTCTCCGTCTCGAAGTGCGTCGGCAACTCCACCAGTTCGGTCTTCTGCGTCGCCGGGTCTATCGCGGTCACCCTCGGCCCCATCCCGTACTTGCCCCCGATCTTCTCGATATTCCGGGCCGTGTCTATTGTCCGGCCGCGCTTCGAGTCAGCAAGCGTGTCGGCGGGCATCATGTACACGTCCCACACCACGAAGATCACCTGCTTCGGCGTCCCCATGTTCTTCGTCGCCACGTCCAGATACCGTTCCATGACCGAGAAGTCGTAGCCGTACTTGTCCTCCTCCTTCTTCACCCAGCGCACCATCGACTCTTCGTTGCCGAAGTTCGTGTGCGCAATCAGCGGAACATACACCGTCCGCGAGCCCGTCTCTCCGATCACCCGGAACGCGTCGGCGATCATCCCCCAGTGTTCCTCGCTCCACAGCGGCACGTCGTATTCGAGCGACAGGGTATCCGGGCACTGGACCATGCCCACGAACGTGTGCAGGTCCTGCGTGTCGGGCATCGTCCAGTCCGCCACGCGTACCTCGATCGGCACCTCGACGGCCTCCTGGCCCTCGGCCTCGATCTTCACCGTGCCCGCATACGTCCCCGCGTTCAGCGTCCCGGGCACCTTCACCGTGATCCACACCGGCACCACGGCACCGCTGGGTGACGGCACTTCCGAGACGTCGGGTGCGAACGCCGGCCGATACGGACCCCGCTCAGGCAACAGCACCGGGAACTCCGCCAGTGGCTGCTCCGCCAGAGCTCCGAGGCGAGTGGCGTAGGTCTGGTAGGGGGTGGGCAGCCTCCGCTGCCCCGCGTTCACCTGGCGATACGCTCCCCAAGGTATCCCGTAGCGTATCGCCACGTTCGAGCCCGGGATGCTTCCCCCCTCGCCCTTCAGCTCACCCGCCGTCACGTTCAGTCCCTGTATCGCCGCCGTGGAGCCCACCACCACCTTCCCCGTGAAGGTCCCGTTCTTCGCTCCGATTATCACCGCCGGACGCAGCCCCTCGGCCCGGTCGCCGAAGTCCACGCTCAGGTCAACCGCCATCGGATCCGCGTTCCACACCTGCAGCCCTGCCGGACGCACCGCGTTCGGGACGAGTCCTGAAGCACCTTCGGACACAAGCTGCGCTCTCAGGATCTGGCACGAGTTCTCCTCGTACACGTTGTCCGCCGTCGCCTCTGGATAAGGCGCTCGCACCACCTCGAGCCCGATGACGTTGACGCCCTTGCGCAGCAGGTTCGACGGAATCGACAGTCCCGTCAGCTCGCGGACCTCGCCGGCCGGACCCTCGGCAAGCGTCTGTCCCGCCGCGATGTGTTGCCGCTTCACTTCCGCCCCGTTGACGTACACGATCAGTCCGCCGTGGTACCCGACCGAGAGTGACAGTCCCTTCACTGCCGCCTTGTCCGTCACCTCGAACTTCCCGCGCAGGCAGACGCGTGACAGCATCGCCGACCTCACCGCCAACGTCACCGGGCCGCGGTGCCAGGACGTGTCGTCGAAGTCCGGAGCCATCCACTCCTGCTCCGGTCCCGGCGTCCTGTAGTTCAACCACACGTGCCTCAGCGTCACCGTCTGGCCGTCCGCAATCACCGGGGGCTCAAGGCTGCAGTGGAACCGCCAGATCCCGTACGTGTTCAGCACCACCGTCTGGACGGCCGCCTCACCCGGCGCCTTCTGACCCCACGCCGCCCCTGCCGCAACGGTCACCAGGCTCAGCACCACCAGCGCCGACACGGATTTCGCTCCCGCGCCAACGTCTCTCATCGCCGCTCCTTCAGCCGGGATCTCCCAGATAAGCTCGGGCCCACGACCGTCGTGGCCCCGTCCAGGCATTCTATCATGTCGTTGAGGTCGCGTCAGGCTCGTTCAAGCGCAAGGAGCCGCCGATCCTCAAGGGGACCGGATACGTAGTGGACGGTCTGGAAGCCCCCTCGGACGCGATGATCAGGCCTATGAATCATTCGGCGCCGTCGTGGCAGACCGCGCCGAAATGGACGAGTGCCCCATCATCTGCGATCCCAAGCCCACCGCTGCCGCGGGTTACTTCCAGCCGGGCGGAACCCTCTTCGGCTGGCTACATGCAATCCAGGGGCGCCGCATGGAGGAGATCGGCAGGTACGACGTGCTCGTCAATGCCGTCCTGTGGGACGTGTTTCGCACCGACCACCTCGTCTACGAGGAAGACCTGGAGAAGATGAGGCCGGGCAGCATGATCGTTGACGTCAGTTGCGACGAGGATGGGGCGGTCCAGAGCAGCCACCCCACGACCATTGCCGATCCGGTCTCTTGCACACGTTCGAATGGACCACGGGCTGGCGCAGTGCAGTTGCGGCAGCTGCAGGCCCCTTGCCTGACCGACGGTCTGCCCGAACCGCAATCGTGCTCTGCCAGCCGGCAGCACGTGGCCACTGTCTGAGGCGTTGAACCGGCGTTGGCACGTGCTGTAGCATCTTGGCTGGCCAAAGATGCATTTGAGAAGGCCAAGCGTGTCCCTGTTGGCATATGGGAGAAGAGCAGTGAAGGTCTTCATGCACTGCGATATGGAAGGTGTGAGCGGAATCCGCTCGGCCGAGCAAGTCAGGTCAGGGGAGGGACGGGACCTCCTGATTGCGGACGTCAATTCAGCTGCGACGGCTGCCCTGGAAGCTGGCGTGGAAGAGTTGATCGTCTGCGACACCCATGCTGGAGGAGGCAACTTCATCCTGGAGCGGATGCTCCAAGATCCTCGGATCACGTGGCTCCCGCGCTCCACGGGTGAAGAAGACGGCAAGGTCCGCTGGATGCCCGGGCTTAACGAGACCGTGGATGGCTTCATGCTCCTGGGTCACCACGCGATGGCTGGCACGGAGGGTGCATTCCTGCCTCACACCGAGACTGGCAGATGGGCCGACTTCCAGATCAACGGCCAGAGCATGGGCGAGATGGGTCTTGAGGCATGTTTCGCCGGGCACTGGGATGTGCCGGTCTGTCTCGCCCAGGGCGACGAAGCGGCATGCCGCGAGGCTGAAGCGATGTTTCCCGGGATCGTGACGGCATGTGTCAAGCAGGCAACCGCCCGCGGTGCATGTTCCGGGCCCGGCCTTGAAGAGGCCCGCATCTTGACGGCCCGGAAGGTCGCCAACGCTGTCGAGGCCCTGCGCGCGGGAAGGTGCCGGCCGTTCAGGCCCAACCTGCCAATGACGGTGACCCTCCGCATGGTCAAGAAAGAGGGTGCCGAAGAGATCGCACTCAGGCCCAACGTTCAGCGGGTGGACGACTTCACCGTGCAGTGTACAGTCGATCGCCACTGTGATGTGGTCAAGTGGATCAGCGGCACCGGCCTACCGTAGGCGAAGTAGAGAGGTCAACGGCGCGTGCTGGGTTAGAGCAAGGCGTACTATGCTCTGAGGCGTCACCCACCGCGCCCCTTCGAACAGCTCGGCTGCATCCCGGGTGTTCGCCGTCGCGTCCACGACGAAGGGGCGGCGCTCGACGCAGGCGCCGCAGTACTAGCAGCCCGTTGAAGAAACGGGTATTTGGCACGGCTGTGTGAGTCGGGGTGGTGAGGTCAGTGGTGCGCGGCCGGGCTGACTGAAACGGACAACACCGCGTGTTCGGCGGCACAGACGACC
>SDBT01019715.1_pt1 | contig 10565 bp, 9 predicted proteins | sample 2277101 | NCBI WGS metagenome assembly SDBT01 (sample SAMN10404973, study PRJNA504765) | marine sediment metagenome | isolation source: marine sediment core GS10_PC15, 103 cmbsf | place: Arctic Ocean: Southern Knipovich Ridge | collected 2010
TTTGATATCTATTGCTTCTTCGGGAAAGCCTTTTTCCGCGAAGCCTTTTACTGGAATAGGATCGGTGCAGTACCAGGGACCGAACTGGATGGTTTTGATGATGTCGTCGAGTTGTTGCAAGTATGGCCTGAAGTTTTCTCTTGTCCTGAGCATTGTCTTGGGCCATGTTGGTTGTTTTACGTAGCCGGTGAATGGTTCTTCGGCTGTTACCGTTAGCGGGCCTGTCAGTATTGCTATTAGCAGGCAGAGAACAAGGCAATTGGTGTGATTTTGTTTTGTGTGTTTCATATTCTTGTCCATGGAAGTTTGTATCATTTTTGGTACTTATGCTATGTGCTACGGGCGTGACTATTATTGTCGCAAATCGGGGCTCGTGTGTCAATTGATTTGGCTTATCACGCAGGTTTAGATGTGTAATGCTCGCGGGATAAATATGGGGGGTTGTTAAATTTGTCAAATCGTGAATAATAGTGGTACTTTTACTGGTAGCTTTATCAGGTATTGATTATGAGTAAGAAGAAATATCGTGTTTTTTTGAGTGCGGCTGAGCCGAGTGGGGATGCTCATTGCGCTGAATTGATAAAGTCTCTACAGGCCGGATCGGAGGATATCGAGTATGTCGGTGTTGGCGGGCCCTTGATGGAGGCTGTGGGTTGTGAGCTGCTCGAACAGACCGTGGGTAAGGCCGCTATGATATATAAGGCGTTTGGGCAGATTGCGCATTATTTCAAGCTGATCCGGCGGATACGTAAATATTTTGCAAGCGGTGGGATCGATCTTCTGGTGGTTTGTGATTCTCCTGCGTTTAATTTTCACCTTGCCAAGGCAGCGAAGCGATTGGGGATACCGGTGGTTTTTTATGTTGCTCCTCAGTTGTGGGCGTGGGCTCCGTGGCGGATACACAAGCTTAAGAAATGCTGCGATAAGTTGTGCTGCATACTTCCTTTTGAGGTTGAGTGGTTCGGTGAGAGGGGGGTGGAATCGGTTTTTGTGGGTAATCCTCTGCTGGATGAATTTGGTGATGATTTGAGCCGGTGCCGAAAGGATTATGAGGATTACGATTCGAATCGCGTTAAGATTGGGATAATACCGGGCTCGCGAGATGCGGAGTTAGAGTCGCTTTGGATTCCGATGCAGCAGATCGCGATTCGGCTAAAGCAAAAGTATCATCAGGCGTCGTTTGTTACGGTCGCGGTCGATGAGAAACGCAAAGAGAAATTGAAAGAACATCAGATTCATGGCTTCGAGTGTGAGTACTCGGTGCGTTCGGTTGTCCAGACCGCTCGTGCTGTGGATTTTTCATTTGTCACCAGCGGCAGTGCTACGCTTGAAGTTGCGGCGTCAGGTTGTCCGATGGTAGTTATGTATCAGTCGAGTAAATTAGCGTGGAAACTGCTTGGGCAGTGGCTGGTCAGGACGCCTTATCTTTCACTGGTTAATATTTTGGCCGGTCGCGAAATGGTTCCGGAATTTATGCCCTACTTCGAATCGATTGATCCGATTGCCGAGCGTTGTGATGAGTTGGTTGGTGATAAGAATCGGTTGGCGGCTTTGAGTGATGAGTTAGTTGACATGGTGGAGCCGATGGCCGGGGGCAGGGCTTGTGAAAAGGTTGCTCGGATTATTGAAGAAATGCTTAGGTGAGTGTTGGAGTTGCAAAGATGTCGATGTCTGATTGGAAAAATAAGATTAGTAGTAAGAAGGTTAAAGTGGGTGTGCTTGGTCTTGGTTATGTAGGACTTCCGCTTGTTCGGGAGTTCGCATCGGCGGGTCTTAAGGTTGTCGGCTTTGATATCGACCAGAAGAAGGTTGATGTGCTTAATTCGGGCAGGAGTATAATCAAGCATATATCAAATGCCCAGGTCAAGCAGATAGTCAAGGCCGGACTTTTCAAAGCTACGACGAATATGTCACAGATTCGCAATGTCGATGCTGTGATTGTTTGTGTGCCGACGCCGCTTACTGCCAATCGCGAGCCCGATATGCAGTTTATCGTTAAGAGCAGCGAAACGATTGCGAAGTATCTTAAGCCGGGGCAATTGATTTGCTTCGAGAGTACGACATATCCGGGTACGACCAGGGAGTTGGTTTTGCCGATATTAGAGGCTGGGGGTCTCAAGGCCGGTAAGGATTTTTATTTGGCGTATTCTCCGGAGCGTGAGGATCCGGGTAATAAGAATTTTTCGACGCGGACAATCCCTAAAGTTGTCGGCGGTCTTACGAAACGCTGTTGTGATATTGCGGTGAAGCTTTATGGTCTGGGGATTGATACGATGGTTCCGGTTTCGAGCCTTGAGGTTGCCGAAGCGACGAAGATTGTGGAAAATGTCTATCGCTGTATTAATATCGCGATGGTTAATGAGTTGAAGATGGTTTTCGACCGGATGGGAATTGATGTTTGGGAAGTGATCGAAGCGGCGAAGACCAAGCCGTTCGGATTTAACGCTTTTTATCCGGGGCCGGGGCTTGGGGGACATTGTATTCCTATCGATCCATTTTACCTGACGTGGAAAGCTCGTCAGTACGGGATGCCGACGCGGTTTATCGAATTGGCTGGTGAAATTAATACGTCTATGCCGCATTATGTTATCGGCAAGACGATGGAAGCTTTGAACGAACATAAAAAGAGTCTGAAGGGCTCGAAGGTTTTGGTGCTTGGTCTTGCGTATAAGAAGGATATCGATGATTTGCGCGAATCACCTTCGATAGAGTTGATCGAGCTATTGCGTGAGAAGGGGGCCAGGGTAGATTATAACGATCCTTATATCCCCAGGACCCATAAGCAGCGGCAACACGATTTGAGGATGCAAAGCCGCAAGCTCTCTGCTAAAATGCTGGCCGGTTACGATGTGGTTCTTATCAGTACGGACCACAGCGATTATGATTATGAATGGATTGTTGAGAATTCGCGGCTTGTGGTTGATACCCGCAACGCGACCGAGGGTGTTCGCAAGGGCAGAAAGAAAATCGTCAAGGCATAGAGATGTAGATTGTTTTTAAGATGAAAGGCCGGAAAATGATAGTAGTGACAGGCGGTGCTGGATTTATCGGATCGGCTCTTATTGCGGGCTTGAATGCGCGGGGGGTGAGTGATATTTTGGTAGTCGATGAATTAGGGACTGATCAGAAGTGGCGGAACCTGGTGGGCCTGGAGTTTTCCGATTATGTTGAAAAGGGCGATTTTCTTGAGATGGTATTGGCCGATAGTGCGCCTTCGGAGATCGAAGCGGTTCTGCATATGGGAGCCTGTTCGGATACTACCGAGCGGGATATGTCGTTTTTGATTAAGAATAATTATGAATATACGAAGCTGTTGTGTCAGCGGACGATAGAAAGTGACATTCGTTTTATCTACGCGTCGAGTGCGGCGACATATGGTGACGGGGCAAAGGGATTTGACGACGACCAGGAGAAATTAGGTGAGCTTTTGCCGTTGAATCCGTATGGTTATTCGAAGCAGCTTTTTGATTTGTGGGCGCGTCGCAACGGGCTATTGGACAGGATTGTCGGCTTGAAGTATTTTAATGTGTTCGGTCCGAATGAGTATCATAAAGCCGATATGCGGAGCTTCGTTATCAAGTCCTACGAGCAGGTCCAGGCGACGGGGAAGGTGCGACTCTTTAAGTCGCATGAGAAGGGCTATGCCGACGGCGAGCAGAAGCGGGATTTTATTTATGTAAAAGACGCGGTCGATATGACGCTGTGGTTTCTTGATAATCCGAAAGTTGGCGGTATTTTTAATATAGGTACCGGCCAGACGCGGACCTGGAACGATCTGGTGACAGCGGTTTTTGTGGCGATGGGTAAAGAGCCAAACATCGAATATATAGACATGCCGGATTCGATTCGCAACCAATACCAGTATTTCACCCAGGCCGAAATGAAAAAGCTCCGCAAGGCCGGGTACAAGAAAGAAATAACACCGCTTGAAGATGCGATTGCCGATTATGTAAAGAATTATCTAAAGGCAAATGGGTATTTATAGAGAAATCCTCTATTCAGGACTTACAATAACAATACTCTTTTTTAGGGAGGTTGAGATTGCTTCGCTTCGCTCGCAATGACAATGCTGGAGGTTTTGGTGTTAGTTTGAGATTGCTTTGCCTGCAATGACAATGGTTTACGTTTAGTTGTGGAGTAACAGTGCCTATTACACCTTATCATTTTGGTCCGAGTGGGATTGTTGGGCTGGTTTTTCGTCGGTGGCTTGATTTGCCGGTGCTGCTGCTGGCGAATGTGATAGTTGATATTGAGGTTCTGGTTATTGGCTGGATGGGTCTTGGCTTGCCTCGGCATCGTTATCTTCATACTCTTTTGTGGGGTGCGTTGGCAGGGATCGTGTGGGGGGTGGCGGCTTATACTATCAAGCCTCTTTTCGAGGATTTGATGCGCTTGTTGCGGTTGGAGTATAAGACGAGTATTTTGAAGATGATTATTTCGGGAGTGTTGGGAGTGTGGCTCCATGTGGTAGCCGATGCGTTTTATCATTATGATGTACGGTTGTTTTGGCCTAATAAGAGGCTCTCGATGGTGAGGATAGTGCGTGGTTGGTTCGGTAATCCCAAGCCGCGATTGATACAGGGGTATGTCGAGGGGATATGCGCGGTACTGTTTGTCGCAGCGTTAGTTTTATATATCGTGATTTTGGTCAGGTCGTTTAAAAAGCGGAACGCAAAGCCGGGACAGCCGTTGTGATTTATGCGATTAGTGCGAATACTTCGGTGACGTCCATTCCTTCGGTGATGCCTAAAATTTTTGCGTTTTCGTTTACCTTTGTCACTTTTCTGTTGGGGAAGTTTTCGAGGGTTCCGATAGGATTGTCCGGTGTGCTTTCTACCAGTGCGGCTGCGGTGCCATAGCCCTGGCAGGCATCGATATCAATCGCCGGGCATGCAAGGAATCCTTTTGGGCCGGTGACAATGAGGATATTGAAGCCTTCCCATTTTGTTTGCACGCCTTCGACCAGTCCATTCGGCGTCTGGAATGTTTTTGTGTTGATCTGCATATCTTTTGCTCCCTTATTGTTTTAATGTGGTATAACCACAGAAATCCTAAATCCTAAGTTCTAAATCCGAAACAAATCCTAATATTCAAAATTCAAATGTTCAAAACAAGGTAGCATTTAGGCGTAAAGTTTAAGATTGCCGCAGTCGTCGAGCCCCAGAATTGTGGCTGGACCCCTTCGGAATGACAATTTTCACTTTTAGTGTGCTACTGGTTCACCGAGGTATTGTTTTAGTTCGTCGAACTTTTCTTCGAGAAGGTTTTCTGTTTTTGCTTCGACGTTTAATCTCAGAAGCGGTTCTGTGTTGCTTGGGCGGCAGTTGAACCACCATGTTTTGTATCGGATTGTGATTCCGTCAAGCTGGTCTATCTGAGCGTCGTTATAGATTCTGGTCAGTTCGTCCATTTTGGTCTTTTTGTCCTCGACCTCGAAGTTTACTTCGCCGGTGCCGTGGTATCTTCGAAGCGGTGCTATTAGTTCGCTTATGTGCAGGTTCGAGTCGCTTGTGATATTGAGCAAGTGTACGAGAGTAATCATTCCCGAGTCGGCATAGAAATTGTCCCGATAGTAGAAATGTCCCGATAGTTCTCCTCCGAAGATGGCATGAGAATCCCTCATGGCTTTTTTCATGAAAGAGTGGCCCACACGTTCTCGGCGCGGCGTTCCTCCGTTTTTGATTATTTCTTCTGAAACGACGAGACTACTTCGCAGATCGTAAACGATGGTCGATGCGGGTTCCTTTTCGAGGAAGTACGGCGACATAAGAGCGGTCATGAGATCGCATCCTACTGTGTTTGCCTTTTCGTCAACCATCATAAGGCGGTCAGCGTCACCATCGAAACAGAGACCGAAATCACATTTTTTCTTTTTAATCTCTTTTTTTAGTTCGGCCAAATTTTCTTCCACGAGTGGATTTGGCTCGTGCTTGAATTTACCGTCGTGTTTGAAGTTAATCGATATCATTTTGATTGGCAGATCGGAGAAAAGTGCAGGTACCATTTTTCCGGCCATACCGTTTGATGCGTCGATGGCGATTTTGAGTGGTCTGATGTTGGGGCGCAGGAACTTTAGGACGTGTTTTTTGTATTTCTCGGTAAGGTCTTGTTTTTTTACGGTGGCGGTGATTTTGCCTTTTGTGTGGGGTAGGCCTGAGGCTATATGCTGGATTTCCTTTAGGCCTGTGTTTTCTCCTACCGGTTTTGCTTCGAGTCCGGAGATTTTAAAACCGTTGTATTTTGCGGGATTGTGACTGGCCGTTACCTGGACACCGCCGCAGGTTCCGAAGTGGTTGATTGCGAAGTACATCTGTGGTGTATCGATCATGCCGATGTCGATAACGTTCACACCAACTGAGTTTATACCCTCGATAAGAGCCTGGGCCAGTGATTCACTGTGAGTTCTCATGTCACGTCCGACACAGACAGACTGTGCGTTTGCCTGGCCTCGTTCGTATCCGCGAAGCAGGGATGGCAGAAAACGCGCACAGGCATATCCGATTTTCCATGCGTCTTCTTCATTGAACTGTTCGTCGTAGATTCCCCTGATGTCGTATGCTTTAAAGATTGATGTATCCATATTCAAGGCTCCATGCATTTGAAAAGTTAACAAGTCCTTTTGCTGATACTATACCGCAGGACAAGTGGATGTGTCAACAGAGAGGTGCGTTTAGTGTTGCAGATGTCTGATTAGTATTTTTTTCTGAGTCTTGCTGAGGGGATGTTCAGTATGTTTCTGTATTTTGCGACGGTCCTTCTTGCGAGGTGATTTATCCCGGTTTCTGCGAGTTTTTTTCTGATCTGGTCGTCGCTGTACGGTTTTGATTTGTCTTCCGAGTCGATGATCTGTTGTAGCTTTGCACGAATAGCCCCCCAGCTATGCGCTTTTCCTGAATCGTCCTGTGTGCCTCCGCTGAAGAACTTTCTCAGTGGCAGGATTCCCCGTTCGCATTGGACGTATTTTCCAGCGACGGCCCGTGAGATTGTTGCCAGATGAACACCGACGTCGTCAGCTACTTTTGACATTGGTAAAGGCTTTAGATGTAGTTGACCCTTTTCGAAGAACTCCCTCTGGTGCTTGACGATTGATCTTGCGACTCTGAGTAATGTGGATTTTCTCTGCTCGATAGCATCCATGATCCACTTTGCCGATCGGATGTTGTTCTGAAGGAATTTTCTGGTTTTTTCGCTGATTTGGTTGTCCCTGGCTATTTTCGAATAGTAACTGCTGATCCGAAGGGGTGGCAGATTTGAGTCTGTCAGTCTTACGGTGTATTTTCCTGTGTCGTCGGATTCGACGATAACATCAGCGGTGACCGGGTGGTTTCTATTTTGTCCTATCTGCAAACCTGGTGAGGTATCGAGCTTGCTCATTCTCAGGACAGCGTGGTTTATTTGATCGATCGAACATTTCATTTTTTTTGCGATATCCGGCAATCGGTTTTCGAGCAGATCGTCGAGGTGCTCTGAGACCAGTCGAGTTTCAAAAGCCATGTCTTCTGTGCTCTGAGCCATCTGTATTAGCAGGCATTCCCTGAGATCTCTTGCTCCGACACCAGCCGGTTCGAGGTTCCGTATAAGTTTTAGAGCTTTTTTGAGATGCTCCAAGTTGAAGTCTTCCCGGTCCTTGTTGTGCAACTGTTCGAGTCTGACCGAGAGGTATCCTCTGTCGTCGATATAGTCAATGATTCTTTCACCGGCTTTTTTTATGGATTGTTCTCCATCGACGAGTCGCCACTGGTCGCCGAGGTATTCGTGTAGCGATTGATCGTGTGCCGCGGTGTTTTTCATTGCCTGGAACTTTGCATCTTCATCGTCGGAGCGTGCAACCCGACGGAACGATCCTGACTGGCCCATGTATTCCTGGTATTCCTGGCCGATGCTGTCGAGTCTTTCATAGTCGTTGATTTTATTGTTGTCCGTATCGACAACCAAATCTTTCTCGCCGATTTCCTCTTGAGCCTCTTCTTGTTTAGGAGCGTTTTCATCGGGTTCAGGTTCTTCGATTTCGAGTACGGGATTGTTGTTTAGTTCCTGCTCTATTCTTTCCTGTAGCGCGAGAATCGGAAGCTGGAGAATCTCCATTGACTGTATCATGCGTGGAGCGAGCATCATTCTCTGCTCCATTCGCATATTTATATTCATTTCCAGCTTCATAATCGGACCTTAAGGTGAACTATGTTTCAAATACAACAATCCATGTTATTATATCATGTTAGATACAAAAGGTTTCGGCATAATTTAGAAGTCAGTTAAAAAAGTTTTACAGGTGCATTGTTCGGGATCACTCAATCTGTTGTCTGCCCATGATAGCGTCTGCGAGTATTTTGGCAGCTGCAAACTCTATAGTCGTTCCAGTCGGTAGTCCCCTTGCCAGACGAGTTATTTTTACTCCTTCGGACCTGATCAGCGAACTGATATACAGTGAAGTACCATCTCCAGCCATGTTAGGATTAGTCGCCATGACGACTTCCTTGACTTTTGTTGAGCGTACTCTTTGTACAAGTTGTTTTATGGTTAAATCTTCAGGTTCAATACCTTCGAGCGGTGCGATGTGTCCTCCGAGAACGTGATATAGCCATTTGCATGATTGAGCTTTTTCGAGTTTTACGATGTCCTTTGGTTGTTCTACGATGCAGATGATGGTTTGGTCTCGTTTAGGATCGGAACAGATTTGGCAGAGGGTTTGTTCTGCAAGATTAAAACACTGGTCGCAACGTTTTATTTTTTCCTTTACGTCCCTGATTGCATTTGCCAGTTCCATGGCCTGATCGATTTGGGCATCGAGGATGTAAAACGCGAGTCGCTCGGCGGTTTTAGGACCTATTGAGGGTAGTTTTCCGAACTGCTCGATTAGAATATTTAATGTTTTTGTATAAGCACTCATGTTTTCGTATATCGTATTTCGTATATCGTATTTCGTATGTCGTATGTCGTTTTGGAAACGAGAGCCAGGACATAAAATACACCCGAATCTTTAAGGCTATGGTGGGAACGTCCCACTCAAGTTCTACTATACACATTTTAAGTGGTGTTTGTCAATGTTGGTGTGGCTAAAGAATTGGCTTTATTGTTTTGTTATGATTATTAATGCGGTTACGAGCATGTTATCATGGTACCCAGTATTCTTTGAAACCGTTCATCCACGCGGGCCATGGGTCAGGTGGCGGAGTGTTTTCCGGGTTCCAGTTACGATGCCACCTTAGTTCCCAGAGTTCTTTAATTCCGACGCTTCTTACGCTCAGGTCCATGAACACGGCGGTTGTTTTTTGGAAGTGCCTATCTACACAGAACCGCTTCATGTGATTGCCGGAGTCTCCAAATTCGCCGTATATTTGCGCTTCTGGAGGTTGATCGTAGTGCTCGGGATAGCCCTCAACCCAGAAGCAATCGAGCAGCATAGGAATTCTGTCGGCATTTCTTGCTACCACGGTTTTCCAATGGTTATTCCTATCGCTTCGATTTAAGAGCCATGAGTTGATTCCATAGCTTCCGTATATGAATTCGATTTGATAATATATCCAGAGTCCCCATGTAGAATAAACGGTGTCATTGCGAAATCTTGCCCCTTGATCGGCAAATGGCGCTTTCTTCGCAGCGGGACAGCGGAGCAGCTTCTCATCCTTATAATATGATCTTAGGATCAGCGGCCATGAATGCTCGGGACTGTTGTCTATACACGCTTCAAAACCGATGGGGCTTCCGGAGGGACCTGTCATTATCTTCTGGTATTCATCGCCAGACATGAACTTGTTATCGTGCTCGTCGGTGAACATTTTGAAGGTGATTGCCCATTGATGTAGGTTTGATTGGCAAACGACGACCCTGGCCTGTCGCTTTACCTTTTCCAGTGAAGGTACGAGTATTGACATCAGCAGGGCGATGATGGCAATGACAACCAGAAGTTCTATAAGCGTGAAGCCCTTGTTGGTGATTCTGAGGAAGTTAAGATGTCTAAGCTTAGACAAAACACCACACCCCTTATGAGTGACGCATCTATTCTTAAAAACTTATCGTTCTAATCAACTATTCCAAGATAGCATATTTTGTGCCAATTTTCACGAAAAATCGATTTTTTTGTGGTGTAAATGAAAGGGACCGGCATGGCCGGTCCCTTTTATCAGTTAAGTCAAAGTTCTCTATTGAGACATTTCGGCGACAGATTTGTGCTGTTTTCGCCAATCGGAGAAGGTAAGTCCTGAAATGTCCTTTCCCTGTTTGAAGAATAAACTTCCAAAGTAACCAAAAATGAACATCACGACGTGACTCCAAACACCAATCATGTATGCGTGGTGAGGGAAATTAAGGTTGGTTTGATTCTCCAAAGTACCGAAACCGCTGGAGTCAAATGCGCTGTTCAACTTAGCGTTCAAATCGAGCATCGGTTTTGATCCGCCTTGATCCTGGGGTTCGGCTTCTTCTGCCGACTCAACTGCTTCTGCGGTAGCGACTTGTTTGGACTCGGCTTCTGAACTCTTGCCTGACACGAGGGGCTCACCGGTTAGAACAGCCCAACACGAAAAGATAACACATGCGACCAAACCTATATATACACCTTTGAGGTT
>SDBT01019716.1_pt1 | contig 10565 bp, 5 predicted proteins | sample 2277101 | NCBI WGS metagenome assembly SDBT01 (sample SAMN10404973, study PRJNA504765) | marine sediment metagenome | isolation source: marine sediment core GS10_PC15, 103 cmbsf | place: Arctic Ocean: Southern Knipovich Ridge | collected 2010
CTTTAGGATAAGTGAATAATAAGTTTAATTTTTTTGTCGATATATTGAATTGAAATTCCTGTTTATTATTTGTGAATGTAAATTTGTCGTTTCCGATCCATTTTATAGCCGGAAATTTTCTAAGCGTGTCAACGTCTTCTTTAGCAAGTTCTTCGTTAATCTCATCAATCGATAAAATAGTATCATTGCTTTTTGTTCCGGGGATACCGATTACGAGTTTATTATTTTCAACTAAAGAAAATTTATCGCTTTTATACACCCATTGTAATCCTCTAATACGATTTGGATAAACGTTACGATTTTTATATGGATCATCAATAGTTAAAAATTTAGTTTGTGCAAAAAGGCTGTTCGAAGCCAATATTGTTAATAGTAATATAAGACATAAAATCTTTTTCATTATAAAATATTATTCAGTTGCTAAATTGTTATAAATGTTTCGGATAGTAAATTGTCAATTTATTTCAATGAAAAGATAGCTTCTGAGATTTCAGATAATAATTGACTTTTCTTTTCAATAGCATTACCAATAACAATCAAATCAGCACCCGCTTTACAATTTTCAAGTGCTTTTTCAGGTGTTTTTATTCCTCCGCCTACTATTAATGGAACTGAGATGTTTGCTTTTACTGTTTTTATCATTTCCGGAGATACCGGATTTGTTGCGCCACTTCCACCATCAAGGTAGATGAGCTTTAATCCAAGCATCTCGCCGGCAATTGCTGTGCAAGCAGCAATATCAGGTTTATCGGCAGGAATAGGAAAAGTGTTGCTCATATATAAAGCAGTAGTTGTTCTGCCACTATCGATGAGCATATAGCCTGTGGACATGATTTCAAGAGTGCTTCTTTTCAGAAACGGTGCTGCTACAACATGTTTTCCAATTAACATTTCAGCATTTCTGCCGGATATAACCGAAAGAAAAAGAATAGCATCTGCATTATTATTAATTTGGAAATTGTCGCCGGGAAATAAAATCACGGGAATGGAACTATTATTTTTTATTTCTTTGATACAAGCTTCTAGAGTGTTATGAGTCAACAAACTGCCACCAACAAAAAAGAAATCTACCTTAGCTTTTTCAGCTTGCAAAGCAAGGTCACGAACATCCTCTGAGTTTTGTTTATCGGGATCCACAAGAACTACAAACTGCTTTTTACCCTTTTCTTTATTATCTGAGATTATTTGATAAATACTCATATATATGAATTTACAATGCAATATTAGCAAATATTTCACATATTACGAGAAAAAAATATAAAACAGGTATATGTGATTTAAAAAATCTCTTTTGCAATTTCCTTGATATTACCTGACTGTCCGATAGTAAAATAATGTATTCCGGGTACTTCAAATTTTTTCAATTCTTTTGATTGATAAATTGCCCACTCAATTCCCAGATGATAAGCATCAGTATCAGTTTTACATTTGTGTATTTCTTTTTCAAGTTGCTCAGGAATATCAATATTAAAAACCCGGGGCAATAGATTGATGTCATTTAATGTTGAAATAGGTTTTATTCCCGGAATAATTGGAACCTTTATGCCAACTTTTCGGCAAGATTTAACAAAATCATAAAAATATTTATTATCAAAAAACATTTGAGTTACTATGTATTCAGCGCCGGCATCAATTTTTTGTTTTAGATATTTTAAGTCAGATTTTTTATTAGGTGCGTCAACATGTTTTTCCGGATATCCTGCAACACCTACGGAAAAATCTGTAGCGGCTGAATTTTCTAAATCTTTATCCAGATAATTACCTTTATTCATATTCATAATTTGTGTTACAAGGGAATCGGCATTTGCGTGGCCATCTTTTTCCGGAACAAAAACACTTTCTGATTTAGGAGGATCTCCTCTTAATACTAATATGTTGTAAATACCTAAAAAGTGCAGGTCGATCAACGCATATTCAGTTGCATCTTTCGTGAAACCACCGCATAAGATATGAGGAACAACGTGAATGTCAGGATACCTGTATTTAATAGCTGCAGATATGGCAACAGTTCCGGGCCTTTTTCTAACTGTTTTTTTTTCTAACAGCCCACTTATATGTTTTTTGTATACCACCTCTTCCTGATGATAAGTGACGTTAATATTATTTGGTTTAAACTCTATTAGCGGATCAATTATATCATATATCTTCGATATATTATGCCCTTTCAATGGTGGGAGCAGTTCAAAAGAAAACAGTGGTATTTCTGATTTTTTTATATTGTCAATTACTTTCATTGGTTTGATTAAATGTTTATCAATTAATAATTAAGATTCTGCACTAAATTTCGTTCGGTGAAATCCACGTTTTCGATTTTTCTGCCGGCATAATTTACAATCTGTTATTTTGATATTTTGCCAATATTGAAATATTTAGCACCGGGATGCGAAAAGTAGAAACCACAAATTGAAGCTAAAGGGTTCATCGAATAGTTCTCAGTTAGCTTTATGCCACCATTTCTTTCAGCATCAAGCAGGTCAAACAAAATTTTCTTTTCAGAATGATCAGGGCATGCCGGATAACCAGGTGCTGGGCGTATACCACGCTATTTGCACTTAAACAGGCTTTCAAGTTCCATGGTCTCTTTGTTTGCATATCCCCATATCTCTTTTCTTACTCTTTCATGTATTAACTCAGCAAGTGCTTCAGCAAGATGAGTAGCTAGTATTTTTAACATAATAACACTATAATCATCATTTTTGCTTTCAAACTTTTTTATCCACTTTTCAATTCCTAACCCGGATGTAACAACAAAACAGCCTAAATAATCGTTAATACCTGTTTCTTTTGGCGCAATAAAATCGGCTAAACAGAGGTTTATTTTATTGGCTTCCTGGTTTCGTAAAAAATGAAATTCTTTTAATACTGTTTGCCGGCTTTCATTTTCATAGATTTCTATATCGTCACCAACACTATTTGCCGGATAAAGGCCAATAACCACATTTGCTTGTAACATTCTTTTCTCAAATATTATTGAAAGCATTTGCAATGCATCGTCATGAATTTTTCTGGCCTCGTCACCTTTTATTGGGTCATTAAATATTGAAGGATATATTCCTGTTATCTTCCATGAGTGAAAAAAGAAAGTCCAGTTAATATATTTGCTGACTATTTCTAGCGGATATTCTAAAAGGAGCTTGTTGCCAATAAATGAAGGCTTTGTAATTTTAATGCTGTTCCAGTCGGTTTTAAATTTGTTTTTCCTGGCTTCATCCAATGATATTAACGGGCTTTCAGATTGTTTATCCAAATATGATTTCCTTATGCTATCCTGTTTTGCCTGCTCTTCCAAAATCAAATTATTACGAAGGTCTTTTGATAATAGCCCGGAAACAACACTAACTATTTTTGATGCATCTTTTATATGAAAAACAGGAACATTTGTAGTGGTAGCGATTTTTATAGCCGTGTGCTTTTCAGATGTTGTTGCACCACCAACAAGCATAGGAATATTTAAGTTAAGTCTTTTCATCTCTTGTGCAATGTGGATCATCTCATCCAGGGATGGCGTTATCAATCCGCTAAGTCCGATAATATTCACTCTTTCGGCCCTGGCTATTTCAAGGATCTTGCCAGGTGCTGTCATCACTCCAAGGTCAATAATTTCTATATTATTACAAGCCAGAACTACAGAGATGATGTTTTTTCCAATGTCATGAACATCTCCTTTAACAGTTGCCAAAACAATTTTTCCGGATATTTTTACTTCTCCTTTAGCTATCTTTTCTTTTTCAACATAAGGGGATAAATATATTACTGCCTTTTTCATTACCCTGGCACTTTTAATTACCTGTGGCAAAAACATTTTACCAGAACCAAACAGGTCACCAACTTTTTTCATACCATCCATTAATGGGCCTTCAATTATACTAACGGCATCAGGGTATTCATCAAGTGCAACATTTATATCCGTTTCTATAAAATCACTGATACCTTTAACCAGGCTGTGAGAAATTCTTTCTGCAATGTTTTCTTCTCGCCAATTATCTCTTTTTTTGCTTGTTTTAGCTGATTTGCCGGTTTTTTGCGAGTAAATAATTAACCTCTCTGTGGCATCTTTTCGCCTGTTTAAAATCACATCTTCTGTTAATATTATTAACTCTTCAGGAATTTCATCATATACCTGCAACAATCCGGGATTTACAATGCCCATGTCAAGCCCAATGTTTATAGCGTGATACAGAAAAACAGAATGCATAGCCTCCCTTATTTTATTATTTCCACGAAATGAAAATGACAGGTTGCTGATCCCCCCACTAGTTCTGGCATAGGGCAAATTCTCTTTAATCCATTTCACGGCAGTAATAAAATCTACGGCATAATTGTTATGCTCTTTGATTCCTGTTGCTATTGCAAGTACATTAGGATCAAAGATGATATCTTCAGGCGTAAAGTTAATATCTTTAGTAAGGATATTATATGACCTTTCACATATTTCAATCTTTCTATCAGAGCTATCTGCCTGCCCTTTTTCGTCGAAAGCCATAACGATGACAGCAGCTCCGAATTGTTTAATCTTTTTTGCCTGCTCTTTAAAGATTTCTTCACCTTCTTTAAGACTGATTGAGTTAACGATAGCTTTTCCCTGAACACATTTGAGAGCCGCTTCAATTACCTCCCATTTCGAAGAATCGATCATGAGAGGAAGCTTAGCTATATCAGGATCTGATGCAATAAGGTTCAGGAATTTGACCATTGCGGTTTTTGAATCTATCATCGCATCATCCATATTAATATCAATTATCTGTGCTCCTCCATCTACCTGATCGCTGGCTACAGAAAGTGCTTCTTCATATTTGTTTTCAGCGATTAGTCGCGCAAATTTTTTTGATCCTGCAACGTTGGTTCTTTCCCCTATATTAATAAAATTACTTCCCGGAAATATGGTAAGAGGTTCCAGGCCACTGAGCTTCAAACGCTTTTTTTGTTTTGGGATTGGCCTGATCTCCGATTTAGCAGCTAATTCTGCAAACAATTTGATATGCTCGGGAGTGGTACCACAACATCCACCAATTATGTTAACAAATCTGTTATCCAATATGTCTTTAACATAAATACTCATCTTTTCAGGATTTTCGGTATACTCTCCAAATTCATCCGGCAGGCCGGCGTTTGGATATGCATGGACATAAAACGGAGCTTTTTTTGATAACTCCTCAATATATTGTCTCATCTCCTTTGCTCCAAGTGCACAATTCAGGCCGATACTAAAAATATCAAAATGAGCTACAGAATTAAGGAAAGCTTCAACCGTCTGTCCTGTAAGAAGCCTGCCACTTGCATCTGAAATTGTGCAGGATACCATTATTGGTATTTTAATAGCCTTCTCTCTGCATACTTCTTCAATTGCAAACAGCGCTGCCTTTGCATTTAAAGTGTCAAAAATTGTTTCTACAATCAGTAAATCAGCACCACCATCAATTAACCCCCCGGCTTGTTCTGCATAAGCAATCTTTAAATCATCAAAAGTAACTTCTCTGTAAGCAGGATCATTGACATCAGACGACATCGAAGCAGTCTTATTGGTTGGTCCCATCGAACCTGCAACAAAACGTGGCTTATTGTCTTCCTTTGAATTAAACCTGTCTGTTATCTTTTTTGCAATTTTTGCAGAGTTGTAGTTTAATTCATAGCAGAGGTTTTCCATTTGATAATCCGCCATTGAAACACTATTGGCGTTGAAAGTATTCGTTTCAATTATATCTGCACCGGCATTCAGAAACATTGAGTGAATCTCTTCAATTATATGGGGCTGTGTTATAGATAACATGTCATTATTACCTTTCTGGACCTGTGTAATATTTTTGAACCGATCCCCTCGATAATCCTTTTCTGTCAGTTTATAATTTTGGATCATTGTACCCATTGCACCATCAAGGACAAGGATCTTGTGTTTTATTTGTTGATATATTTTATTCATTTTATATTATTATCATAATGTGCTAATAAATAATTCAACAGCAATTTCGTTCGAAATGAAAATGCTTCGAAAAAATTCAAATGCGCAGGATTTAATAATCGGTGTTCCGGTTAAAAAACCTGCGCTATTGCTAACACATAGATAAGTGCACAATAATCTGAACAAAGATGAATTTGATAATGAAATCTTTTGTATTCATTGCATAGTGTTTTTTAAATTTATAATTATCCGCAAAAAAGCGGTTAGGTATTAGCACCCTTTCTGTAATTGGACAGAGGGTTGCTAGAGCTTCACTGAGCCTATTCTCTCCACTCTTCTATATAAACAAAACACTCTTTTATTAAAGAGGATTGTAAATTTAATGCAAATATATATAATTTTTTTAATTTTCTTTGGCCGACAGTTAATTTTTTTTCAGGAAATCGAGTGTATTTTAACCATATGAATTTTACTTGTCATAATTATTTATAATACAGGCAATATCTTTCCAATAATTTGTTTCTTCATGATTATGCAAGGAAAAATCATCCGAATATCTCATCTTTTGAAATATCATTTGCAATATTGAGGTAGGATTTTTAACTTTGCACCCCGAAAAACAAGGAAATAAATAACATAATAAATTTAACTATAATGGAAAAAGTAATGCTAGACACTGAATTAAACTATAAAATTGCTGATATTTCTTTAGCTGCGTGGGGCAGAAAAGAGATAGAGATCGCTGAAATGGAGATGCCCGGATTAATGTCGATCCGAAATAAACATGCAATGGATAAACCTTTAAAAGGTGCAAGGATAATGGGTTCTCTGCATATGACTATTCAAACAGCTGTGTTAATTGAAACTCTTATAGAGTTGGGAGCAGAAGTAAGGTGGGCTAGTTGTAATATCTTTTCAACTCAGGATCATGCAGCTGCTGCAATTGCTGAAAGAGGCATACCGGTTTTTGCATGGAAAGGTGAAACATTAGATGAGTACTGGTGGTGCACTAACCGGGCATTATCATTCCCCGGTGGAAAAGGCCCCAATTTGATCGTTGATGATGGTGGCGATGCTACTTTATTGATTCACAAAGGATACTTGATTGAAAAAGATCCTTCTTTGCTTAATGGAAAACCTTCTAATGCTGAAGAAAATGCTGTACTTGAACTTTTAAAGAAGGTTTATGTTGAAGATAATACGAGATGGCATCGTACTGTTGAAGATTGGAAAGGTGTTTCAGAGGAAACTACTACCGGTGTACATAGATTATATCAGATGAAAGAGGCCGGTGAATTACTGGTTCCTGCAATAAATGTAAATGATTCGGTTACAAAATCTAAATTCGATAACCTTTATGGATGCCGTGAGTCATTGGCCGATGGTATTAAAAGAGCAACTGATGTTATGATAGCCGGTAAAGTGGTTGTTGTTTTAGGTTATGGCGATGTTGGCAAAGGTTGTGCTATGTCAATGAGAGCTTATGGTTCAAGAGTAATGGTAACAGAAATAGATCCTATTTGTGCTCTTCAGGCGGCCATGGAAGGCTTTGAGGTGACCACTATTGAGAATGCTTTACATGAAGGAAATATTTATGTTACAACAACAGGCAATAAAGACGTAATCACAGCTGAGTATATATCTAAAATGAAAGATCAGTCTATTGTTTGTAATATCGGACATTTTGATAATGAAATTCAGGTTGAAGAGTTAGAGCAGTGGCCGGGAATTGAAAAAATAAATATCAAGCCACAAGTTGATAAGTACCTTTTCCCGGATGGACATGCAATTTTCTTACTTGCAGAAGGCCGTTTGGTAAACCTGGGTTGCGCTACGGGACATCCTTCCTTTGTAATGAGCAATTCGTTCAGCAACCAAACACTGGCTCAACTCGAATTATGGAACAATGATTATGATATTGATGTTTACAGATTACCAAAATATCTGGATGAAGAGGTAGCACGTTTACACCTTGAACAACTAGGTGTGAAATTAACCATTATGACTCAAGAGCAGGCCGAATATATGGGTATTCCGGTTGAAGGGCCATATAAACCTGATCATTATAGATATTAAATATAGAACAATCATTACAAAAAACAGGGTGTTTGAAAAGACACCTTTTTTTATAAATTCATTAGTTAAACAATAAATGATATGGGTAGAAAAAGTATAATTGTTTTATCATTTATAGCGATAATTATTTTAGCTATAGTATTATCAATGGCCTTACAAGGCCGGAAAAAAACACCTGCCGAAAAACCGCCAAAAGAGTTTAAAGTTTTTGCAAAAACGGAAATCGTTAAATATTCTCAAATTGTTCCCCAGGTTAAGGAGGGTGGACGATTAGGATCAAACCGGTATGTTGAAGTTATATCTGAGGTTCAGGGTGAAATTTTAAAAACTAATGTTAACCTGAAAAGAGGACAAAAGTTTAAAAAGGGGAATTTATTAATTAAAATTTTTAATGAGGAGGCGAAATTCAATTTAAAGGCAAGTAAAAGCCGTTTTATTACCTCTATTGCCAATGCCCTTCCTGATTTAAAAATTGATTATCCTGACAGTTATAGTAAATGGATGAACTTTTTCAATTCAATTAAGATGGATCAGAAACTTCCAGGCCTTCCGGAGATAGCTTTATCTCAGGAAAAGATATTTATGGCCAGCAGGAATATCTTAAATGATTATTTTTTGATAAAAAGCGCGGAGGTTAGGTTATCAAAATATTCAATTTATGCACCATTTAAAGGAACCTTCACGGATGTGATGCTGGAAGTTGGGTCAATTGCAAACCCCGGAAGTAGAATAGCCAGGATTATATGCACAGATTTGTTAGAGCTGGAAATTCCTGTTAAAGTGGAAGATATTAACCTGTTAGTAGTTGGTGATAAGGTTAGGGTTACAACGGAAGATGAATCCGTTGAGATGGAGGGAAGAATAATTCGTATTGCTGATTTTGTTTCCCCGGCGACACAATCGGTTAGTGTGTTTATTGGTATCAGGCCCAATAACAAAATTAAGCTTTACGAAGGTTTATACCTGACAGCATCATTTAATGGCACGCCGTTAACACATGTAATGGAAATTCCCAGAAATGCTGTATTTAATACAGATATTGTATTTGTTGTACATAAAGGAAAACTTGCAAAAGAAAAGATTAAAATCCATAAAATAAATGAAAAAACATTGATTTTTTCAGGATTGAACGAAGGAAGCGAAATTGTTATAGAACCTTTAGTAAACGCACAGACTGGTACACTGGTAGAAAAAATTAAATAAGCCATGAGAAGATTAATAGCACAATTTGTAAAATATCCTTTTTATGCCAATATTGTTATTGTTATTCTTGTAATTGGGGGAGGTATTGGATTGCTAAGCATGAAAAAATCGTTCTTTCCTGATTTTAGTGAAAGAAATATTTTTATCACGGTGGTTTATCCCGGAGCTTCTCCGAAAGAGATGGAAGAGGGTGTCACGGTGCGAATAGAAGAGGCCCTCAGGGGTATAGCAGGGATTAAAGAAATTTTATCTACTTCATCCGAGAGTTTTACAACGGTATCAATTGAAATAACCGGTGAATATGATATTGATGAAACTCTGATGGAAGTGAAAAATTCCGTAGATGGAATAAGTTCTTTTCCTGTTAATGCGGAAAGGCCTATCGTGAGGAAGCAAAGGGCATCCTCTTTTGCGATGTTCATGGGATTATCCGGTGACGTTGATATGTTAACCCTAAAAAAAATTGCCAACGAGGTTGAAAATGATATGTATGCTTCCGGTGTTATGTCGCAAATTACAGTCGGCGGTTACCCTGCGCTGGAGATCTCAGTAGAAGCTTTAGAGGATGATCTTCGAAGGTATAACCTGACATTCGACGAGATAACGGGAGCAATTGCTTTAAACAACCGTGATATCTCAGCAGGCATGATCAAATCGGAAGAGGAGGAGATGTTGATACGTATACGCTCAAGAAGCGTTGAGCCTGAAGATATTGGTGAAATTATATTAAGAGCAAACGGTGATGGTAGTTATCTTCGTATCAGGGATGTTGCTAATGTAAAACTTCAATTTGCTGACGTGGCAAGCGAATCACTGATGAATGGAAAAAAATCAATATCAATTTCAATATTTAAATTGCCTGAAGAGGACCTGAAAGAAATATCGGGGTTTTGCCATGAATATGCTAATGAGTTTAACAAAAAAAATCCGGATGTACAACTTTATATCACTTACGATTTTTTAGACATACTGGGAGGCAGGTTAAATTTATTATATAGAAATGGCGGGATTGGTTTGTTGCTGATATTGTTATGTCTGGGGCTATTTTTAAGTGTAAGGGTTTCTATTTGGGTTGCCATAGGTATTCCTCTCTCGTTTTTAGCAATGTTTATTTTTGCAGCCATATATGGTATTACAATTAACATGATATCGCTGTTTGGGATGATTCTGGTTGTGGGTATTTTGGTGGATGATGGAATCGTGATTGCGGAAAATATCTATACGCATTTCGAAAATGGGAAAACACCTGCACAGGCAGCGATTGACGGCACAATGGAAGTTTTGCCTGCAGTGCTTACTTCAGTAGCTACAACAATCGTAGCATTCCTGCCATTGTTTTTTCTTGAGGGCCGAATGGAGTTTATGTTTGAGATGGCTTTTGTTGTGATCT
>SDBT01019717.1_pt1 | contig 10564 bp, 13 predicted proteins | sample 2277101 | NCBI WGS metagenome assembly SDBT01 (sample SAMN10404973, study PRJNA504765) | marine sediment metagenome | isolation source: marine sediment core GS10_PC15, 103 cmbsf | place: Arctic Ocean: Southern Knipovich Ridge | collected 2010
CTCTCTCTACGTCGTTCATCAGATATTCATATGGATTAGCCGGGAGGGTCGTACTCAATATTGGGTAACGGCGGAGTTAAATAAAATGCACAGTGAATCCCCACAGTTATTCAAACCACTATACGGTGAAAGATGGTTCCCGAAAATGGTGGGAGAGATAATTGCGCGAGAAGCTTACACAGGAAAAGCCTATTATAACAAGACGCACCGGATACCTAATCCCAATAAGCCATTAGGCGATCTTACAATGCAAATTAAAAGGACACTGACTCAACCAAAGCCAGAGAGCGATAGAGTAGCCTTTGAGGTTCCAGCGATTACCACACATGAGCTATGGGAAAGTGCTAATAAGGCACTCAGGGAAAGAGGACGTGGTAGAGGCAAGCAGGGGAAGAAAATACAGGCTCTGTTCAGAGCCCGCATGGTGTGTCCGGTTTGTGGTAAACCCATGGCCGTTATGAGGAGACGAAATAGAAGGGTTTATTATTACTGCCGGGCTCGGTACAGTAGGTGGTTAAAAGATCCATGCCCTTACAGTAGTTTCGTTCCAGGTACGTGGGATAGTGAAATATGGCAGGAGATTTGCGATATGGTCAAGAACGATTTATGGATTGACCATCGAATAGGTATAGAGCTTGATAATTGCAATGAGATTGAGAAACTAACAAAACTCCAGGAGAGGAAAATCAATAATTATCATAGTAGGATAAAGAAAGTAGAGGAAGGATTTGAAGGGGGTCTTTATACACTGGAAGAAGCCAAGGTCAGGAAACAGAAGAGTCTGGATGCTATCAAATCTGCACAACTGGAGATAGAGGTACTGAAGAAACAAAGCGGTGCAAGTGGTTTTACTCCAGATGGCATTGAGAGGCTAAAACTTGAATTAAAGAGCCTGCATGAACGAAACCTGGCAGAAGCTAGTTTTGAGGAACGGCTTGACCTGGTATCGAGGCTCGACATCAAGATATATCCTTCTGAGGACTTGAAATCCAGGCGGATTAAATGTGGGGTGGATATTGTTGGAATTCAAAAAACAGGGGAGCAGGAAGGGTTTGCAAAAGTGGTGTTTGGTAGGCCGTACAGGTCTCGAACCTGTGACACCCTGATTAAAAGTAAACGTCACAGGTGTCCAGGCTCCACAATTACCAAGAGCGTTACTTACTACAAGAAGGCTTTAATCCTCATCTCATTGCACGATTTAGCGGTTTGTTAGACTTCTCTCTAAAGAGCCGAAGCGCTTCTCAAAAGTTGCTGACCCAGAGTCACTTTGGTAAAATAGGCGGAGTGCGTGCGATGAACGAACCTAGATATGATACTAAACCAGATGCTTATCTATTTGACCTGCCCGATGCCATTTACTGGCCGTTTAAGCGGTTGCCAGAGTCCAAACTTGACGTCTATGCGGCAGCCTGCGTTGAAACAGCTTTGAAGTATTCAGAAGATGCACAGCAAATCTACTCAAGAGTCGTCCAGTCATGGGAATTATCAGGCTGTCAGGCACTAATAGGTGATTTTGCCCAATGCAAACAGAATACTAGGACTTACCTGGATAATCGTGCTAAGGCAGTGGTAATGAATGAACCGCTACCCAGTTGGTCTAAATCGTGGAAAGATGTAATTACGAAGGCTGAGGGCAATACCGACTTCAATAAGCTACGGAAGTGTGCAGGCTACTTTATTGTGAAAGCCTTTAATCGCAAAATAGACCTAGATAATTATGCGCCAAAAGTGTTACCAGGGAAATCACCGAATCTGACTCAAGCAATTGTTTCCCATTCGCTTTTGGACTACCTGTCAGAAAAGCCAGAACTTAGAGGGCCAGAAGTAATCCCTAATAGTGAGCTAACCGAGTTTCATTGGTTTTGTCGCACACTGGCGAGCAACCCCACCACGAGGATGAGCCGACAAGTAAGGCGCAAGATTATGCGAACCGTACAGCGAAAGGACTTTAACTTACACCACTATAGTAAGATACTTGATGATGCTGAGAAGTGGTATAAGAGCCGAGTCAATCCAGGCACAATTGAAAATTACGTAAGCGAACTAGCTAGACAAAGTATATACGTGGACCGCAGCAATATTGAAACTGCAATAGCTCCATGTGACGAAGCCACCGGATACCCGCGCAAATGGCGTAAGTAACACCTGAAACTAGCAACTGGGATAGCTAAGCCACCTTAATTGGTGGTTTTTTCATTTGCGTGCAAATAAATTATACATACAGCCGTGCAATCATATGGCACTATGGTGTTATGGGCAATAACGACATTCTTATTTTGACTAGCGTTAGCGAAGGCCAGAAAGCACGTCTAACACGCTTATCTAAAGGTTTACGGCAGATTGACGTGGCTAGCACGGCAAAAGTCAACACAATTGACGTGACATGGCTAGAGAAAGACCGCTATGTGCTACCTACACGGTATAAGCGGATACTGGCTGTTTTAGATTTATTGAATGATGACCATGAAGGCGACCAAAAGGAATAGTAAACCAGAAATTAAGGTAACAGTGAACATACAGCCAGGCGACGCTACGCCTGCGATGAAAAATCAATATCGCCGTTTTTGGGCCAAACTCATAAGCCAAGTAAAGGATGAACTAACAAATGAGCAATAACAACGCTTATTCTATCGCCTATAAGTATCACACGTTAGGGCGCTGCGTCATTCCTTCAGGTGGTGGGCATGATGGTAAGTCAGCCTTAATGACCTTGAGGTACCTAAAGACATTGAGTGCGGACGAGTCACTAAGGATACAGCAAGGCATTGAATATCAATGGTAAAAAATTACCCTGGGGTATTGACATTCTACAGTTATAGGTGTATAATCAAGGTATGAACAAGCAATTTGAATTACCGACACTCAAATGCCTACGTTGTGGACATAAATGGATACCGAGGCAGCCTAAGAATCCTAAAGTATGCCCTAAATGCACTTCGCCGTATTGGGACAAGCCAAAGTGGAAGCAAAGTGGACCGAGGAGGTTAAAATGAAAATCGTAGCAATATATTACAGAGTCAGCTCGGACAGTCAGGAAGCAGAAGGCACAAGCCTACAGACGCAACTTGAAGCTTTGCTTCACTACTGCCTAGACAAATGCTATTATGTGGCTTACCGCTTCAGTGAGGCATACTCTGGGTTAACATTGGAGCGCCCAAAGTTAAACGAGTTGCGGGAGTTGGTGAGAAGTGAGCAAATTGACATAGTGGTAGTTTACTGCCTTGACCGATTGAGCCGTGACCCCACTCACGGCGTCATACTCACCCAGGAGCTTGAAAAACACAATGTTACCCTTGAGGCCGTAACTGAGACGGTAGATAGCTCGGAACTGGGCAAACTAATAAGCTATATTCGTGGCTTTGCTTCAAAACTGGAAGCGGAAAAGATACGAGAGCGCACCATGCGTGGAAAGAAGGCCAAAGCCAGAATGGGCCAGATACCGGGTGGCGGCTTTGCCAGGACTTATGGCTATGACTATATTAAAAAAGCCGGTAACAATGGCGGAAGGCGTGTTATCAATGAGACCGAGACCAAGTGGGTAAAGCAGATTTATCATTGGCTAGTCAATAACGGGCTGTCCACCACTGCCATTACAAAAAAGTTAAATGCGCTTAATGCACCGACCAAACATGGCAGGTTTTGGAAAAAGCAGACCGTCTTAGCTATCCTGAAAAACCGTTCGTACACTGGTAAAACCTATGCCTTTACCATGACGATGAATAAGGCGAAATACAGCAAGCCAGAGAGCGAATGGATAGAAATTCCAGACGTTACGCCAGCAATTATAGGTCAAGAACTATTTGACGCTGCTCAAAAGCAGTTGGGGGTAAACCGCAAAAAGGCAACACGCAATAAGAAGCGCCAGTATCTATTAAACGGGCATGTTTTCTGCCAGCATTGTAGACGTGCTTACTACGCCTTTTTCAATTCAAAGTATGTCAGAGGCAAGCGATATGAGAATCGACGCTATCGCTGCTCAGGCTCTTTGAGGCTGGTGGAACCGATAAACCATTGCCACAATAAGAGCTGGGCTGCCGATACTCTGGAGTCGCTAGTGTGGTCACAGATAGAGCGTGTCCTAGACAACCCAGAGCTTATCATTAACGAGGTGGAAAAGCAGCACCAAGACGCCAATCAGCTAGGCGTCTTAGAGGTCGAATTACAGCAACTTGAGCGTCAGCTAAGGGCACTTGACCGTGACCAAGAGCAACTACTACAGTGGGCTTTGAAGGGCTTTCCAGAGGAAACCGTGGTTACCGAAAACAAGCGTATAAACGAGAAGTGCAATAGCCTACAGGCTCAAAAAGCAGAGCTTGAGACCCAGATTAAGGCAAGCCAAGAGGCCGCTATCAGTTTGCCAAAGCTAGAGCACTTTGTTGAGATACTGCGTCAGAAGCTAACTACGCTGGACTTTGAGACGAAACGCCTAGTCCTTGATATGCTAAATATCAAGGTGTGGCTAGACGGCCACAATGTAGAAATCACCGGCATTATATCCGTAATGGATGATGTTATTGTGACTACGCAATCTTGGTGATATTGACCCACCCCCACGCCGACCATCTTATCGGGCTGATAGAAGTTTTACAGAGATACCAGGTCAAGCAGGTGCTCTATCCCGACTTAGAGTATGACTCACCAATATATGATGAGTGGCTCCGCTTACTTAAGGAAAAAGATATTAAATATACCTTTGCCCAAGCTGGACAGCAGATTGACCTAGGCGAGGGAGTAACGATAGAGGTGCTTAACCCCGAAAGCACCCCGTTAACTGATAGCCAGTCAGACATTGATAACAATGGGGTGGTATTGCGTCTCAGTATGGGTGATGCCAGCTTCTTGCTGACCGCTGATATAATGTGGGAGGCAGAATTTGAGCTTACCGCCCGCCGAGCCAACCTTAGCAGCACTGTGCTCAAGGTAGCCCACCATGGCTCCGATACCTCCACCAGCCCGGAGTTCCTGGCAGTGGTCAACCCCCAGGTAACCGTAATCTCAGCCGGTGAGGATTCTGGGCATCCTGATAATGAGGTTATGGAAAAACTGACCAGGCTAGTGGGCAAGGATAAAATCTACCTCACCTCTGAAAGAGGCACCATAGAATTCACCACCGATGGCGAAAGGCTGTGGGTAGAGGTAGAAAGGTAAGCCAGACTTGCGACAATTGCCCTGGGGCTTGCTTGACAATGCTAGTGGACACTCTTGGACATTGCTTGCGCTCCTTGAGGATGGTAAAGTATTGTCTGTTGACTTTGTACCCAAGCTGAGTTTGAAGTGCTATAATGTCGTAGGGAATTTATTCCAATATTGAAAACTGAGGTGGGAACTAATAATGGAATGGTGGACCTGGATTCTTATAGTAGTGCTTGTTGCTCTTATAGTGTTGTTCTTCAAGGTTAGGCGGCAGCGTTAGAGTTTGAATCGCTAACGATACGCTTGATTCCGACTGCACCGATGAGCAAGGCGCCACAGAGTTTATCATCACTGGGGGAGAGATAAAGCACACTAACCTTTTCTTCTCTCCAGCGTTATAGTATAGTGAAGTATGCACAGTAAGCAGAAAGTGAGCTTATGAAGAGGTTAATAATAGTGCTGGGGCTGATTGTGTTGCTGCTGGTGCCGATTTCCTGCGCCAAGCCTCCACAATCATCAGTAGCACCAGCACCAGCACCAATGCCAGCGCCAGCGCCAGCACCAGCACCGATGCCACCAGGACGGGAAGATGTTTTTGCGCCCGGAGCTTTGCCGCCAACTGAAGAGCGGATGATTGTCCGCACCGGGGAGATGTCGCTGGTGGTTGAGTCTGTAATTGACGCCCGTGATGAGATAGCCCGGCTCGCCGTAAGATTTGATGGCTTTATCGTATCGTCCCGAATCTCAGGGGAGGAACAGGATAGGAGGGGATGGATTTCCATTCGGGTGCCGGATAACAGGTTTGAACAGGCACTAGCCAAACTTGGAGAATTGGCGGTAAGGGTAACCTCAGAAAGCACCAGCAGCCGGGATGTAACTGAGGAATATATTGACCTGCAGTCCCGGCTCAAGAACGCTGAGGCAACGGAGAGTCAGTATCTGGCCCTTCTGGAAAAAGCCGAGGTAGAAGAGACCATCAGAATTTATGAACTTCTACATCAAGTGCGACGTGAGGTTGAGCAAATCAAGGGTCAGATGCAGTACCTAGAGCGAACCTCGTCAATGTCTCTGATAGAAGTGCGTCTCGAAGCTGAGACTACCACCAAGCCGCTGGTTCGTGCGGGCTGGAGCGTTCTGGAAGTCCTCAAATCCGCAGTCCGTGGCATTGTTACCTTCGGGCAATGGCTGGGCACTATAGCTATCTGGCTACTAATTTTCATCCCTGTATGGGGAACCATACTCGGCATTACCTACTGGCGTTACCGCCGAAGAAAAAAAGCTACCTAACCAGCTGAGAGCCGCTTCATAATCTCTTCCCGGCTCAAATCATCAATGGCTATAACCTTATTCTTAGTGGTATGTCCTCTGATAATACCTATCCGGCTTTTTCCCACACCTAAGCGCCGACTAAGAAAGGCTATTAGCTCCTTATTAGCTTTGCCCTTTACCGAAGGTGCTGATACCCTTATCTGCCATACTTCACCAGTAAAGCCCACCACCGCATTCCTGGCAGCATTGGGATGAACTCGCACCGAAATTCTGGCGGCCCTATCTGAAATAGACATAGTAACGTCAAAAGCAAAAGGAGACTGACCAAGATAAGAAGGAAAATTTAACTAGCTAGCAAACGACTGCCCACACCCTCAATAACCATAACCTCAGCATCAACCAGTGAGGAAAACATGCCCTTCATCCTGTCTTCAATCTGTTGGAAACTCAGACCACACTCCTCAAATGAGCCAATCCTAAAAGGTAAGCTGCAGATATGGTGGGTTCTCAGTCGGATAACTACGCTGCTACTACTTTCATAATCTGGCAATTTCATCACCCCTCCCCAAGTAGCAAGTAACCGACCTCCGCTCTTATCGTAAACAAAATACGACCTGTTTCCCTGACTTAAGCTCCGGTCACCATTATTCAGTTTCTAACTAATTGCCAGCCAATCAAGCTGATAGACTTAGCCTTCATACGAGGTCCGGGCAAGTAGGCTGGTAATAGCCGCCAGGAACAAAACTCCAGCCAGTCCCAACCAGAATATCCCAGTGAATCCAGTAAGTGCGTCAGTGACCAATGGGGCTGCCTCAGCAGCAGTAATGACACCCATAACCGCGCATAATCCACCCAAGATACCCAGAATTAAAGCTAACACTCCCATGATACAACCTCCTTGTTATTTTCTAGATAAATAGTGCCCGATATCGTGGCTTTATTTTATTCTATAGCTACTATATAATCAATAGCGATAATATCATGAAGCGGACAAATAGTCTATACTCTCATCCTGAACGAGGAGTGTATTGAGTTGGCTTTAACACAGCAAACGATACCAGATTCCTTTGAACTGGGTCCAATTAGACCCCCCAGCGAGGCCTACTCCCTGCTTATCAGGGTAACCAGAAACTGCCCGTGGAACCGGTGTAAGTTCTGCCACACCTACAAGGGAGAGAAATTTCAGCTCAGGTCAGTGGAGGAAATAAAGCAAGACATAAAAGCAGCCAAGGCGATACAGGATAAGATAAAGAAGCTTTCCTTGAAATCTGGCTACGGAGGTAATGTGAAAGAGGTAGCCAGTATGATACTTAATAGCCCACCTAACCAATCCTACTACAATGTAGCCCTATGGCTTTACGCTGGTGGTGAGAGTGCCTTTCTTCAGGATGCCAATAGCCTGATTATGAGGACTAACGAGCTAGCTGAGGTAATAAGGTTCTTGAAGCAAACCCTGCCCAGTATTAACCGGGTAACCAGCTATACCCGGTCTAAGACGGCAGCCAAAAAGACACCAGAGGAGCTGAAAGAGCTACACGAAGCCGGTCTTTCCCGATTGCATATTGGTCTAGAATCAGGCTACGACCCTTTACTTCAATATATGGATAAGGGGGTTACCGCCGCCGGACATATTACAGGCGGCAGAAAGATAGCAGAATCAGGTATTTCATTATGTGAGTATGTTATCCTGGGACTAGGCGGGAAGAAAATATGGCGGGAGCACGCTACTCAAACCGCCCGGGTGCTAAATGAAATAGACCCTGACTTCATTAGAATCAGAACCTTAAGCATCAATAATAGGATGCCCCTATACACTGAAATAGAAAATGGCAACTTTATCCGGGCAACGGATGAACAGATTATAGCAGAGGAAAAACTTCTGATTGAGCACCTTGAGTGCCATTCCACCTATGTCAGTGACCATATTACTAACCTGCTTCAGGAAATTGAAGGTAAATTACCACAGGATAAAAAGAAAATGTTGGCGACAATAAATAGATTCCAGTCCTTACCACCCGAAGAAAGAGCCAACTTCATCGTCGGCAGAAGAGCCGCTATATACGTCCAACTGGATGACCTCCATGATTCACACAAGCGTCACGTAGTGGAGCAGATTATACACAAGCTCAGTCAAGATAATAACCGGGTAGGCGATAAAACAATACACAGCCTAATGGAAGGATTTATATAAAGCCATGACTAGCCTAGGGGAAGAAGTGGGAAATATGCTTCGCCAGAAAGGGCTAACCCTGGGGGTGGTTGAATCAGCCACTGGTGGGTTAATATCCCACCTTATAACCAATGTCCCCGGTAGTTCAGACTATTATAAGGGGTCAATCACCGCCTATAGCAATGAGGTCAAAATCAAAATAGTTGGCGTCAAAGCAGATACCATTAACCAATATGGTGCCGTGAGCCATCAGGTAGCCGAGGAGATGGCACAGGGGGGTAGAAAGGCATTAGCCGTAGATATATGTTTAGCTGATACCGGTATTGCCGGACCCGGCGGTGCTACCCCAGAGAAACCAGCAGGGCTATTCTACATTGGCTTATCACACCAGACCGGGACTTATAGTCGGAAACACAACTTTCACGGAGACCGGGAGCAGAATAAATGCCGCGCCGCTGAGGTAGCCTTAGGCCAGTTAAAAGAATATCTAATGAGCTTAAAATAGACTGAAGAGGAGTGAACTATGCTACAGGAAAGACAGGTCGTTACCAGCTTTCTTGAATCAGACAATGAGATACTGATTTTACTCCGCAGTGAGCATGTTAGCACCTACAAGGGGAGGTGGGCTGGAGTTAGCGGCTCTATAGATAAAGGTAAGACTGCTGACGAGCAAGCACTGAGAGAGATAGAGGAAGAAACCGGTCTGTCTGGAGAAGATATTGAATTACTAAGAAAGGGCGAACCCCTGCTGATTGATGATGAGAAGCTCGGTCTTAGAAAGGTGGTGCACCCTTACCTCTTTCATATAAAAGACCGAGGTAAAATTAAAATTGACTGGGAACACAAAGAGACAAGGTGGATAAAACCGGAAGATATGGATAGCTACGAAACTGTACCAAGACTCAAAGAGACGCTAGCCCGGGTATATAAGAGCTAACTATCTATAGATTGCTTTACTATATAACTAATAACCCCTTCCGGCGCAAGTAAACCGTTTTCAGTAACTATTCCCGTAACCAGCTCCAGCGGAGTAATATCAAAGTAGGGATTTTTAATCCTGACCTGTGGCGGCAATCTCCCCGGTTCAACTACCTCAGATAACTCTTTCTCTTCCAAATCAACCTCGTCACCCTTTAGCCGGGGGTCAAACTTAAGCGTGTCACATAATACATAAAAAGGGATACTGGCTCTCTTAGCTACTGAAGCTAGCTGATAAGTACCTATGCCATTTATAACCTTGCCATCAGCGCATATTCGGTCAGCACCAACCACGACTTTGTTTACTTCTGATATATAAAGCCCCATAGCCGCATCATCAATAAAGGTAACCGGTATCCCATAATGCCCGAGTTCTTGAGCCACCCTCTCACCGGTACGACCCGAACCTGACCTTGTAGTGATAACCTCAATATTCTTATGCTTGGCAAAGGCTTCCTTCAGCACTGCTACCACCGTTGAGCTATAGCTATGGGTCATTATCTTGTCGCCACCAGCAATCAGCTCCGAGCCGCACTTGGCAACTCGAGCTATAGCCAGTAGCGATTCCTCAATTACCCCATCAGCTCTAGAAATAGTAAAACCCTTAACTGAATCCAAATCCATTTCCACAGATTTTTCCGATATTGTCTTAAGCAAACGCGAAACAATATTAAATACCGGTGCCATTGCCGGACGCACCAACATTAACCTCTCACCTACCTCCTTCTGCTCCGTCAAAAACTCATCAATGCTGTCTGCCCGACTGCACCCAGCAGTAACCTTTAACACCTTGGCTGCCTGCCTAGCCAACTGGCTGGCACCGTTAACTTTGTCATTCCTGATTTCATCTATTAAACCAATAATTTCAGGGCTAATGTTCATAGTAGTTATTATACTAACACCAATAAGGAGGGTCAAAGTTCGGAACCTGAAGGTAATTTACCGGGGGAAGGACAATGTGGCAATGTTCTTCTAAAGACAGCACCTTCCTATTGGTAAGGGCCTATCTTAATC
>SDBT01019718.1_pt1 | contig 10564 bp, 5 predicted proteins | sample 2277101 | NCBI WGS metagenome assembly SDBT01 (sample SAMN10404973, study PRJNA504765) | marine sediment metagenome | isolation source: marine sediment core GS10_PC15, 103 cmbsf | place: Arctic Ocean: Southern Knipovich Ridge | collected 2010
GGGAGCTACATTGCCGGCGCCATAGTCAATATCTCTGCCAACACCCCGCCTGGCGGACAAGTGTTCGACGCGTGGACCGGCGATACGGCACACCTGGCCAACGCCAACGACGCCAACACGATCCTCACCATGCCCTCCACCAACATAGCCGTCGCCTCGACGTATGTCGTGCCAGCCGGCGGGACGATAGACCTCAGGATCATCCACAAGCAGGACGATGGTGAGGAACAGGCGGATGGGACGATAGGCCTGACCAGCAGCGATCTGGACATGACTTTGGACGGATCGAGTTCGTCGGCCCAGACAATCGGGCTGCGATTTGTCGGCCTGTCAATTCCCAATGGCGCCACGATCACCAGCGCGTACATTCAATTTACTGCCGATGAGACGGACTCGGTCGCGACGACTCTGGCGGTTCAGGCCGAGGATATCGACAATGCACCGACGTTCCCGTACTCGCCGGCATTCAGCATATCTTCGCGTGATCGGACTACCGCGTCGGTCGCCTGGAACCCTGCGGCATGGAGTGCAGGAGACGCCGGGGCAGACCAGCAGACGCCTGACCTCGCTGCCTTGGTTCAAGAAGTGGTGGACAGAGGCGGCTGGTCGAGCGGCAATGCGATAGTGTTTATCATCACCGGCACGGGTCAACGGGTAGCCGAGGCGTATAACCCGGACAACCCCGACGACACGCGAGCGCTGCTACATATTGAATTCACCAATTGACGATAACCCACGCGGCCGGCCATTCCCGAAGATTCTATCTGGGGACGGCAGCCCGAGGGAATTGCTGACATCGGAACGGACAGGAGATTGGCTTGACGCCAGTCTCCTGTTTTTTCAGGAGTGCATAATTGAGTGGTTTTATTTCTTCGTTTAGCGGCGGGACATGGCCCAGCCGCGCCGAACAAATGCAAGACCGCTTAGAGTATTGGCGACTCTGAATAAGGAGAATTCTAGCAAATTAAGGGAGAGTGTTTCTTATTGTAATTGACTGTAACTTGTTGTCATCACGGACGAACGATGTTTTCGGCAGGCACACGGCTTTTTCGATGGCACATCGGCGGTTTTCGCTTGACAAGCCCCGGTAGGTAGGGTATAACACTATAAGACGTATCTCCAGCTGGCATCTGACTGTCCACAAGAGGGATGTTTAGGGACGCTTGGAACGCCTGTTGGTATGGCCCGTGAGCCGCGGGCCAGGAGGGCGACGGAGACGACACTTCATACCGTCCATTCGCCCGTGATGTAGGACTTTCGTGCGCAGAATGGATTCATCCGTTAAACGGCAATGTGTGTGCATTGTGGTCGTGGGTGGAAACCGTAATAAGGAACTTGTAGTTAACCAGTGTAGCCATTTCTAAGGAGATGCGAGATGAGGGAATTCACGGTTTTATTTGCAGTAGCAATAGTTCTGTCAGCAACGACAGCGTTTGCGTGGACTAGCACGGTCGGCCAGGAAGTCACAGCTGATATCAACGGCGATTTCCTCTGGAACACTTCGGGCAACTGGAGCAACGGCCTTCCGGCTCTCGATAACAGAGCCTATGTCGGAGCAGGCACCACGATCGTCCTTCAAGGTACCGCGGATTGCCTCTTTGGCGGCAATGCAGCCGGTGGCCTCGATGGTACTGTGGTTGTAGACGCAGGCGCGACGCTCAAGGTCGGCCCGACCGGAGGCAGCAACTACCAGGATGTCTACATAAATGGTGGAACACTGGCCATTGCAGGCACGATGGATATCAGCAGTAGCGCCAGAGACCGTCAGATTTATCTCAATGGCGGCACATTGGCTGTCGATGGCGGAATAATGCAGGAAACCGCAGCCGGCCGTTGGGGGATCTTCACCGACATGGCCGCACCTGGCACGGTAGACCTGTCCGGCAACTACTTCATCACGATTGGCGACGAAGTCGAACTCACCAATGGCACAGTAAAGTACTCTGGCGATATCGCGGACCTGGGCACTTTTCAAGTCCACAAGCTGACCGCTGGCGCGTCGACAACCTTCGACCTGAGCGGCTTGACTGGCATGGTGCAAAACGATACCGTCACGCTGATTACGAACGGATCAATTGCCTCCATGGCACTCTTCGCATACGATGGTTCGATCGCCGCTCAGAGTTGGACCGTTGGCGACTGGCAGTTCAACTTCGTTGGTGGACTTGGTCAGGCATCGTCTCCTGTCGACTCGCGCACCCTGAAGGCGACCTACCTGGTCCCCGAGCCGGCCACGATGAGCCTGCTGGTAGTTGGTGGGCTGACCATGTTGCTGCGTCGTAAGCGTAAATAAAGTAGTTGCAGCAAAGTGCTTCACGCTGAGAATTGTTAATCTGCGAGGATATTCTGCCCAGCGGTCCGATGGCCGCTGGGCAATATCTGCGAGGACTTTGCCCAGCTGACCGCCGGCTTTTCGAAGCCTCTGATGTGGCTGGTGAAATCGGCAATACTACGTTAATCAAAGACATTGAAAAGGTTTTGATAATGACTAAGACGAATAAGGTTAAGGCGAGACCCCGTGTTATTGCGACATCGTTGCTGGTGGCTTGTCTGGCGATGTTATTGATGGCCGGCTCGGCCCAAGCGCTTATACCGATAGCCCAGTTCCGCGAGAACCAGGCCGATCCGAATACGGGGCTGTACCTGTGGAGTGAAGCGAGCAACTGGACCTGGGCGAACACAACTACACTCAGCGGACTGCCTAAGATCGACGGTCAGGTCGAGGTCGGCGACGATTATTCCGGGCCGGTCAGCGTCTACATGGACATCCCCTACGCCGAATGCAGAGGAGTGGAAATCGCCGAAGGGTACGTTAGAAGAACCTCCGGAAGCAGCATGCACATCCCCTTCGGTTCAACTCTGGATAGTCGTTCTCGGTTTCAGGTGGGTAAGGACGACAAAGGCTTCCTGACGCTGGATGGGAATCTGTCCATTCTCCCTCCGCCCGACGGGCCATCCTATCCGCATCTCCATATCGGTCACTACGGCCATTCCAACGCCCGTGGAACCGTGACGATTTCCTCAACTGGAAACATGTACGTGGACGGAACGGTGTACCTTTTGGGCGTCAGGATGCCTGGCGGGCCATGGGGCAACGACTCGGACATTCCAGACGAACTCGACTACGGGTCTTCGCTGACCGTGGACGGTACCCTGACATTCAGGGTTGGCATGAAGATCTCCTCGGGCTTCCGCGACCTGCCCGGAACGTTTCGGATTGATGGAAATGCGACCATCACGCAGAATGCAAAGTATAACAATTTCTTCGACCTGCTTGGCGGAGGAGTGATGCAAATTGACGGTGGGAACGCGGCGATCAATTTCCGCATGCTGAATGTCGTCGGCGATACGGATTACTACGGAAACGACAACCCGGCCGTGATCAAGCTTTCAGGAGACGGAGTCAGCACGATTAACATCGTGGGCGCCACCACACTGGGTTCCGGCTCGGTCCTCGACGTGAGCGAGCTGAACGTTGCTCCCAACACATACACGGTGATCGATGGCGCTTCGATCGTCGATACCGGGCTGGCATTCGCACCGGGCACAGACACCAGCCTGTGGAGCTTCGACGTCGATGTCGCATCAGGCAATCTGCTGGTGACATATGTCCCCGAGCCGGCCTCATTGCTTCTGATGATCGCTGGTGGGATGGTGATGCGGTTGCGTCGCCGCCGTCGTTGAATTTGTGAACTAACAAACACTACGTGGACAATCGGCGCACTGGAATGAAGGCTCCCATTCGTTCCAGTGCGTTCGTTTTTGCCTCGGACCAGCCAACAGTTGTCAGAACACTTTCCGGCGATCTTTCCCAAGCCGATCACCAATTCGGTTGCAGCAGCTTTTCGACCCATTCGGCCAATTCGATCAATTTGATTGTGGCGTTAATTCGTAAACTGCTTTCGCCGCACTATCGGATGACGATACTCACACCGCTCGGTGACTGCGGGCCAAGGCGGAACGAGCCCTTCGTCATCTGGCCGCGACGCCCCAGGCGCCACTGGATCGTTTTCGGCAGCTTGTTGACATTGAACTTCAGTTGCACGTTCATCCGCCCGCTGCGGCCCTCGATCTCGCCTGCGAACTTCGGCCTCTGCTGGCCGACCTTCACGCTGAGATCATCCCACATTGATCGAGCGTTGATGAAGTTGATCTGGTAGGTCCGCGTCATCTGGCTGGCGGCGAGTTTCTGCGACGGGGTCAGCATCTGGCCGATGTGTACGACCTGTACTATCGCGGCTGGCGCAGCCTGGTTGACATGGACGAACCCTTGATGGCTGCGCGACCACCAGCGAATTGGCGACGGCCGACCGGTGCGAGCGACGATGATTTGGTGGGCGGTCTGCCCGCTGGGGTTAACCAGCAGCCTATGCTGTTGGCCGGCTGCATGGAGCGTGACATGCTGGGCCGCGCCGGTGTGGTTGGCGAACAACAACGTCACCGTCCTTGTGTGTATGGTCTGCGAGACTTGCGTAGTTGCGGCAGCATCGGCGGCGAGCGACGACGAAACCAGCAGACAGACGGCTGCGAGTGAGCCGAGCAGTTGCGTTTTGGTGGGAAGCATGGCCTTGGCCTTTCCCGGCCCGGCGGCGACGATCACACGCGCTGGCCAATCGTTCCGGCCTGGCCGATCCTGGTTCCTCCCTGAACCGATTCGTTCCCTCACCCTATTTTATGCATCGCCGCCTCAACGTCTATCAGCTGGCTGCGAAAGTCCTTGAAAATCGGAGCTAAGCCTGCTATATCAGGGGTGAGAAGGTGCATAAGCGCGCGTAGCTCAATTGGATAGAGCACCGGTCTACGGAACCGGAGGTTACAGGTTCGAATCCTGTCGCGCGTATTTTCGGGGAGCATTCCACCGGCTAACGGGTATATGCGATGTTCAAGAGCTTGGCGGTCCACTGCTTTTGACGTGTGATCGAGCCGGCCGTGTAGTAATCCCATGTGATCGAGTTGCCATTTCGTATGGCGTCATGGGCCGACAATGGCTTGAGGCACAATGTCAGTTTTACGCGCAATAATTGGCATTATCCGAGCCAAGGGAATGCTTGTTGACTCTAAAGATCGTGGTATAATTCTCCTGAAAGGCCGAAAGGTCCGTAGCTGCGGGCCTTAGGCTATCATGAAATGGTGATATTCCTTGCTTCTGCGGGCGTGCCTTTGCTTTCGGGCGGGGCCAACTGCGAGGATGGGTTCGGCAGCGTTGTGACTCCGCTACAAAAAACGGGCGGGGTGGACAGGCGATGGAGAACGTACCATGGCTGACAGACGTTTTCGACTGGGGATCGGCGCTTATCTGAATTTGCTGATAGGCCTGATGTTTGTTGCAGCGGCCATTGTCGTGGTCTTGCTGGTCAGGCACGACCTGCAAGAACAGGCCCGCCTGGAAGCCGGCAGGGATTCTGCATCCATGGTCGACCGCCACCTTGCCATACATACCTACTTCACAAAAGACCTGAAGCCGCAGGTTATGAAACTGTCCGACCGCCTGGAGTCTGAAGATTACTTCGAACCCACGTGGATGTCCTCCACCTTCGCCGTTCGCAAAATGGAGCAGTACTTCAAGGAATTCGCCAGCCAGCACTCATCCCGTGCAGGCTTCTACTACAAAGAGTGCGCAATCAACGCCAGAACTCCCGCTAACGAAGCGGACGAATACGAACGGGCCTTCCTGAAGAAACTGGGCGAAGACCCCTCGCTGATGATCGAAACCGTCGTTCGCAAGTTTGACGGCGAGCCATACCTAACCACCCTGCGACGGGGCGAAATAATGGAGCCTGTTTGCCTTCGCTGCCATAGCACACCCGACGCTGCGCCGAAGGGGCTGGTGGATGTGTACGGCCCCGAGCGAAGTTTCGGCCGCAAATCCGGTGAGGTTGCCTCTGCGATTTCAACTCGCATACCATTGGCGGAGGCCTATGCCGAGGCGAACGAATTCGCTTGGCAACTATCGGGCTTTTTGATCGTTCTGCTGATCTGCCTGTTCGCCGGGCAGCTCCTGGTCAGTCGATTATTACTGGTCGGGCCGTTATCAAGAATCCGCAAGAAAGTCACCCAGATCAGTGATAGTGATCATAGCATCGACGAGCGGGTTCCCGTTCCCGCCAGTCGGGAACTGGCGGAGTTGGCCGAGGCGTTCAACACCATGTCCGACAGCGTGCGTTGCAGTCACTCTGAATTGGAAGGGCGCGTGGAAGAACGCACGGCCGAGTTGAGTCAGTCACGCAGCTTCCTTCAGACGGTCATTGACGCGATGCCGGACAGCGTAATGGTGATCGACCTCGATCATCGCGTGATACTCGCTAACAGGCGGGCTAAAGAAATAACAGGCGGAAAGGATCCTACAACCGCCTCTTCGTATTGTTACGCAGTGTCCCATCACTGTCAAAACCCATGCACCGGCGATAAAGAACTTTGCCCGATGGAGCAAATTGTCGAAACCCGCAAGTCCGTCACTGTCATTCACACCCATTACCAGGACGACAGGGAGATATTCATCGAAGTTACCGCAGCGCCGATTTTCGATGAAGCCGGGCAGGTGATCCAGATCATCGAATCCTGCAGGGATGTAACCGATCGTAAGCGGGCCGAAGAAGACATTCAAGAGTTGGCCAAGTTCCCCAGCGAAAACCCCAACCCTGTTTTGCGCATTACCAGAGACGGCGAAGTATTATACAGCAACAAGGCAGGTGAGCTGTTACTTGGCGCATGGGGGTCCGCCGTGGGCAAAACAGTACCCCAAAAGTGGCGACACCTGATTGCTGAAGCCTTTGCATCTGAAAAAGGCACAGAAGAAGACGAAGTAGTAAAAGACAAAATCTTTTCGATCACCATCGCGCCGGTAAAAGAATCCGGTTATGCCAATTTTTATGCCCGTGACATTACCGATCGCACCCAGGCCGAGGAGGCTTTGCGGCGAATTGAATGGCTGCTGACGCAAAAACCAGTATCGGATCAGAAACACCTTGGTGATCCGCCGTACGGCAATCTGGTTGATCTCAATACCAATCGTCTACTGGCCGACACCATTGAAGAAACTACTCTCGCCGAGATCGTAGATGGCTATCTGTATTTGCTTGAGAGTTCTGCGGCGGTTTATGAGAAGAACGGCGATTATGCCCTTGGTCTTTTCTCATCCGGATGGTGCAAGACGCTTGATCAGGCTTCACGCGACCTGTGTGACACCGACGACAACCGCGAGGCGTTGGCATGCGGCAAGTGGCTCTGTCACGAGTCATGCTGGAGCAAATGTTCCAAAATCGCTATCGAGACTGGCCAACCGGTCGATATCGAATGTAACGGCGGTATCCATCTCTATGCCGTCCCGATCCTGGCTGGTGACAACATCGTAGGCGCCATCAACTTTGGATACGGCGACCCTCCAAGGGATCCTCAAAAGCTTCAGGAAATAGCCGAGAAGTACTCCGTGGACGTCGACGAACTGATCAAGCAGGCTGATGAATACAAATCACGCCCACCCTTTATTGTCGACCTGGCCAAGAGGCGTTTGATAGCTTCGGCAAGGCTGATAGGCGCGACAGTCGAACGCAAGCGGGCAGCCGATCAACTTCGCCGGGCTCGGGATGAACTGGAACAGCGAGTCCAGGAACGAACCGCCGTGGCCGAGCAGCGAGCCGAACAGCTTCGTGCGTTGGCTTTGGACCTGAGCCGAACCGAGCAGCGAGAGCGTCGAAGACTGGCCGAGGTGCTTCACGACAACCTTCAGCAACTGTTGGTCGCCGCCAAGATGAACGTCCAGACATTGAAACGCCGCATTTGGAATAAGCAGGACGCCGACAAATATGCAGATCAGATTGACGACCTTCTGAGCGAATCGATCAAATCGTCGCGATCGCTCACCGCAGAGCTCAGCCCACCGATTCTGCATAGTGCCGGGCTTGACGATGCGCTTGAATGGTTGGGCGGTTGGATGTATGAAAAGCACGGCCTGAAGGTTGACGTATCGGCCGACCCAGAGGCGAACCCGTCTTCGGACGAAATATGCCTGCTGGTCTTCCAATCAGTGCGCGAACTGCTGTTCAACGTCGTGAAACACGCAGATGTGAATTTGGCTCGCGTGGAAATGAGTCGCAACGACGGCCACGTTCAGGTTGTCGTCAGCGATGAGGGGGCGGGCTTTGACCCGGAAGAAAAAACCGGCAAAAAACAACACACGTCGACGTTCGGCCTGTTCAGCATTAGCGAGCGAATGTCACTTTTGGGCGGAACGCTTGCGGTGGACAGCGACCCTGGAAAGGGCACGGTAGTGACGCTGCGCGTCCCGACCAGACTGGCCAAGCACGCCGGCGACGAAAGCGGCGCCTCGCCGCGAGTAGCCGAACAGGGCGCCACCGAAATGATCCTTTCCGCCGCTCCGACAAAAGCCGCCGATAAGATCCACGTACTTGTCGCCGACGACCTTCAGGTTATGCGAGACGGACTGGCCGCTCTGCTTGAGCACGAGTCGGACATCGATGTTGTCGGCCGGGCCTCCAACGGGCAACAAGCCGTCGAACTCGCTGCTCGCACGCATCCTGACGTTGTAATCATGGACGTCAGCATGCCGATCAGGGATGGCGTGGAGGCAACGCGGAAGATCGTCGCCGCCCTGCCCAATACGCGCGTGATTGGCCTGTCCATGCACGAAAAGGAGATCATGGCGTCGAAGATGCTCGATGCAGGCGCATCGATTTACCTGACCAAGGACGGCCCGTCAGAGGAATTGCTTTCCGCCATTCGCAACCTTGCCGCCGCCGGACGCGCGACGTCGGACAACTGAGCATCCGCAGTGGTGTAATTAATTGCGTGTAAGTTTGGATTGTCATTGTGCGTCCCCTGTGGCTGAGCGGAGGCGAGCGAAGCGGGCCGAAGGCGCAAAATCGAGTACTATGGTACGCCTATCTGCTGGGAGCCATCGCACGAGACCGACTAGACGCTGGACGTGTTGGGCTTCTGTATTTCCAGAGGCGAACGATGTAGAGGGTAGCTTGACGACCTTCGTCGTCGTCGGCCTGTTGCTTCAGTTCCCCGGGCGAGAATCGACCACTAGCGGTTATTCCTGACAGGTCATGCAGCCGGGACGCAGTCGAATTCTAGACCGATTACGAATGCTGGCGATCTCGTCGTTGTTCCATATCTCGGCGGCTGTCGAATCCTTCAGGTTACCAAGGAAGCCGGGGTTGCAGTCAGGCTTGTAGCAGGGCCTTGCCCGGTTGTACGCGTCGACGATGAGGATGATGTAGGGCAAAAGGCAGTTACGTTTTCTCGGGACGGCTTGGGAAGTATATTGCTGCCGCGGGAGGATGGCTTCCGGTATCAGTCTGAAAGTATCGCAACCTATTTCGGCTGCCAGTTTTTTGGCGGTGTCCTGTTCGTGCCGGTTCCACGGCAGGTCCAGCATTTGCCATTCGATCCGCAGGCGGCTGGATGATTCGTTGCGATATCGCACAATGCGTCGGAGGTTCGCCATTACCAGCCCAAGCCTGCCGTTGGTGCGATACTGGTTGTACACCTCATCAGTCACGCCATCGATAGCGACCACCAGGCGATCCAGCCCGGAAACGGCCAATCCCTTCCAGAACGCATCGGGCTTTTCAAGTGAAAACGAAGACGATATCACCGATCCGACCCTGTTTGCGTGAGCGTAGGAAATGAACTCCAGCAGCTGGTCATGGTATAGCGGCTCTCCGACTTCATAGAGCGTGACTTCGAAGAGGAAGTCTTTGAATTCGTCGATCAGCTTCTTGTAATCTTCCAGCGGATAGAAGACATCCTCTTTGACAGAGAAGCAGTACTTACAGTTGATGCGGCACTTGCGACTGACCTCGACCTTGAGGAAACACGGCTTGGTTGATACGCGGGAAGCACCGCTGCGGTAGTGCAGGTAGGCGCGGGCGGCATTGAGAATTTTGCGGCAGGTTGCATACCGGGCTACCTGAGCCACGTGCCTCTTCCAGAAAGCAAGCGGCAACTTCTGCGCGAATTGATTGGTATCCGGTTCCATCAGTTGTTCCTTTCGACCGCCCACAGCTAGAGCATCTTAAGATTGATCTGTCTCATTCCGGCTGGTTGCGGCTTCGGCGAGCTGCGTCTGCCTGCATCGACGATGCTATTGGCATCGACGATGCTATTGGCATCGTCTGCTTCGCCTTCCTTGCTCGACTCGTCCTCACTGCGCCGGTTCTGTGACATCTCAACCATAAAACGCTCAAGGAAAACGAACGCAATTGCAGCGAGACTGACACCCGGTACTGCACGAATATATCTTGCGGGCATCGATGTGAACGAAACCTGGCGTCTCAAGGACCGCCCCGCATACTTCCCACTTATTGACAATACGTATCCTACACAGCAATCCCGCTTTTGGCAATAGGTTATGTGTTTGCTAAACGGAATACTGTAGCTTTTGTAATTACTGACGGACGATATCTTCGGTAGGGTCGGTAGGGACAGATGAGTTTATTGTGGTGAAAACCTCATTCTGTTATATTCTACCTATGGACTTGAGCATAGCGTTCTCCCCCTGTCCGAACGACACATTCATGTTTCATGACGTGGCTACGGG
>SDBT01019719.1_pt1 | contig 10564 bp, 10 predicted proteins | sample 2277101 | NCBI WGS metagenome assembly SDBT01 (sample SAMN10404973, study PRJNA504765) | marine sediment metagenome | isolation source: marine sediment core GS10_PC15, 103 cmbsf | place: Arctic Ocean: Southern Knipovich Ridge | collected 2010
CGGCGAGCACTGGTCATATCTGCCATTGTAGCCCAGGTATTTGTGGCAGGATTGTATTCCTCATTCTTTGACAAATACGACGGTTGAACATATCCGCCAATTGCATATATCTTGTTGCTTACCACCGCGGCGGCAAGGAAAGACCGAGCCGTCGGCATCGGCGCCTTTATAGCCCAAGTGTTCGTGGCCAGATCGTATTCCTCGTTCTTATCCAAATGCGACCCAAATCCCTCATATCCGCCGATGGCGTAGATCTTGCCGCTCACCGCCGCAGCAGCAAGGGAAGATCGAGCTGTTGGCATCGGCGCCTTTATAGCCCACGTGTTGGTCGCAGGGTCGTACTCCTCGTTGACTGCCGTGTACTCTGCTTCTGAATAGCCTCCGATCGCATAGATCCTGCCGTTAACCACCGCTGCCGTCAAGCTGCCTCGAGCCGTTGGCATTGGGGCCTTCTCGGACCAGGCCGCCTGGGTCCGGACATAGTTGCCCGTGTAGGTATAGCCCGGCGGCGATATCTTAGAATCGCCCAGGATATAGAATCCACTTGCCACCCCACCCCCGCCCGAAATACCACCGGCGGTCTTTGCATAAATCGTATACGGTGTGGGGGTTATTTCCTGTAGCGGACTCAGCGGCGTATAGACGTTGGGGTCGTTCTGGTCGCCCGGCCGAACTCCAATCTCCAGCCAGACAGCGTCGCCATCAAACACGCCACCGAAATCCAGTTCCACCGTAAAGTAGCCGTCGATAACATCTACATCAGGTTGGTTGACATCACTACCTATCTGCTGACCAATAACAACATTCGGGTCATCATACAATTTGAATTGGAAGTCATAAAGTCCATTGGCAATGCTGTTGGTATCATAGAGATGCCCCTGATACGTAAACGCCGTACCCATCGGCGCCGCCTCGCTGACCTTGGCCGAACATACCATTATGGCCAAAGCCAAAAGCACAATTGTTAAGATTCTTGCAGTTTTCATTTTCTTATCCTTTTCAAATAGTTTTTATTTTAACAGCGCACCGATAACGCTCTTTTATTCGATTTACTTGAGCTTAAGGTAATTGATTTACGGGAATACATTTTCTCACCGCTCCTCATAAAACGATGGTTATCCTGCACAATGTACAAAATCACAGCAATTCAAGAGGATCACTAAAGAGACCTAATTTAGCTATCCTCCTCCCAGATAGCCTAAAGTACATAAGTCCTTATAATATAAGCTATTTCAACTGATTTTGCAAGAAAGATGAATGGTAGGATACTGAATTAAATACATCACAACCAGTCACCAACTGGTAATTGCTCTGCTTTTTTAATTCTTGGCGCCAAAAATCTTGGCTGATGGAGTCATTTTGGTGACAGACCAAGAAGGCAAGGAACATTTTGATGATTATCACTATTGGCTCAGTTTCTGCACAAGATAGATAAAATTGTGGGTGCTTTAATGCTGCACCAACTCATTCGGTGCACGGTACTAAATACTGTGAATACATAGAATTATGGTGCATATAATATAGTAATGTTGAGTTAGGAGCCTTGCGCATTGCCGACCGCAGTTTCGGTATCAATAACAACCTGAATATCAGGGTCCACGTTCCAAATTTGCTTAATGGTCTCTATCCTATCCCATCCAGGCGGCATGCGAATATCAACAAAAGCTATTGCGTACGGGCAGCCGGTATTCAAAGCCTTTTGTACCTTCTGTAATCCTTCTTTGCCCTGATATGCCGAATCAACTTCAAATAACTTATCCAAGCTTTTCTCAGGCGAACCAAAGATGGCCTCTTCCTTTTCAGCTATAGCCGTATCGACGGTACCATCCTGATGCCTGAGAATCGTCCGGAAATCCTTGTGTATTGCTTAATTGTCGTCGATTATGAGAACACATTTGTTTTCATTAACCTTTTCGTTATGCATTTTTTGCAACTTCTGCCGGCTTAAACGGTAACTCAAGTGTTAATGAAATTGTTATCCGATCGGTTCCAATATGTACTTGATGATGTCTTTTCTACTGATAATTCCAACAAGCTTTCCTTCCGAGAGTATTGGAACTCTTCGAAAATCGTTTTGTACAAGACACTCACAAATCGCGATCAAATCTTCATCCTGCTCAAAACTCACAACGTCTTTTGTCATAAAATCTTCAACTTTTGCGGAATCATCTTCCGGAACAGATATCAAGCTCAGCACATCTTTTTCGGATATTATTCCGACCAGTGTCATATCATCATCGACTACAGGTAGGCCGGTAATGTTGTTTTTCAGCAAAATTTCTATGACTTCGCTTATTGGAGTCTGTCTTTTAACAACTATTACATTTGTTGTCATAATAGTGCTTAGCTTGTTCATGCTGTTTACCTCTTATCGCGTTCGGCCTAAAAAATCTCAGGCTGTCACTTTATTTTTGTGTCTTAGTTTCAGGATATATGCGATGATGTCTTTCCTGCTGACAATGCCCGCCAGTTTTCCTTCTGCTACTATCGGGACTCTTCGAAAGTTGTTTTTTATGAAGCACTCGGTAATATCGATAAGGCTGTCGTCGGCGTTAAAGCATATCGGGTCCTTTGTCATAAAGTCCTCAACTTTGCCAGGTTTATCTTCTATATTATACAGCAAATTCAGCACATCTTTTTCTGAGAGGACCCCGGCAAGTGTCATATCATCATTAACGACGGGCAGGCCGGTAATGTTGTTTTTCACCATGGTTTTTATAGCTTCATATATTTGGGTTTGTCTGCTGACACTGATTACATTAGTTGTCATAATAGTTTTTGCTTTGAACATATCATTGCTCCTTTTTATTTTTCAAATAGACCTTTGAGTTACCACTTCACTTTTGTGCCAAGGCGATCATAGTTTTAGCTATATCAGATAGAGGTACAACTGTTTCCGCTGCGTTTTGTTCGATAGCTTCTTTGGGCATACCGAAAACGATGGATGATGCCTCATCCTGTGCTATAGTATGAGCACCACTTTGCCGCATATTTAATAATCCACCTGCACCGTCATTGCCCATGCCGGTAAGAATTGCACCGACAGCGTTGGCTCCTGCGTATTTAGCTACTGAGTTAAACAATACTTCTACGCTTGGTTTCTGTCGACAGACGGCAGGGCCATCTTTTACAGTAACATAATAGTTTGCACCTGAGCGCTGCAGGAGCATATGCAGTCCACCCGGAGCAATCAGAACCCGGCCTGGAATAACGTGTTCTCCATCAACGGCCTCTGTGACATTTACCGCACATTCATTGTTTAGACGCTCAGCGAATGAGGTTGTAAATTGGGCAGGCATATGCTGAACCACCAGTGTTCCCGGAGCATTAGCAGGCAAGGCAGGAAGCAGCCGCGTTAACGCCTGGACGCCTCCTGTCGATGCACCGATGGCAAAAATCTTGTTGGTTGTCTCGGCCATACTCAATCGTTTAGGTGGTATATGGCTTTGCTGTTGGGCTATGGTCTTTTTGTTGATTCGAGCTCTTGAGGCAGCTTTTATTTTTTCAACAAGCTCTTTACAGGCCTCGCCCACGCTATAAGCAGGCCCTGGCTTGCTTATAACTTCTATCGCACCAGCAGCGAGTGCTTCTAAAGCCATTTTCCCGCCCTTTGGTGTTAGAGAACTAAGAATGATAACCGGCATCGGATGGTACTTCATCAATTTTCGCAGGAAGGTTATACCGTCCATTCTGGGCATTTCTACATCAAGCGTAAGCACATCCGGTTCCAGTGCCACAATTTTATCACGTGCAATATAGGGGTCAGGCGCAGTTGCGATTACCTCTATGCCGCGATGTTGATTCAACTGCTGGCTGAGTATCTTGCGAATTATGGCAGAGTCATCGACTATCAGGACTTTAATATTTGTTTTAAGAGTAATTGCCATTTTCCTCAAAGTTTCCGAGTGATTATATATATTTTTCAAATCCTTTAGATTTCACTATTACAGCACCATCGTCAATGCTCATATACAGAGTGCGAGGTGAGCAGCCGCCGACATCCTCGGCATCAATAAACATTCCGTTTTTCCACAGGATTTTTCTTATAGCCAGATAATTGCGTTTACCTATATCAAAGCCTTTTGCTGTAACTTTCAATCTTACCGCTCCACCTGCAACCTTTACCCGGATTTGGTTTTTCTTTACTCCCATCGATGTCAGTTTTTCAAGTAGGGTTTTCATACCTGTATCAGCATAGATAAACGGATTTTCTTTTGCCCTCTGAGGATTCACTGACGAATCCGGAAGCAGGTAATGCAGCATACCTCCGGTGCATTCCGCTTGGTTATATAAACATACTCCAATACATGAGCCCAACGAATATGTTGCCAGAACATGCATAGGGTCCGTAGACACCTTAGCATCAGATATGTCTACCGTAATTGTTCTTTTTAGCATATCTAAGTTCTGTGTTCTCATACAAATCATCGATTAAACTTATGCTCAGTTAGCGTCAATAGTTTTGTTCACACCTGAGAGGCCAAGTTATATATTGCAGTACATGTCCAATCCTTAAATCTTAGCAGCATATCCGGGCGCTGATTTTCGTCAAGTTCCTCAAAGGCGTATTCAGCCTGGTGACAAAGCTCTGATATTTCGTTAATGCCCATTATTGAAGATTCACCCTTGATCTTATGTAAAATCCGTCGTATAGCCGCAGTATTTTCCTCACTATTATTACCTGCCTCGTATGCCAGTGCTACCTGTTCAAGCTCATCCAGCATTGGATTGGTTGACTCTACATAATCATTTAACAGGTCTTCGCTGTCCCTGGGGATATTCACATCTCGCGGGTCAGGCAGCGAGCTGTTATTTCTTATTCCTGAAAAATCCTTACTTTCCACAGCATATCTCCAGGATACTTTTTTAATCTGCTCAGTATTATTTTAATTACTTTCTGTTATCATTGCTTTATTCTCGACGGTCAGTTTGGCAGCTATTGCATGACCTTCAATGTTTAATATGGAGCTGCTCTTGTCGGTTGTAAACTTGTCCCATTGTGACGAATCATCACAGCTTTCGGCTTCAGGAACAGTAACATCAAACACGTCTGCCGTCGAAGAAACAACCATAGGAAGAAACAGCCCGCAGGTAACATTTGCGAGTTCTTTTAGCGCATCAAGAGCGTTTTGACTGTTAGCTTCGTCGATTGCAGCAATATTTTCGGCAAGGACTTTGCAAAAGTCTATGCCTGCAAGAATTTGGATTTTTCCTTCCTTGGCTCCGGTAAATCTTATTTCGGCCAGTATGGTCTTTTGGGGTATGAGCATATCTTCGTCAACCGGTATTGCCGTGGTAAATGCCATTGTTTCAAGTGTCTGCGTTAATGCCTGTGTTAGAAGATGGGTTGTTTCCGTTACCGCTTTTGACCAGAGATTTTCCATAACCTCTTTAAACTCTTCAGGTGTAAAAGGCTTATGGAGGTAATCCTTGACACCCTCAGCCAAAAGTTCCTTGATCCGAGCTGTCTTGGATTCGGTAGAGACGACAACCACCGGGATCGACTTTGTGGCCTGGGCGGACTTCATTCGATGTACCATCTCAGCACCGCTCATTTCAGGCATATTCAAGTCCGACAGCACCAAATCCACATTTGATTGTTCGAGAATTTTCAAAGCCTCTGCTCCGTTTTCGGCATCCAGGAACTGTCCGACATCCAGGCCGACCATTTCAATGATACGTCTTATCCTCTTGCGAGTTAAAGATGAATCATCCACTATTAGTATATTCCAAGCCATGATATATCTCCCATAAAACAATTAGTTACAAATTGTTGTTTTCATAAGTTTTTCTCGAGGCCATTAGACCTGACCGTTACAGCACCATCAGCAATATTCATATACATATTGCGAGGTAAAGAGCCGCCGACATCCTCGGCATCAATAAACATTCCATTTTTCCACAGGATTTTTCTTATAGCCAGATAATTGCGTTTGCCGATGTCAAATCCCTTTGGTCCGGTATTCATTTCTGCTCCTCCAGCAATTTTTATCTGTAATCTTTTTTTGTTCGCTCCCATTGTCACTAATTTTTCAACCAGAATCTTCATTCCGGTATCAGCAAACATAAAGGGCTTATTCTTCGCAGCGGGAGGGTCTATTTTTGAGTCCGGAAGCTGGTAATGCAGCATACCGCCGGTGTGTGTAGCAGAGTCATACAGGCACACGGCGATACACGAGCCAAGCGAATGCGTCGTCAGAACATCGGCCGGGTCATTGGAGACTTTCGTATCCGATACATGTACTATTATCTTTGTTTTCAGCATATCTAAATCCTGATTAGGGTTTCATATAAATTGTCGGCTGGATGTATTTAAATTTATGCTCAATGCCGGTCAATGATTCCGAGTGCCCTGTGAATAAAATCCCTCCTGAATCCAGCAAATCCCAAAAACGGCTTATCAAGCGCGACTGTATCGGCTTATCAAAGTATATCATTACATTTCGGCAGAAGATAAAGTCCAGTACCCCCTTAATCGGCCAATCCCTTATCAGGTTCAAATAACTAAAGATTACGGCATCTCTTAAGGCTTTGCTTACTTCGAAAACCTTTTGGCCGTTCGAACGATGCGGCACCAGATACCTCTGCCTTTGAAGGGGTGGAACGGGCTTGATTCTTTCAGTGTCATAGATGCCGGTTTTGGCAATCTCAAGCATGCTTGTAGAGATATCTGTAGCCAGGACTTTTATATCCCATCGGCCTTGGCCCTGGATGGCTCCAAGTAAAACGATAGCCATCGAATACGGTTCTTCTCCGGACGAGCAGCCGGCACTCCAGGCTCGTATTTTAAAGTTGCGTTTTTTACGCTTTTGCTCCAGCAAGGCCGGCAAAAATCGGTTTTGTAAGAATTCGAAATGCTGCGGCTCACGGAAAAAACTTGTCAGATTCGTACTGAGCGAGTCGATGAGTATCGAAAATTCCATTCCGGTTTTATCTTCAAGGACGTGCTTCATATATTCCGGAAATGTCCTGAATTTGCCCAGACGAAGTCTTTTTGCCAGACGTGCACGTACAAGTTCTTTTTTTCCATCATGTAGATTGATACCACAGTGGTCATACACCAGTTGGCTGATTTTGTGAAAATCTTTTTCACTTAAAACCACATCGTGTATAGTTAATGTTTGCATCAAAAATCCTTACGAAATAATCAATTCTGAGCCAGTTCCATTAAGCCGGGGATGTCAAGAATTAAGCTGACCTTTCCATCGCCCATAATTGCTCCGCCGGAGATACCTTTTGCTTTGCCTAACCCTTCTCCCAGGCTCTTTATAACTACCTGCTGCTGGCCCAGCAACTCGTCCACAAGCAGGCAGCATTTTTTACTGTCTTCTTCGACTGTAACCAACAGCGACTCGGTCGGGTCTTCTGTGGCTGGGACAGTACCGAATAACTTGTACAGGCGAACCAGAGGCAAAAGCCGGCCTCGCACCGTTACCATTTCGCCGCGATTCTGAACGGATGAAAGCTGGTCAGCTTGCGGTCTAAGTGTACGGACGATTGAGTTTATGGGGATAATGTAACGGTCATTGCCTACCTTCACGATTTGGCCGTCGATTATCGCCAGTGTTAAAGGCAGTCGAATGGTAAAGGTGGTTCCTTTACCGTGTATCGAACTGATATCAATCTTACCCCGCAGGGATTCGATGTTCTTTCTGACAACATCCATCCCCACGCCTCGGCCTGAAACACTTGTTACTTTCTGAGCGGTCGAGAGGCCTGCGTGAAAAATCAGTTTGTAAATTTGTTCATCGCTCAACTTCTGGCCGGCCTCGACAATACCATTATCAATTGCTTTTTTCAGGATTCGTTCTTTGTCAAGACCTTTACCATCGTCTTCAATTTCAATGACGATGTTGCCGGCCTGGTGGAACGCACACAGTCCGATTTGGCCGGTTGGCCTCTTTCCTGCTTCTGTCCGCTGCTGCGGCGATTCGATACCGTGGTCGACTGAGTTGCGCATCATATGAACGAGAGGGTCAGCGATTTTGTCAACTATGTTGCGGTCGAGTTCCGTTTCCTCACCCTGAGTACTAAAATTTATTTTTTTGTTTGCTTTGTGGGAGAGGTCTCGAACGAGTCTGGCCATTTTCTGAAATACGCTGGTAATCGGAACCATCCGCATTGACATTGACAACTCCTGCAGCTCACGAACAATCTTGCCCTGATGGACAACTTTGCGATTTAGCTCATGTTCTGATGTCAACTTTGTATTTGCTTCTTCGGCGACCATCAATTGAGCTATTACTAACTCACCGGCCATGTTTATCAAATTATCGAGACGAGCAATGCTTACTTTTATTTTCTCATCGCTGGTGTGGGTTTTGATTTTTACATTTTCTTGCGAAGCGGTATATTTAGGTTTGGGCTCATCTTTAGCTGTCAAGATTTCATCAAGCTTTTTATCGTTTTTTTGTCCCTGCGGTGTATTGAGAGAAGCGGCAAGACTTTGGCCTTGTGCTGCTGATTTTAATTTTGCCAGTAACTGAGGCAGATATTTCTGCAGAGGTACAGCTTTGCCGGCCTCTACCGACTCCTTCAGGCCGGCAATCATCTTTTTGAGCATATCGATTGATTCAAAGACAACATCAGTATTTTTGTCGGCCAGCACCAGTTCGTCCTTACGAGCAAGATCAAGCAGATTTTCGGCTGAATGCGCGAGCGAGCCTATGTCGGTCAGGTTCAAAAATCCAGCCATGCCCTTTATGGTATGAAATGCTCGAAATATCTGATTGAGCACCTCTTCATCGTCTGGCTTGGTCTCCAGTTCAAGTAATCCCGCTTCGGCGGATTCGATATGCTCGTTGGATTCGGTGATAAAGTCCAGCACCAGCGGGACATCCTCTTCAGAAACAGGGGGCTGTTGTGATTCAGCTTCAGCGATTTCGGCAGCAGTGGTTTCTGTTTCTTCGGGTTCAGTGGCTTCTGGTGCCTGTTCGATTTGTCCGATAAGGCCTTGAAGGGTTGAGACCGCCTGTGATACCGACTCAATTGACTTGTTGGTATCTTCCACCTGGTTTTGAAGTATTTTCTGCAAAAGTTTGGCTGCCTCGGAAGTTGAGTCTTTAGCTTGTTCAAGTAACTGGGCCGGGCCATCACTTATTTCAGTGATATTCTCGTTAATTTCATCGAGGATTGTCTGCAGCTTGTCAAGTTCCGAAAAGTCCGTAGGGCTTAGCATATTTATCGCCAAAGACGCCTGCTCTACGAGCCCAGTAAGTTTATCACTGTTTTGCATCTTGGGCCCCCTTACCAGCTGATAAATCTAATTGTGCTAATGGAGGCGATTGGTGTGTTTTGCCTACATAAGAGTTATTTGGGCTTCCGTTCAAAAGTGCCTGATAGATGTCAAATACCGTCACCAATCCCTGCACTTTGCCCTGCTTGTCCACCACAGGTAAAGCACGCCGGCCGAACTGGCAAATATTGTCCATTATCTGGGCAAGTGATGTCTCGGGCCTTATAGTGTGAACAGGTCTGGTCATTATCCATTTGACCTTGATTTGAAGCGTAGCATCGTCCAGCGGTCGCCGCCATTTTGCAAATATAGGCCGCAAATAGATACTCACCGCTCCTGTTATGTCGGACTTTGATACAATACCTTCAAGCTGTCCGTCCGTGCCCACCAGCATATATCCGGTCTCTGCCTGCTGCATCTTTGTAAGAGCCTGCTGTACGCTGTCGTCGCCGCTTCCTCCCCAGACAACATCTTTTTGCATAATGTCTTGCGCACATATTGCCAAAGATATGTAGTCGGATTCTTTCGGAAGAACAGCTGCAGACCGAGCCATTTTTTGGATGGTTTCAGAAACCGCGCCGGGAATGTGCTCTGTGCCTTCATCCATATCATCTGTTGGCGCTGTTTTTTCTTCCACATCGACATTAAGTTTCTCCTCGGCTTCGGCGCTGGCTTTTTCCTCGGCTTTTATTTCTGCTTCGACCTTGGCTTTTTCTTCAGCTTCTATTTTGGCCCTTGCTTCATTTTCTGCCTTGACCCTTAATTCAGCTTCTGCTTTGGCTTTTTCTTTAGTTTCGGCTTTGGCTTTTTCTTCAGTTTCGGCTTTGGCCTTTTCTTCAGTTTCGGCCTTGACCTTTTCTTTAGCTTTTGCCTTGGCCTTTTCTTCGGCTTCAGCTCTGACTTTTGCTTCAGCTTCGGCTCTGATTTTTGCTTCAGCTTTAGCCTTGCCAAAGGTCGCATGCGGGAAAATAACACCGCATCTAAAAGGTGAGTAAGGCTCGATTGTCACTTCGTAGGGAATGAGTAGCAGATCTTCATCACGGGCCAAGCCTATCTTTTTCTCTGGATTGTCCCACGGATCACCGATAAAGGTATTGGTTTGCACAAAGTGACCGTGACCCTCCATTTCCTTACGGAAAATCCTGTCCCAACACCCGACAAGCATATTGCCGGCTTCTGCTAACGTATCTCTGGCCGCCTCAGCCTCTTTCAGTGAGCCGCTCTTTATGTTTTTCTGAATATTTGCCGGACCAACACATTTTTCTAACAAAGAGGTCATTTGTTCTGGCATAGCTATTACACCGGCCAGGATAAACAGTCCTTCTCGAT
>SDBT01019720.1_pt1 | contig 10564 bp, 12 predicted proteins | sample 2277101 | NCBI WGS metagenome assembly SDBT01 (sample SAMN10404973, study PRJNA504765) | marine sediment metagenome | isolation source: marine sediment core GS10_PC15, 103 cmbsf | place: Arctic Ocean: Southern Knipovich Ridge | collected 2010
ACAAATTTTTCTCTGGTCAGGTGCGTGCGATCAATAACACGCCTTAGAAAATCTTGAACTTCGGACACTTTTACCTCTATCTAATTGAGTTAAAACCAACTAATTCGATTTTTAGCACTACGCATCAAAGATCGAACAGCAGATTCATCTTGTGGCAATCCAATCATTGTTGAATAATCGCCTTTTTCCATTTCACTTACTGCGGACTCTACAACCCGCAACGCTTTTGTATTGTTCTCTAACACATTAAGGAAATGCGCTACCACTAATTTCTTTGGTCCTCTACTCGCCAGTTGTAGCCTATATCCTTCATGTCCATTGCCCCAAATTTGGTCAGGAGATTCAAACAGCAGAAATGGAGTCCCAACAAGACCAGCTAGCCTAGTGGATGCAGTCCAAAACTGTACTGTAAATTCCATCTGCGATACGAGTGCTAAGGTAAGTTCAAAATCGCGAGCATCTTCACTACGGCTAAAATCCTGAATGCGGGCGCAAGGACATGGTTGTGTGGTAATTTTCTCCCCTAACCATACAGGATTGTAGCCCATGTTTTCTAAGAGCCAAATTAGACGCTCATAAAACTCAGGCGTTAAATTGCGGCCGTAGCACTTGCGGCCTCGGGCTGTTATTCCTACTGCTCTCGGAGGAAGGTATTTACGTGCTTTGTCTAATTTTTCTTTAACAGGCGGCGGCAACCACACAGCCCTCTTCTGGGATGCTACGGCATCATCTATAAGTCCAACCGGAGGAAATTTAGCGCCACATTTTAAGCATTGCTGATGTTCTCTAAATTGAGACACCCTACCAGGACAGGCATTGCCGCCGTATGCAACAGGACATGATATCAAACGTGGGTATACCATCACCTGCCCAATTCGTATGGCACTAACTACCTTGCCGTGGTCTGCTACTTGTTTTTCTAATTGCTGCAAATTCTTAGAGTTATGATGAAAGGCTCTACAATATTCTCTAAGATGTTGAAATTCCTCATTAAGCTCCCAATATTCATCTACCAAGTGACGATATAAATACTCTCTTCCATACCAACCCATTACTATGCTGTAAGAACCCTGGTACTTAGTTTTCATAAGTTGCGGAATACAATAAAGTGGTATTAGGGATTCACATCCAAACTCTGAGAAGGCAGGGAAAATTACAACCCTAGACTTTTCCGGCTTAGGTCGATTGGTAAATTTATGGACAGTAAATTGAATGTCGTCGATTGATTCTTCTGGCTTAATTACTGTCTTATCACCAGGGTTGTAAACAACCTTAGAAAGGCGTCGGATTGTCTTTGTTAGCATCTGGCTTCTCTGTTTTTTTCTTATCTTTATTATACATACGAATTTCTTTTTCTTGCGCCTGTTCAGACAGACCCTTAGCCAATTCCTTACCATCAGTGGTAGTCGAAGTCCTGACTTGTGCCGCTCGCACTAAACGACCACAACCTGGACATTTGAATTGTCTGGCACCACTGCAATGGCTGCAGGTCTTTACCTCAACCATATTTTGTAGGTCAGAACCATCTGTTAGCTTCTTCCAGCCACAGACGTGACAGAAAAGGATATACTTTACACTCATACAATATAGTAGAGGAATGTCCGCTACTTATTCATGAGCTTAAAGATTTCCTCGATTTCGCGCTCTTTAGTAATCTCCCAGAACTTAGCCTTAATTTCAGCCTTTTCGTCAGTTCTGAGCGAAAACGATCCGAGAGGTTTGGTATAGCCACCAGCATAGCTCTTTCCACCCCCTTCGCCAGAATCACCCGCCAGAGACGCACACAGCAACTGTACCTGCAATGTGTCTTCTATTGTCCGCATACTACCCTGAATACGTTTGCCGTCGAATAGGGCAAAGACTATGGCTGTGTGGACGCCGCTCCATGTCATCATATCTGACGAAATATCGGCTATAACATCTTTTTGCTCGCCATCTAGCTCTCCCAACCCAACAACAGCAACGCCCTCTCTGATCTCCACTTCGTTTATTGCCTTCCCTCGAAGTTTAATCCATGACATCGACCGCTTGAAATGTATGATCTTTCTTAGGGCATCGGAATCCAAATACCTAAACATTCCTTGTTGAGCAGCAAAATCCAATGTCGTAGTGTCGGCAGACATACAGTGGTTAGTATCCGTGATTACTCCTACCATAATGGCCGTTGCCACTTTAGCGTCTTCATCATTATCAGCATCAAATTGAATGCCGTGACTTTTGATTAAATCATATACAATTCCACATGTACTTCCAGAATGATGGTGAATACACAATCCTTCAAAATTAACTGGCAGATCCTTGTGATGATCAATCACAATGTCGAAGTCCACTTCATTCCGACCCACACCAGCATTATGAGGTGTCGCATCTACAAGCACTCGAAGAATATATTGATTTGGCTTATATTCACTTGTAGGGATAAGGTCTGGGTCCAGAAGTTGTACAGCAATTTTATTTTGAGGATGACTCACTTCTCCATCCTCAAATAAATCAGACTCCACACCATAATGATTAGCTAATAGATGCCTTACAGCAATCTGTGCGCCTATAGCATCAGGGTCCGGTATTTTATGGGTAAAAATGGCAGCCCGTCGTTTTTTACGACCATCTACGGACTTCAATTTTTCATCCATAAACTGCTGGAAACTTTCACTGTCATCCAGAGGTGTAGCAATAGGACTTGCCACCTTTTTTGACTTTTTAGCCTTTGCGGTATCACCTTTATTTGTCGGCATCACCACCACTCCTGGTGTTATCTGTTATAAACCAAGCCTTGCAAAGCAAGCCACTCACCCAAACTACTATACTTCATATTACTGCCCATACTTACATCATAGTAAATACGTACAGACCATCGCTCTTTTTCTGCATCCCAACTACGTGCTTCCATAATCAACAAATGCTTTTCCTGCTGATGATCGTTTAAGAGCTTTAGTACCGCAGACTTAGCTTCTGGGGGAGTCCCCACAATATTATCCAAATGAACAAGATACCTCCGACCATCTTCTCGTTCAATGTCGAAAATATGTCCCTGTAAGACTTTAATTCGCTTTACATGGTACTCCTTACCGATATCTAAATCCAATCCATCGCTAGGCCCTACTTCAATGGGCGATAACGACCAATCTAGAAAGGGAATAGGAGAATGGCGACCCGTAGAATGTCCTGCGAAAAACGCCAGGGCAAGGCCCGCTAAGATTGCAAATATAGCGACGACAGAATCAACGTCCTTATTCATTTTGGTGGTACTCTAGCTTAGATAAGATTATTCTCGATCTTCAAAAGGTCTAGGAGCTAGCTTCTCACTTAACTCCTCTATCTTTAATCGGATCGAGTCCACCTCTTTTTGTAGTTTATTTTCTTCTTTTTTTGTTCCAACTACATGAGCAGAGTGCAAATCTCTCTCAATCATCTCCACTCTTATGCGTAAATTACTTAATTCTCTTAAAGCATCGCCATCGGTAAAATTAGGCGTTACTATCGTATCCGTATCTTTTTGATCTTTTCCAGCAGTCCAAGGCTCAATTGGATTCGGGCTACGAAGACCCTGTTGGGCCATATCCTTTACCTCTTCCTTGCCTTCACCAAATATCTTATCGATGTTATCTGCCACTAGTAGCATATCTCGCCAAGGCATCTCGCCTTCGCCTGACGACCGACGACGTTCATCTAAAATTTCATTAGGTGAAACTTCTGGTGTTGGCCTGGCTGGCTTAGGGTGGATTGGCTCATCTTCCATTTGACCGCTAGCGGCATCCCAAAGAGCTTGGAACTCACGCATTTGATCTGGATCGTTGTATTGTGATTCTGACATGATAGATTATTTATCACTTGAGGGGTTAATTTTTGCATCTTTATCAGATTCAGCAGCAATAGGATTCCCTGATTCGTCAACTTCTCTCACATCAATCAACGATGTACTCCACCAACGCCTATCATTTTGTGGTATGTATTGCCTATCTGTATAGAAAAAGTGCTGACAATGGAATTCGTATGGCTTAGATGCTACGTCATCAATAGTCATTCCAGAAATCAAGTCTTTCAAGATTTCTTTAACCACTTTCATAGAGTCTTCAAGGACAGATCCAGCTAGCTTTTGCATTAAACGTGGTGTGGTTTCACCTGCTTTGTCATTTTGCAATAGTAATTGAATAACGTCTCTCTTTAGGTTGCCGTCAACAAACTCCGCAATTGCATCATAGCATGCTAAAACCTGTCCAGGCTTAGGCTTATGCTTTCTTACGTCGAAAAAATATTCATCAAAATTAGACTCATCGATGATCAGTTCGTCATCATTAGGCATCTTTATCTCCCTTTAGAAAATCTCGCATTTCTATTATAAGAGCTTTCATCTCACGCAAATCATCCACTGCCTGCCTACAAAGTGCCATCTGTTCTTGTCGTTCTATTGCAACCTCAGCCATTTGCCGCTCGGCTCGATCACGTATATCTTTCAGCCCCTTCAAATCTTTGAACATCTTCCCTCCTAAAACTAGATTGTGTTTTTGATATCAAATTCATAGAAAATTCATCGTCGCCCGACACTTCTGTAACCGATGTAACATCTTCTGAGTCATCCTTAATAAATTCATCTAACAAAATAACTCGAAAATCTCTTTCTTTCTCTGGTTTCAAATGAGGCTTCCATTTAGGATAGCTTTCCATAGCATATTTTTCTCCACTGAACATTGGATTAGGAGGGGTCAGGCTAAGTCGTACTAAAGCACCAACCTTGAGTTCGCCCCTCCATCTCTCATAATCATCACCCCATATAATAACCGGATATTTTTCCCAATTGATGTCTAGCAATTCAATCTGTCGGTATTTGTTGTCCTTATTTTTTTTGCTAGTCATCTCCCTATTGCTCTGTATAACGCCCTCCACAGTCCCTGTATCGCCATCCTTGTAAGAGTAGCCCTCTTGCCTGTATTTCTCAAAACTCAAGCCACCGGCCTCTGTGCATCGTTCTAAGGGGTGAATCCAGCTAAACCCATAAAATTGAATCTGCGCCATCTCAAGATTTTGCATACTTGTTAAAACATCTGGCTTAATCTTATCTAAAGACCCAGGCTCATATGCATCAAGACCTGGTGGGCCACGGAAGGCATCCTGTTCTTTCTGAACGAAAGTAGTTAAAGATCGGCGATAATTTCCTAAGATACGACGGAGCTTCTTAGCATCTTCATCATTAGCCCTCTCAATAGCCAATTCAATATTAGATTCACTAAGAAAGACTGGTTCGCCTACAATTGCATTCACTTGTTCGGCGTACCGATCCATTGATTGGCCATTTCGCTTCTTGCGATCCACCTGCCGTCGGCACCAAACCTTATAAAACTCATAGTATTGCCAAAGGGCGAGCGGCTTTGCTTCATCAAAAGCAACTAATGACACTAACGCTTGTACTGGCTTTGCCTCTGTGCCAAACCTTTTAAGGAAGTCTAAGAAACTGGTAAATGGCTTCTCTTTTCGCAATGACACAATACGCTTGCCCACTTCCTCGCCTACATGCTTAACATCAGCAAATCCATAATAAACGCATTCATCATCACTAATATCAAAGTGAACATTAGACTTGTTAATATCTAGCTGCTTAATCTTGACTCCATGTGCCTCGGCATCCCTCTTGCAATCCCTGAGTTTTTCATCACCACTAATGTGCCGCATCATAGATGCATAAAACTCTATTGGATAATAGGTCTTGAGCCATAGCTGACGAAGGGCTATGTAAGCGTAAGTGCAGGCATGCGCTCGATTGAAGCCATAGCCAGCAAAGGCTTCAATCTGCGACCAGAGGGTATGCATTTCTTCTTCTGCCCACCCTAAAATCTTTTGTCCGTTCTCTATAAATCGATCTTTATACTTGGCAAATTTACCCAATGCCTTTTTAGAGATCGCCTTCACCAGGATATAACAATCTCGCATAGGAACCCTACCAACCTTGTTAAGCATCCACATAACATCTTCCTGATATACCATGACTCCAAAAGTTTCATGCAGGAATGGTTTTAAGGCTGGATGCAATTCGTACTCCTCCTGCCCTCGTTTACGCTTACAATACACCAAGTGCGTCTTAGCACTTAAAGCTCCTGGTCGATATAAAGAAATATAAGCCTGAATATCTTCAAACCTTTGAACACCCCCGTCTCTTACCAGCTTCCTCATTCCCTCGCTATCAAGTTGGAAGATAAATCTAAGGTCGCCCTTATTTGCAACTTCCATACATAGCGGATCATTAAGGTAACTGGTATCTGACCAATTACCCTGCCCTGGGTTGTTGCAGATATGCTCCACTCCATGACGGCGACGGATTAGCCCGATGCAATCCTTCATTTGATCGATCATTTTGAGCTTCAATGTATCGAGTTTGACCAACCCAACCTCTTGCAAGTCTTGGCTCGACTGACCCTCGGGCCACGCTGTAAGCTGTTCGTTGTTCTTGCCTGTTACGACAGGCACAAAGTCATGAAGGGGAATACTTGATATAATAAACCCGCCAGCGTGCTGTCCCATATTACGATTTCGGCCGCATAAACGTTGGGCTGCCTCGGCAACTTCGGGGTGATTTTTAATGTAGGTACGAAAAGCTGGGTACAGATCATACGCCGTGTCCCAGGTTAGCTTATTACCATCACCATCCTTCAAGCCAAACTGCTTTGTTACCATGAGGGCTTCATTGCGATCCTGGCCGAATATTCGAGCCATATCAAGCAACGATTGCTTGAGATCATACGTGCTGTAAGTTCCGATACTGGCTATGTAATCTGCGCCGAATTTCTTCACTGCCCACACGTTGCGTAGATAATCTGCAACTGGTTCGAGATAATCGATATCGATATCAGGGAACTCGCCCTGTGAATAAGCAGGTTCAGATTCAATATCGCATCCGGAGCAAATTCCAAGAAGATAAGGAATTAAGAGATTGTGATCATTATGTGGATGATCCCGAATACCCTTATCATATAGATTAAGGAAGTAATCGTATTCGTCTTTGGCCTCTACCTCTATAAATTCCTCACGCAACCTACTTTTGTAGTTGCCATCTAATTTACGGTCTCTAATGCCCTGAATACAAAGGGACAATAAACGCTCTTTACTATCCATACTATATGTTATCGGCCTAAGTGAGGTATTATCTTAGGCGCAATAAAAAATCCCCCGTCTTTTGACGGGGGATTTTTATTTTGTACTATCATTGAGCGTATAATGGAAACCCATCCGACCCCAAATTATCTTCAGAGGGTTCGATTTCTTCAGTAAAAAATCTAGCGTGTGGATCTGTGGCTGGCTTGGGTGTTGGAGGCTTGGCTGGCTTCGGTTTACCATTATTTCTAGTTGATTTATTTTTACTTTCAACCCTACCAATGTGCCTCTTGAGTTCTGAAGTAAAATGGTCAGTTAAAAACATGATATCACCCCCAAGTACCAGTTCATCCTTCAATTTTTCTACAGTTTGCATTAAACAGGTTGGGGGTACATCAAAATTGGTATCGTTAAATGGACTATAGGTCGTATGAAAAGATGATAGGCCAGCCTTACGAAGGAACTCATTTATAAACCAACATTTTTCCCTCTTAGGCAATCTCTGCATGTAAGATTTTTGCAGCCGCATTATTTGTATCGGCTCAAACGGTACCGCTTCCTTGGTAATTTTTTTAATGTGATAATCGGCTACCATGTCAACCATTTTGATTGGCATGCAGCCCCTTAGAGGAGAAGATTTCTCTGAAACACTAGCCCATAAATAATGCAAAATAGCCCTTGGTATGAACCCTGTGCGTTTATAAAAATTAAGAAGTGCTGGGTGAAATTCGTCTTGCGTAATATCATCGCCAAAACTGCCCGCAATATTGCAACCACGCTCATACATCTGTAAAAACGACTCGCTCTTCAAATGTGCCTTGAGTCGCTTAGGAGTAAATCGACGTTTGCTATCAGGCTCTGTCAAATATGCTATGTGTGCAAAATTAACGAATTGCGTAAGGTTAATGCACGTCAATGTATTCAAATATAATATCGTAGGTATAAGCTCAAGATGTCTGTGATCCGCAAAAACGTAATCGATCTTAAACTTGTTGTAATCGATTGCCATAGTAATGTAATCTGTAAAGGTGCCATCGGCCCTCATCAAGATGTGGTCTTGTTCTTTGGATAGGTCGTATCGTTTATCTTCTAAAACCATATCCCTGTAAGCTACAATGTATTCTTTACGTGGCATCATGATCCGTACTACAGACTTACGACCTTCTTTCTCGAATTTGACACGATCATCATCATCCAGCGCCGCCCATTTACGACTGTAGAGAAATGGTACATCCTTCGACTTCCAGGCTTCTCGCTCTGTGTCTATTTCTTTAGATGTTGCAAAATCAAGATAGGCATCGCCGCTTAGAAGCAATCTCTCAACAGCTATTCGGTAATCTTCTGCGCTTTGGCTTGCGAAATATGGACCTTGCTCATAATGAATACCAGCCCACGTCAAAAGACCGTGTACCTTCTCTACGGAAGATACATTAGCCGTATCGATATAACGGAAGTACATTTCCCCTTTATGAGATTTCGCATGTAACCAATTCAACAACGCAATGCGAGCTACACCCAAGTTAACGTTTGGGTTCCAGTGAGAAGCATAAGTAAAGCAAGTACGCATAGTAGGTCTCCTATATTGTGAAGACTCATTATACCACATTTTTTGCGCATAAAAAAAGCCCGATACGGGTCTCCAGCACACCGGATCGGACTTAGTGGACCTGACGGGAGTCGAACCCGTGTCCAGCAAAGATTTTACAAAGGCGTCTACATGTATATTTCGTCGCAAATCTTATTGACCTGTGCCACAACGAACAAAAGCACTAGGCCCAGCAACGACTACAAATTTAACTCTGTCATAAGCCGCTTGAGCTAGAGCGATCCCAAATTAGTGACAAGCGACAAGACGCCTTGGGCGGGCATCCTGTAACTCGGGTTGCCTTTTCAGGCAGCCATGCGAAGCGGTGCTTCAGCAATTAAAGTGTTTTGGACGGCTTTTTACGTGGCCTTCCGACCAACCACGACATGCGACCTAAGTTCAACACATTCCTGTCGAAACCATTTCAGGCCCAAATTGTCAAAGAACTACAGCCATTTTAGTTACTAAACTGGCTAGGTCAAGTGCATTAACTGAGAATCTCACCGGCTGGTAGCACCACACCATTAACCAATTTGGCAATAGAATGAGCGTCTTTTTCCGAATCGATGATATTTTTCTTCATCAAATTAGGATCATGTGACCAATCTTCACCAGCCCAGAATCCCTTAGTTTCCTCATCGACTACAAACCAACCCTTCGGTGCTTCCTTTGGAGGAACAACAGGTGGACTTGAGTTCTTTCGACCTTTGATAAACTCTTGGAGCTTCTTATCAAAGTCCTTGTCACGATAAGGCTCGTCCTGACGTTCGCCTGTATTACGAGGCTGTTCGGCAACGGCTTCCGCCCTTAACTTGCTAGGTCTAGATAATGGCCTATCAATATTAGGTGTAGACCTTTTCGGTTCAGCGGCCTCTCGCTCTGCAACGAAGTCACTCCAATTTCTAACATTATTCATCAATTCTCCTTCTGTGTTTAGGATGCAAAATCAGCAGCTAATTCAGCGCCTGCTCCGCCCGCAGGTGGTTGTGCGGCTGGCGGTTGTGCAGCAGCGCCTTGTGGCATACCAGGATCTGGTGCTTGCCCCGGTGCCGGTGGTTGTTCGGCTGGCTGTGCGGCTGGCTGTTGCTGTTGCTTATTCATATCGAATCTTGTATCTAATCCTGGCTTCTTAAATCTTTTACTTGTAGGAGGTGCAACGCCCTCTGAAAGACTAGACAAAATTGTACCCTTTGGATCAAGTCTCTTTAGTTCTTGTGTGAAAGCTCTACGTACCCGATGATCCAGGCATAATAAACGAGCAGTACGTGCTGCCAATTCGTATGGAGTTATATTAGTGGGGATCGTAATAATACCATCTGTATCTTCTTCGATCATAGCAGATACAAAGTCGGCGTTAGACATGTTTGCGGTGGCCTTAATGAATTCTTCATTCTTCAAACCACCCAATTTGCTTGTGTCTGGCTTCATGCCGCCTGGCAGATTATCCTTTGGATTCTTTTGTGTTGGACTAGCTTTATCTCCAAGCGCGTCCCTCGGCTTCTCCGCAACCTGAATCTTTGCCTTAGCATTATTCTTAGCGTGAGGTGCAAAATATGATTTCGACCCCTTACCTTGTGGCGGGACATCGACAGAACCCTTATTGCGGGCCTCGGCGTATTTCTCAAAAAGGCTCATTATTTCTCCCGTTTGTTATTCTGATATGCCTATTTAGTGACCTTCTAACTATTCTTGCGGCAATACAATAGCTAGAATGATATAAATTACGGCTATAATTGGCCCTGTAAGTACGAGGCCAAGTATTGTGGCCAATCGAACCCATATAATTTCAACATTCAAATGCTTGGCTAAACCAGCACAAACACCCCAAAGCATACCATTTTGTGAATCAAGTGTAAGCATATTTTATCTCATTGTTATTTAGAGAGTGTATCAAAA
>SDBT01019721.1_pt1 | contig 10564 bp, 11 predicted proteins | sample 2277101 | NCBI WGS metagenome assembly SDBT01 (sample SAMN10404973, study PRJNA504765) | marine sediment metagenome | isolation source: marine sediment core GS10_PC15, 103 cmbsf | place: Arctic Ocean: Southern Knipovich Ridge | collected 2010
ATCCTCGCCGCACTGTCTGCTGGCCGGCCAGCGATGAAGATAGCGATTCTGCTTGGGATTAACTGCGCGTTCTACCCCTCTGATACTATGCGAATCACGAGCGGGCACTTCCATACTGAGGGGCCTATTCCGTACCACGATTTCCGCCGGCCGAAGACCTTTCAGAAGCGCAAGGCCGTGCTGTGGCCGGAGACTATCGATGCAATAGAGCGGTGGTGGCACGTAATGCACCCTGGTGGGCGTCGGGAGCGCTTCCGCCCAGTTACGTCGGCCAGAATTAACGGGGCGTTTGTTAGGCTACTCAAGGTAGTCGGACACCAACAGCCTACTGGTATCGGTATCGGGGCGCTGAGGCACACATACGCCTCGGTTGTGAACGCAGTCCCAGACCAGGCGATGATCGATCTGACGATGGGCCACACGAGTCGCAGCCTTCAGAAGCGGGTGTACGCTACCGTCAACCTAGACGAGCTTGAGAGATTGAAGGTTCTATCAGACAAGGTACACGATTGGCTGTTTGGTCTTGACCATAGTAAAACATGGTCAAGCCCTGACCGCCATTGGCGAGTCAAGTAGAAACCCCGCTAAAGCCTGTTCCTAATCCTAAGTGGCCGCCGCCTTGGCGGCCACTGCTTTAGCGTCCAGTAAGTGTGGCGAGAATTGCGCCGAAGATAAGCGTGGTGATTGTCCACACCCCGCCGAATACGATCTGTATGACGCGCCTACTTCGCCTGAGCGACGCCACCTCGCCCATCAGGCCCGGGTGCATCTTCTTCTCCCCAGGGACGCCGTAAACATCCACTTGCAGATCACGGAATGCTTTTTCGCGTGCCTCGGACCTGACGATATGTTCGCGGACCTCAACATGGTACTCTGCGAGTTCACTACGTAGTGAATCTATGGATGTCACTCTTCTGCCTCCTCGCGCCTAAAAGCCTCGCCAATATGATTCAGCGTCGTGCATGTCGAGAAGTCCGTAAGATGTGCGAATAACACAGTTATACCATAGCTAGTCAGCTTCTTATGCACCTCGCTGGTCAACTTCTCGTTGAAGCGCACACGGCTGCATTGAACCTCATTGAATGTCTGGCTAGTTACGAGATCGCACACCACGACAAGTGATTCGTCAGCAATAGCACCGTCAAGATCATAGGTCTCGGCTACTGCCTTGACTACATTACGAATCTTATACCTGACCATGCCTCCGGCGACCACGCACTTCCCATCTTTGGTAGTTAGAGCCTGGGCTGGGAGCTTGATGGTCTGCCTGACAATCGGAGTTGTCACAACCGTAGTCCAGAATGGCCAGTAGACGTGGAGCCCAGGCTGCAATAGCTTTACGTTTCGTCCGCGAACGAATGCAACGCCGCTTAAAGTGGCTTCCACAATCAGGACCCTTGGCAGCAACCTGCCGAGGAACTCCATGATTTTACCAACCCATGAGAACGCAGCGTCCATTACTTCTCCATCAAAATAACCCGCCGGGGGCCGCGATGGCGGCGAGTCCCGGCGGGAGGAAGTTCTCGTCGTCCTATCAACTCCGATCACCACTCAGATGCCAGCAGCCGCCGTTGGTGCTTCTTTCACGACCTTTGCGTCGTTCTCTTCGACGGCATCGGTCAGCTTGGCAGCGATAAGCGCACGGCCTGTTTCTGTTCGCAGCGAAGCGGTGAGTAGGTTATCGAAGACCTTCTCGAACTCCAGAAGCACGCCGGCCTGCCCGCCAGTGAAAGTTTCCGCAAGCTCTTTGATCTTATGGGACATCCCGCTGTAGTCTCCGACGCTGTAGTCAATCAAGAACTCGGGGGTTTTCTTCAGGCCCAATCCACCGAGGGCTGCGGCAAGTTTAGCGGCACCGCGTCGGCGCTCCTCCCGGGCGGTGTCCTTCTTAAACAGCCACGACACTAGGGCATATCCGACGGCAATCACGACGATAAGAAGCAAAACCAATTCCAAAAAAGTCATATCAAACCTCTCTTGTCATTTTCAGTTAATGGTAAGCGAAATGAAGTGGTGCAGTGCGGCAGATTGATCAGTCTGTTATACTCCAATCTTCTGAGAAAAGCTCGACCATAGTTTCCTTCCATGGCACAAGTCCGAACCTACTCACAACATATAGGTACGGAGCGGTCATCTTGCTATTTTTGTCTGGACTTTGGACCCTGATAACTACGTCATCACTCCAGGTTGACAGCCGCATTCCGGCTCCACTGTTCCTGATCGAATCGAATGCTTTCCCGAATGTCATTGGCTTATTTCTCTCTTGACTCAGTTGATGGTAAATAAACTCGCTTTACTATCCTTCGGAGTCGTAGAGTTTCCTCCACTGGACAGCGACGCCCGCGCCCCCGCCCATTAGGAAGCAGAATAGGCACAGCCCAATAGCAGCAGGTACACTGACGCCTGACGGTGCTACCGGCTCGGGTTCGGGCTCCGGACCGATATCGATGTCAACTTCGATGTCGACAGGAGGCCCCGGCTGCGGGCAGTTCCCATCGGGACACTTATTGCGCTCTCGCTCCATTCGCTGACGCCACGGCATGAATGGCCTATGAAAGATCGGGAAAATACGGCCGTCAAAGATCGGACGCCGCAAGATCTGCCAGCCGGCCATATTTGACGCTCCGGCAATCTCGTAGCTGAGTCCCTCGGCCGAGGATGGAATAGAGTCGCCGGCAGCTTCGTAGATTACGAAGCCATCGGGCTTCTGGACGCGGATCGTTGGGAATTCATTCACATTCTTAGCGTATCTCGATCGAAACGCGACGCTCTTAGTGCTGATTCCGTGAAAATGAACCCCGGCCTTTAGTTCACTTAGGGCCAGATTTCGATCGAACCACGCGAGTAAGTTGACGTACTGCTGATCGCTCGGGTCTCCTACGACCGAGACAAACCACTTCCCCTCGTCTTGAGGCAAATTTAGAATTCGCGTCTCGGCCTTGATCTCGGCGCCGTCGGCGTTAGATGCCACGACGCTAAAAATGAAATGCACTCCAATGATAACGGCAGTTACCATAATGAGGGCACCCCAAATCTTCACAAATTTTTCCACAGTGTTTTCTCCTAGTAAGGTAAAGGTGCAGATGGTGAATATAGGGGTGTCACCGCCCAGCCGTAGCTAGCCTTCCACTCTGCGATTAGATCGCCCCGTGGAATCCAGGTAAACTTAGACGTGTTGTTGTTGTCGAGGATCGCAGCCCACTCTTCGTCGAGGTGAACGAGCGTAACCATGTGCGCGCCACCGTTGATCGCGATCCCGCAGCCGCGCCGTGTTCGGCACGCCCACTCCAAAAACTTCACGTCCCCGTTAGTTATGTACGCATAGCGAATACCACGGCTATCCATCTTCCTCGCTATGGTGCTTGCGTACTCACCGCCGTAGAACTCTCTTCGCCACTCCCTGGCAACTCCCTCCTTTCCTTGCCATCGTAGCAGGGTCACGAGTGTTGCATGGACGCACGAGCCGGTACTATAGTAGTTGGACTCACGCATCACCGCAGGTATTTTAACTGTCGGTCGCTCCACGATTTGCGGCCCGTAGTCGCGACGCTGCGTGCAACCGCACAGAACAACCGACAGGAAAATTACGATCAGTGCTCTCTTCATTGCGATATCCCCCTTCCCGTCGTCAACTCCAAGTTGTCCTCTTCGATGACTTCATCCATGGCCCGCCAAGCGCTGGCAATCTTAGAAGCCATGTCCACAGGGCGCATTACGCGATCCAGATCGAAATCAGATTCGCTGATCTCGTAGTGATAATTCATTATTGGGTACTTCCCGCTGTCGCGCTTGCGTTCAGCGCGAATAATGAACGGCCTGTCTTCGCCATCGAATACCCTGCTGGTTTGTTCGGCGACACTTATCTTAATGATATCGCGAAACTCTTTGAGCAGGAATATCGATACCTCAAGTAGTTCTTCCGCTCTCTTCTTCATTGTGATCTCACTGATTCCGTTGCTTTGATCTCACTGACATCAGGGAGTATGAAATCGGCAACGCAGCTCCCCGCGGCACCGGCTAATATCAGCGTGGCGATAACAGTGCAAAACATTAAGAACTCTTCCATATCTTCCATTATTTCAACCTCACTGGTTTCTGCACAATGCCGAGTCGCCGAAGGGTGCGCATAAGATGGTTGGGATTCCATCTAGATGCGTTCGCAGTATTGAACACTCCAATATGCGACAATTGCTCGGCAACGAACTCCGAGCAAAAGAAGGTTGCCAGATCTTCACCCCGAAAACGACCTTGGATGGCGGCCCAAATTTTTCCTCCAGCGCGCAGCGCACCGGCGGTGTCGTACTCTCTCCCGAGCATTTCTTCGATGTGCCAGGTAAGACGGTCGCATTCGTGTATATACAAAGGTCTCGATAGCCCGTATAGCCAAGCCTTACCGTCGTAACCTTCGACACCTCTGGCGATCGTCTGACTGCGGACCCCGGCTCCCGACGCACTATCGAAGAGACGAAGGCCCTTAGCCATACTGCTATCATCGCACCCGCAGATTCCGACATGCGACAACCCCCAATATGGTACACTAAATGAACAGAGATTGACCCCGGCACTCGTCCAGGAGTTCCCGGAGAACCCTATCACGTCACCGGGCTTGATCGTTTTGAGTGCTGTCATGTCATTCATTGTACCACACCGCAATTATTTGCCGCCTAAACCCTTCGCTTCGGGGTTCATCCACCAAAATGTCATCCTATCACGTAGTTCACCAGAGAACTCGCGGGCCACCCTGAATCTCGCCCGCTGGCCAGTATTCAGATATCTGTACTCGAATTCCCAGCGGTCGTCCGCGTTCATGCTGTCGGAGATCGGATCGATACTTTCCTGGTGCCTCCAGAACTTCTCAGACGCCTTGGCGACCCCGTGGCGCTCAATGAAGTTCTCTTTCCAATCGAGAAATGCCCCCTTGTCGTCCCGGATGGCCGCGTCCCTGGCGATCTTGTACTCGGAGATCACGCCGCTGCTTGGGATACTTATGCCCTTCTGCTTGAAGAACGACTCGCGCAGCCCGTACATCTCACCGAGCGCGGCAGCCCGCGGATCGACGACACCCTGGCCGAGAAACTTCTGCCAGTAGTTGTTTCTCGCACGCTCGCCGGTCCCGCCGACCGCACCCTTAATTGCCTTCACCTCGTCCCTTAGGCCGAAGATATTCGCTACAGCCATGTCCGGCTCTTGCGGACGCTGATTGAATGGATCTGGAAACAGACTCTTCCCGGAGAGAAGCTCATACGCAGCCTTGATGCCCGGATGCAGTAGAGAGATCATTTTTTCAAGTGGAGCGGTAGCGACTTCTTTGCCGACATCCGACCAATCTATCTGGCCGTTCATTGCTTGCGGTATAAGTGACAGCGCCTCGTTCACACCGACCCACTCCAGAAGCTCGCTAAGAGACCCGACACTCCTAAACACCCGAACTGTACCATCGGAGTTATGGCCGGTTAAGATGTACATCGTGTTGCGGTCGTAATCGCCGAGCTTCTCTTCGTCGTCCTCGCCGAATATCAGCGGATACATCATATTATTCCACAGCCACGTCATGCCATACATCTGAGCAATTCTGACGGTCGCAATCTTGGACAGCACCGCGCCGGTGGCCGTTCGCCCCTTGCCGGAGTGGAATGAGTTCTTTAAGATAAGCGGATACCGCTTCATGTTCACTTCGGTGTAGGACCAGAATGGAAGTAAATGGTCGCGCCATAATTGCCCCATCATCGAGAGATTGCCGTAGTCGCCGAGTAAGTTGCGCGCCAGGTGAGCGGCGGCAGCCTCGTCGCCGAAGTGGCGCTGAATTATCTTGACTGCACTTGCTCTCGATGCCCCGTAGTGCTTTAGGTCCCCGCTCTTTACTTTCTTTAGATAGTTCAGGAACGTGGCGTGGCGAAGGAGATTTTCCCTGGCTTCAGTGCCAGCGCGCGCCACCCTTATGTAGGCCATAAACGGATTCTTGCTTGCGTATTTCCCTAAGCCCTTCCTAAGGCCAGAAAATATCGGAAGCTCGCCGACACTCCCTATCTCTCCCTTAGTAACTCCGGAACCCATTACGCCATACTTCATCGACGCCAGTGTCTCTGGGCGCTGCTCTTTCGCCGGATCGCTAAGACTTTTGATATCCTTGAGAGATTGCGCGATTTCCAATATGGCCCCAGGATTCGCCGCGAGTATGGGGTCGATATCTCCAAGGAAGTTACGGGCGTTGTACCCTATTATGCGCATCGGATTCGTTAGCGTCCACGCCTTCCACGACCGCATAGCGTCCTTATGGATGTCGCCGGTGATTTCCTTAATGCCTCTCTTATTGGCAAGCGCATCTTCGTCAAGCTGAGCCATTATCTCTTTTGGTAAGGCAATCATCCTCGCGCTATCGGGACCTTCATTGATGTCAATCTCCTCTTCGCTGAGCCCCTCATTTTGGTACATTGCCTGGGTGTATTGGTCCATGACTATGCCGGATATCGACGAGACCTTCGATCCGTAGAGCTTGCGCGCTCTGGTGACCTCGTACCCCTCGCCCCTTGCGATATTACCAATGGACTTCCCTTCTTCGAGCGCCTTGGCACTAAACTCTTCGTATCGATCATACTTCTCCTCAATGACATGGTCGTACTCATTTTTCAACAGCGCTTCGTAGGCGTGTGTCATCCACTGCACCTCGGGACCGAGGTAGCTAGTGTTGTAATCGAACTCCTCGTCGAGAGCCTCCGGCCCCGTCACACGTTCCTTCATAAACCCTTTGCCAGCCGAACCCCTGCGCATGGCATTACGATACAACAAGACTTCTTGATGCACATAGGATTCTACATCGTCAAGCGCCGACTCATTCAGTAGACCGGCCGCATGAAGCTCCTGCGCCAACGCCGCGGTGATCTCTCCACGCCTCTTTAGGGCAGCCTGTACTTTCGGGGTTTCTGACACGAGCACGCGAAGTTGCTCCATGTACGCCTCCGCTGCCTCAATAGACTTAACGCCGTGGCGGCGCGGCTCCGGTGTCTCCATATATAACGAACGAAGCTGATTCGATGTTACGAGGTATCGCTCAAGAAGTAATGATTGATCTGGCCCTAACTCCTGGCCGGGTGTCCGCAGGACCTTCGCCACATTGCCCAGTGCCCGGTTAAAGGCGGAAGGTTGAGCGGCACGCTTCAGGCGCATCCATGTATTAGCTACAACCCATTTGTCTCCGAAATTCGGAATATGAACGTCCGCTCTAACGAAAGTGCGACCGAGTTCGGCGACACGACCACTCAGCCTTTTCCAGAACTTCTCCCTGACGGCGGGAACATTCGCTTTCGCCAACCGCCTCTCGTTCTCCGGGTCCGGGGACTTCACTGCCTCCCGCCCAGCTTCCGGCGGCAGGCCGGCCACAGTGTCGTCGATAACCGTGCCGATCGGCAGCGCGCCGGACTCCCCTGCTATGAGGTCAGCGATGTTCTGCCGTATAGTCGCTTCGTCGGCGACCTGCCCAGACAGTTCCTTCAGTTCGGCGGCCTCGCTATCGGAAACTTCGTCACCACCCTCCTCAACGGGAGCGGGAGGCGCCGGCTCCGAGAGCCTATTGCGGGCTTCCAGTAATTGCGCCCGCAGGTCACGGGTTTCTTGCGTCGGTTCGGCCGGTTCCCCGATCCTCTCGCGGGCCTCAAGCAACCGCGCCTTCAGATCCCCTGACTCAGGTTCGACCCGCACACGCCCCGCGGGGTCCTGTTCGACCGGGGCTGTGGGCTGGTCGGGGGTCTCCGCCACAGCCTCCATCATCTCGGCCGGGGCGGTGGGGACAGCAATCTCCTGCTCACTGGGCTTCTGCTCGTCAGAAAGCTCGTCGAGTGCCCCGTATGCGTCCGCCAATTTCTTCACATACCCAAGCCGTACCTTCGTAGGCGGAACCTGCTGGGTGCCAGGCTCCATAGGTAACCCAAGCTCTTTCCATTCCTTTCTGGAAGGGGCTTTATTCTCCTTTGCGAATCTCTCGACCGCGGCGCGCGTCCTGGCCTGCTGTACGTTGCCAGCAATGCGCCCCCCGCCGCCCAGGAGACTGATAGGTGCCAGCGGAAGGACGGACTCGCGAGCCGCCCCCAGAGCCTCCTGGGGGATCTCAGATAGGCTCCGGCCGCTCAGCTTATCCTCGTGCTGTGCGCCAACCAGGCTGCCCAATGCCTCACCACCGGCCTGTACGAATTCCTCACCCACCTCTCCGAGGTATTCGGCACCCACACTCCCGGCAGTCTTCGCGATCTTTCTGCCGGCCGCCCCGAGACCGAGCTTCTTGGCAAGCTCGCCGACAGCCTCACCACCAGCACGGCCTAGACCACTCTTCCCGACACCAGGGATCGGAACCGCCGTCTCGACTATTCCGCCGAACGCCGAAGTCAAACCAGCGATTGTATTGGCCGCAGCCTCGTCGACACCTTCGGACATCAACCTAGACCGCTGTGGGGCAAACATCGACGCCCCGGCTTGACTGGCCAGACCTGCCTTGCCGGCGATACTGAACGCAGCTTTTCCGGTTAGGAGTTGCGGGGCGATCTTCGCGCCGCCCGTCAATGCCTTAAAAGCGGCGTTGTCTTCTTTTGTTTTGCCTGGTTCGCCATACTCATACGCCTCTTCAAGAAAACCTCTATACCGCAACTCTTTCTTGTCTCTGTCACCCTCACCACCAAGCGCACCGCCGAGCACGCGACCGAGCCCCTTAGCGGACTCAGCCATTAGGTTAGAGCCCTCAAGGAACGCCTCGGGGATCTCCATTAACTTATCGCCCCAGCGCTCCAGAAACCCAGCGTCCTGAAAATCCTTACGCTTCTTCTTGCCGATTAGCTCGGACCCATGCATGACCTTTTCCATGATCCACTTGCGGTCTTGGCTGTCGCGCACTTCCCTGGATACCTTGCGCGCAGCTTCCTTGCGGGACGGGCTGTACGGATTCAGAAGTGGGAGCACGTACTTCTGAATGTACTTCTCATGCTTCTCTTCCTCGTACTGAAGGTCGCGCTTATCTGTCGCGATGCGCTTACGTACATCATCATCCTTACGCTTTTCGCGCTTCTCGTCTTCTTGCCTAGCGAGCCAATTGAATCTCGCAAGTTCCGATAGTCCGGCGCTACCGTTGGCCATACTCTTGCTCCGCAATCTCAAGGAGTTGTAGATACCGTTGCTTCAGGTGTGGCGGCACGTCGCTGAACTTCGGGAACTTCTTGTATAGCGCGTCAAACATCGCTAGTTGCGCACCCTTCTCCATGGGCATGTTTGCCTGGTCTTCCGTTACCTTCACTGGGATAGCCTCGCCCTCCACGCCGGTATCGATCCCAGTAGCTTCAAGCTGCTGCTTCCAGCCGCCGCCATGCTGCTCGTCCCATTGCCGCTTGGCCCCAGCCCGAGCCGCCTCGTTCTCTTGGTCGGCGTAGCTGCGCGCCTCGCCTTGCGCACCCTGCCCGCCGGCAACCATAGACTTCCGCCTCTCAACTTGCCAGTTGTATTCATCGAGCCGCTCGGTAATTTCATCCCTGCGCAAGTGGCGCTTTGGGTTAGGCCCAGAGGTTTCGGTTTTCGGCATGTCGACTTCCATTTCGATAAGTTGCTGCATGTACTTATCGTAAGCTAAGTTCTCCTTCTCAAGCGTCTCATACTCGCGCTTAGCCTGAAGCGCCTTTGGTGTCTTGTCTGCTGCCGTAATGACAGTTCCCGCCCTGGCCGGCAGTATGGTCTCACCATTTGGACCAGTAACAAACTGTTCACCTAGCGGCGGCGGCTTGTTAATGTCCGCCGGGATCGAAGACGGCCCGATTCCCATCTCTTGCCGCTCAAGCATTTTCATTGCGGCATCGACATCGCCTTGCTCCCATTCGCCACTTGCCCCTAACTCGCGAACCTTTGACTTCGCGTTATTAATCTTAGCGAGTTCGTGACGATCCTGTACGCTAATCCTCTGCTCGAACTTGCTGGCGTCTACTTTGGCTTTCTCCTGAAGCATCGCAACTTCGCGGTCGTACTCCTGCTCTTGCATCTCCTGGCCCAGACCATTCGCAACGGCCGTGCGCTTCATGGCTTCGTCGGCAGCCTCCCTTTGTAGATCGGCCTCCCTGTCGATCTCACGCATTCGCGACTCGCGGGCAGTCCTAAGCTCGGAAGCACGCCCCATAGCCGAGGGCTTTATTCCCCTCCCACCGCCACCACCCCCGCCGCCAGGGACGCTCATTGGCGTTATTGTAGGCGCCTCCGGAGCACGCTGCTGCATCGCGCCAGCAATCGCCGCCAAACGCACGAGACCGGAGATGTCCCCGCCACCATGTTTTATTGTGATCGGCATGTTGCTACCTTTTCTTCTGTTGTCTTCCTAGCTCATGGGTTAGGCGACCTAATCCAGTCCATCTCGATTTCGTCGTCTCGCCGTAAGGAACACTAACTCGCTTTTTCTTAGCTGGAGATTTCTTAACCGCCTGGCTGGTGACCGTTCCTTTTCCATGGAGAGCTATCTTCTTCCTGTACGCAGTGAGCTCCGCCTTCTTTTTCTCACTGTACGATGCCTCGTTACCGCGACCGGATATCTTCTTCCTATACGCAG
>SDBT01019722.1_pt1 | contig 10564 bp, 28 predicted proteins | sample 2277101 | NCBI WGS metagenome assembly SDBT01 (sample SAMN10404973, study PRJNA504765) | marine sediment metagenome | isolation source: marine sediment core GS10_PC15, 103 cmbsf | place: Arctic Ocean: Southern Knipovich Ridge | collected 2010
TTCCAGTAGTCTCAATAATACTATTGAGACTAGTAACATCAACTCCCTTGCGTTTACGTTCAGCTCGTGTGAATGTAGGCAACTGTACACCAGCCTTACGGAGGCGAGTTGCACGGGCTTGCACGGCCGAAACTGTCATGTCAGTATTAAAAGCCATCACACAATACGAATCGCAAGACATCCATTTCTTTACAAACTCTTCATCGGAAACTTTCGTTTTTACTGCGATAGCAACAGCCACGCCACCATCACTATCATCAACTTGTGCGGGAGGCCAACTTTTCTGGGTACTTGACATCATAAACCTCTTCTTGTTAAAGAAAAAAAGAAACACATTTCGTAACCAATGACACAATAAGAAAACCACCCAAGACTCCTAGTATAGCAATTGCAATAATAGTAACAATTCCATCAATAATATTCATGTTACAATACCCATTTTTTGAGAGATTTTTCTCTTGAAGAAAAAGCAAGATGCTTTCTAGCATTATAACGTATTTCAGTAGAAAATAATTCATGCGAATACTTTCCACGCCACTCTTTCTTTTTACACCTTAAACACATACGACATTCAATATTACTAAAAGCAACACTATCTATCCATTTAACGTATCTATGCCAGAATACCCAACAGAAAATCGATTTAATCATCTTCACACCTTAGATATAATAGCACTAACTAAAGCATCCCATGAAAGTGAGATGGGATTAGTAATGCCATAGCGATTTTTAGCGACAAGCTGCCCTGTCTCTTGTAAAATCAATACCCTCTTCTCAGACAACATGCAAGCAGCCCCGACGAAATCAGACCATTCGATAAATACATCCGCCAAATCGGCGTGTATCTTTGGCATGGATCGCTCAAATGTTGCTCCCTCTTGCGTTGTGAGTTCACGTCTTGTCGTATGAGCCAACAACAAAACAGCCACTCCGTTATTCACTAATTTATCCAAGAGCGGAAGGAGATACTGATAAACATGATTCCTAAGAACCAATTTACCATTGCCATATCCGCCTTGTGATTTGTTTAATGTAGAAGTCATTTTCTGCGAAGTTCCGTCTACTCCACTCACATACTCTTCCAGACGACGGAGCATCCAATCAACAGTATCAATTGTCACTACGCCATAACCATGATCCATACGCCCCAGCCAATCCAGGCATTGTTTCATTTGTAGCCAGTCACAAAAATACTCAGTATGGTCAACAATAAGCCCTTGGGGTATTCCGTTTTCTGCATTGATTATCAATCCGCAGGCCCCGAATGTAGTTTTCCCAACACCCGGAGGACCGTAGACGATTCCCTTTGGTGCTCTATTGGTAGTGCTGTTAGTTATTGTTCTGAGATCAAATGCCATAATAAGCCCTTTTTATAAATACAACCCGGCGGCTTAAATTATTATTGACTGACATCCATATAGAACGCCAGGGATCATAATAAAGTTAGTAAAACATCCGCTCCGCCGCCGCCGGGTTGTATTCTTGTTACCTCAACTCAATTGTGAAAACGGCGTAGTTTTTGTTTTCGTCGCTGAAAACAAGATCATCAAGTATATCACGCATAGAGATTTCAAGTTTATCCTGACGACCGCCATCCATAAGGTCGCGGACTTTCCCGATCCATATTTCGTCGCTTGGTGTTATAATGTAAACGTCTTGATCCATTTCCGTACCTCGATTTTCCTATTGTAATGTGATAGTGAGCTAATGTCAAGAGGATTTCTTCTTTCTGGGTGTTTTTTTCCTGGCATTCCAATCTCGCCATGATTTCGGGGGAGTTTCTTCCGTAACATCCCTACCTGCCCAAGCGAGGAATTTCTCAATTGTCACGCGTGGATACTTACTACCAAATTGCAAAACAGGCGAATCATATTGAACCTGATAAGTACCCATGTAAATCAACATGCGATCATTACAGAAATTAAAACCTGTACGCCGTGGTCGTTTAGCTTCGTAGACGTGACCCCTAATTAAATCTTCTCGTATCATTTTTTCTCCCTTGTGATAATTTTCCGAACAGTCCGGGCGCTCCAAGGTTTACCGCGACATCCTCGGAAGTATCCCCCACGATTCAATGTATCTGCTATTTCTGATGATACATCCCCATGTTTACTCATCCACAATATCGCTTTAATAATTTTCTGTTCAGAATCATCACTTACAAGTTGCTTTGTTACCTTATCTAATTTCCACCCGATAGGTGGTTTACCGAGCCAGACGCCCTCTTTCTTCTTTTTAGCAAGACCCGCCTTAGTTCGCCGTGCGAACCTTTCTCTTTCATATTGTGCAAAAGCATCGAGGATATTAGCCATCAGATTACCTTCTGGAGTCTCACGTGACGGAGAACCATCGGCTATTTCAATGGTAGCACCTTTTTCCCTTACCCACTGATGGATCGTTAAACTGACCAGCATATCACGAGCTAAGCGGTCACGAGTATCGACAACCAGAACCATGCCGGGTTCTAGTGCCGCAATTGCCGTAGTTAGCTGTGAACGATCAAGAGTCTTGCCGGAAACAGCCTTATCGAAAAAAGTATAAGATACTTCGTATTGTTTCTTGAAACAATACGAAACACATCTTTCATGCTGTTTTTCATTACTCTTTGATTCGTCGGCATCAGGTCGCGGAGAGAATCGGCAGTATATGATTGCTTGTTTCATTCTTCGTCATTCCTAGTCCAGAGATAAATGCCTACTCCATCTTCGATTCTATACCACGCAATTCGCCGTTTGTGTTTCCAGACTATATTGTCTATCGGTAAACCTATCCGCTCAGGAATGACATTATCATCCAACCATAATTCGTGACATATACCATTCATTGGCCCACCATGTAACATAATTTGTCGCGGATGAGACATTTCACACTGTCTTATTTCTCGTATAAAAGAGATGGTATTCGTCAGTCTCTTTTTGTATAACTATGGGTTCGGCAGTCAAGGGAACTCCCTGTTTCACCATACCACGAAAACGATCGAGACGATCTGCACGGTCAGGATCGTAGAGGCGAGTCCTCGCAAATAACTTTCCGCTTTCTTCCTTTTTGGCTCTCACATATTGAAAATGTATTTCATTCCTACATTTCTTGCATCGAGTATGCTTCACGGTTTTGCCGTGGTTTTGCCTGTTGCTAAACATATCTATAGACAAAACTTGATTACAGCGGTTACATAGCTTAGTTGTCACTTGTATTATCTTTTTCTCCCCTAAGTATATCGTCGTCGAATGTATCTATTGCTTTCTTCCAACAATCCCAATACACCTCATGCTGAGAAGCCGCAATAACCGGAACACCTCTGTTATTATACCACTCCACAAACTCGTCCCAATAGTAACCTGTTTTTTCGATTGTCATTCCGTCACCTCTTCGACTGACCCGATTTCCAAATCAGCATGACGAGACAATTCTTGATCTCCTATATCCTCAACTAACCCTATTGCCTCTAGTTCTGTTTCTGCGTATACTATCATACATCCACTAAGCGTGAAGTTTACATCATACCTCATGGTTTTTCCCCCGTTGTCATAAATCCAGGTTCGTCACAATGCTTGTAGAATTGATCTAGGCGGCCAATACTCTCATTGGCGTCCTTTTCGTTACTATACGGACCGCAATTTTCGCCGCGATCCGGCATATCGGCTATCCACCAACTATCGCCGCGTTGTACTGGTTTCATGGGTTATACCGTAAGATTTCTTTCGTAAACCAATGAATTGGGCTTGCCATTTGCGAAGTGTATTACAATAACAGAAGCCGGGTCACTTAAGTTTACGTCAATTATAGACCTAAAATCGCCGTCGTCATTGGGGTCTAGGTTGTCGCAATACTCTATTGCATCGTCCTTATCCCAAAAAAATCTAGTCGGGAGATCGTCGAAGTTATATCGACGTAGGACTAAGTAGCCATGAGGGCCTATGGAGCCACCGGAGCTAATTTCAGTTGTCATAATCTTTCCTTCTTAGTAGTAAGTCGTTTACACTGTAATCCCCGGACTCGCAACATGCGGGAGGGATGATAGCTCTGCTTGGCAATCCTAGGATCGGTAGGTGCTGATTGCATAGACATTCGCAGGGCGGGCGGGAGTTTTGGGGCGTAGGAAAACTTGGCAAAATGTTGCATTGCCCCCTTGGGAGTTACACCCTTACTGTATTTGAGACATTGTGGGGAGCAATAGTTTTTCGACGCCCCTGGCTTCACTTCCATCTTAATAAGACAGATATTGCAGAATACACTCTCGACCATTGCTATCTCCTATATGGGTTTGGCAGTTGCCTACCGACCGGAAGTTCACTCACCGTTTTTTGTATGGATTGCAAGTCACTAATACCCCCTAGCTCCCGTTCTCCATTTACTCTAGCCCAACTCAAACATTCATCAATCTCATCGAGTATATCATCGCGGTGATTCTCGGAGTGTATTTTGCGAGTGGAGGCAAAGGAATACAAAGCCGAGCTTTTCCCGCCGTGCCAGTTAAATGCTGTATCAATACACTTCATTTCTATTCCCTTGGTGGTTTGGCAAACTCGACATTTACATCATGCCATTCGAGGTACACAGACTCTTGACGTAACTCTGTTGCAATTCGTTGAGCAATGGCCCGCATGGGTTGTCGCAGTGTATGTTCGCCAATAACCCATACGGAGAAAAGACGATCCTGTTGGAATGCTCCGCTATCCATCACATACGATCCTACTGATTGGCTGTCAATGGTACACCCACCGGCAAGTTTTTCTATATCATGTACATATTCTGCAATCTCAGTAGGCAAAACTGATGTTTTGTCATTATGTTCTAAGGGAATCAGGATTGTGATTTTTATCATTTTACCTTCCGAAAACCAGTTGAACGAAAATTGCCACAACGAAAAATACAGCCGTCACAACTGAGTCTACCATGATTCTCTCCGTTGTCAAGAGGATAATAGTTTTTCGAGTTGCTTTTCCACGAATGATAACTCACAGAAAAGAGACTTCGTAGCCAGGTTTCTCGTGGCGTCGGCAGACAAGCCACACCAGAGAACAAAACCATCAGCGGTTTCGATGGTCACGCCAGCCGGGTCGCGTTTCAACACGCAAGTCAGTAGTGGTGTTATTTTGTACATTATGTCACCTCTTGATTTTCTCGAATGAACATGACTTAACACACCATCCATAATCATCTGATAGGTAGTCGGCTATTTCTTCGACTGGGTTGAAATCATTCTCCACTTCGATTATTACCTCCGAAGGAAGTTTAGGTAATACTACTTGGGTTTCAGGGGGATAGCCCATATAGCTATCTGCTGTATCCCACACAATATCGAATACTTTGTACTTTTTCATTCTGTCACCTCTTCAATAAATAAAACCACATAATCGTGAGTCTCACCACATTCATAACAAACAGGATAATAATCCCATTCACTTCCAGGGAAAATAGGGGCAACACTTAGGCTAGTGGGTGCTACGTAAGATGGTAGACACTCATTACAGTATACTTCCCCATCGAAAATACAAGCATAGAAATCGTAGCTTTTCATTATAGCCTTTCGTAAATGCGATACACTACTTGCCCGGCTTTACGTGCCACCGTGACCTTCACGAGTCCAAGTACAGTGTGAAGGATAATGTAGGTTTGCTTTTCCATGATGTCACCTATTTTTCGCTTTGCTAATCCTCTGTACCGTCCGCGTAAATAAACCCCGCCCATGTAAACTGAGGGCACACCACGCGTTTGCGTACGCTAATACAACCAACAGCCGATCCATGCCCTTGGGATCCACTGTGATTCGATCGACGCAAACCACAACTACACCTTTCATCTGCGATAATCTTACCGTTGGGTGTTGGGGTATTATTCCAATGTAACTGACAACGCTCCAATTCCGAGAATGTCATTTTGTCACCTGCCTTTCTATTGCAATCCTACATCACGAAGCTAGGTTGTCAAGTGGAATTATTATTTTCTTTTCTACTTGACAACGTGATTTTAGATGGTATGATTCAATTATAAGCCAGGCGGCAAGGTATTTTCTCGAAAGAGCCTTGCGGAGCCAGTAGTAGAGCAATAAAACCTTAATTGTCCGTCTACCCGTCCTGGCAATTTAATACAACCCCACGAAAGAGAGGTGCGTCTTGAACACTCCAGACAAACCCGCTGAAGCCGGCCATCTGTCGATTCCTGAATACAATAGGTTCTATGTGTGGTGGGAGAAACAATCACACTCATTCCCTGAGGAAATCGTCAGAGTAGAGGCACTCGAAGCATATAAGTACGCCCTAGAGAACGTGGACTACGGTGCGAGACACTAGCACTCTATAAGAGGCTATTGGCAGGTGCTCCCCCATACTGTAGCCTGCCTATCTACGCCTCTTATCAGGCCGGAGCAAGCCACCTGTGAAGTCCTTGCTCCGGCCTTCTTTTTTATTCCAACTTGACTTTAGTGCATTGTGTTGTAGACTTACATTAAGAGGGTGATATGATAAGATGTTCATGGTGTAATCAAGAGTATGCCGATATGATAGGGCATATCATAACTAATCCAATATGTGCCGCAATGTTTAGTGCCCAACTTGACGAATCGCCAATTGAGGTGCAAACGGCTGCGTTAGTTCTCCGAAAATGGATAGAGGAAGTATATTGGAAATCAAGGGTATCGGAACACCAGTTGACCTCCAGGAACGCAACACGAGCAACGTGACAACTGCCAATATGGCAGATTAGGCTGAGTCAGGCTGTAACCTACTACTTATGAGGTATAAGATGGGAAAGACATACAAAATCGTCAGGATGTACCACGGAAAGCCAGATCATATACATGGGCACTTAAATCTCCGACATCGGACTATTAGGACTGGCTTGACGCTAGAGCAAGCACAGACTCACTGCAACGACCCCGAGACCTCTAGCCCTACTTGCACCACTGTAAGAGCGAAAGCCGTTACACGACGCAACGAAGAGTGGTTTGACACGTGGACTGAAGAGTAAGGTGTAGCTATGGTTATCAATACTGACAGTTTAGCAAGTGAGAAGATGCTGAAGGGTTATACTTCAGGTAGTATAAGACAATGGCAAGGTGGTACTCACTGGTGGGCGAAAGTGAATGCCACTGACAGACAGAGACAGTTTAGTGATTATCAAGACGCTCGGCGTTGGCTATTGCATTATGTGTACGCTAGGAATATCAAGACTTATTAGTACATAGTTGAAGTGACGTATGTCTTGTGAAGAGTTAATTACTGCTGTAATGGATGTACTAGATACGTTATTAGAAACTCTAGTGCAGTCATACTGATGACACCACTATATCTTGTATGTCTCGTACTGCTACCTACTACATGTAGTGGTCAAGCCACTTCACCCTTGCCATCATACCTGATGTACGCGTACCCCGAAACCCCCACTAAGTAGTACATGGGTGGTGTATGTACACACACATAGGCCCATGACGAGCCGTCATGGGCCATAACATCCTACAGTGGGCATATTTAGGGCATAGGTGCGTGTATAGGCGAAACACCCAGGGGCCCCATTAACCCTGAAACTGAATCCTGATCGGGCAAGGGGGCCCCTATGCTATATACTTAGCTCGACCTCTCCGTCACACAAGAATGGCGAACCTAAGTATACCCTACTAATGGAAATTAAAAAAACAGACAATTTTGTTTATATTCGATTATCCGGGGGGTCCGCATCCCCTGCACAATCGGCGAGTGACATGTAGCACTTGTGGATATAAGGAGGGAATAGACCCTAGTAGTCCTCTAAAAGAGAGAAAATCGATATTAGAGGGAAGTCACTCATCAAGCCACTAACCCCCTAACTATACTATAATACTAATATATATAAATATATATATTATATATACTTACAGTCGGGGGGTATGTACTAACTCTTTTTGTTGTTCCATTGTTGCAATGGAACAACAATGGAACCAATGGAACAGGGTGTTTTTTTGTGGACATCCACAAGTATTTGAGATCTATCCCCTTATAAGTACTAGAAAAACACAATGTTCAATTGGTTCCATTGCAGTTTCATTGTAACAATGAAACAAAAACTCGGTGTTATAAGATCTCTCCCCCTCGGATGGTAAGATCATTTCATCGACTCAAACAACTTGGTCAACACAACATACATTAGATACTGGGTGGGATTTTCCCACCCATTGAACTTGTAAGTTTTGCTTACAAGTTGCCTCGGGCGTACAGGGAATACTACTTCGGTATTTTTAGTTAATGACAGGATTTTTCTTGACGCCACCCCGATTGGACGGTATAATAGGGTAATGAAAGAAATACCGTTTACTTGGAAAGGGGCACAAATGAAGTGTCTTATTGATGGATGTAATGTCGCCGGAAAAATTCGTGGACTATGTCCGATATGTTACCAAGCTGCTGCTGCTACTATTAAGTTGAATAGAACAACATGGGTGGAATTAGAAGATATGGGTCTTGCTAATAAAGCGCAACATAAGCCGAGTGGTCATGGCGCATTTGCTAGAGCATTCAGAAAACAACTAGGTCCATTGAGTGGGGATATATTCGATGGGGATAAAGAAACAGGAACATATAGTGATTCTGCTGCATTAGTTAAACGTCGTGGTATAATGACTTGTAGTGAGGAAGTTGAAAATGGCAAATAAACACCTGCAACTTAATCCACATAGAATAATGAAAAATAAAAAAGTTGTTGAACATAAATGGTGGTATGAGGATATTGAAGGCATGTTTATTTATTTAGGAGGAAAAGAAGGATTTACGATTAAATGGTCATCTATTCGTGCAGCCTTAAAACGAAAGGATAAGTAATGGAATGTTTAACTGACTGGTGTTATGGTAAGCCAATAGCTCGTGGTCTTTGTAAGACGTGTTATTATCGACTATTACGTCGGGTTCAACGTGGTACTACTACGTGGAGGAATTTAATAGCAAAAGGTAAATGTAAGAAGGCTACCCGGTATGAAGGGCTTACAACTGCTGTTCGGCGTAAGAATGCGCAGTCTTACCTCGATTATAAGAATTCTCTAGATGACAAGATAGCCTCGGATGAGGTATGTACTTCTCATGTGATTTAGGGTATAATAGAAAAGATTGTGCCAGTATAACTTAAAGTAGAGTACCAGACTTGTAATCAGGGAGATATGGGTTCGAATCCTATTGCTGGCTCTTATGTCTAATAGCTGGAAGAAAACTTGTCGTATGCTTAACGCTCCTGGATTAAAAAAATGGTACAAGAAATTAGTTCATCGACAAAATAGGCGTAGGGTAAAACTAAATCCAGAAAGTAAAGATAAACCACTTGACTCGTGGGCGATAGATTGAGATGCCAATTAAACTTCCGGTTGAAACTCCACCCACAAAGAAACCACTCGCAGTTAGTCGCGTTGTTACGGAGTTTGCTAAGCGTGTGAAATCTGCTCTTTGGCGTCAAGACACAGGCAAAGAAAAGCCAAAATATGATGCATGGATCAAAAGGGTTGCTGAACTTGAATCTAGTGATGGTGCGGGGTATACTCATGCCCAGGCCGTTGTCCAGGCCTCTAAGGATTACACCTGTCTGTTTAGACTCTTCAGGGAATATGATCTATCTGCCTTCGACCCAAACCCAGAATCGCACCCAAACATAAGGCAATTCGGGGAACCGAGAAGTAAAGATACAGATGAGGTAATTTGCGAAGGTAAAAAACAACCCTATCGTCAAAGTCTCCAATGGGCACTTGATAATGCCGGTACTTTTCGTCGTACTGGTAATGATCCAGTGTCTTGTCCGTGTGATGCTGCTTGGTATCTTTATGAATTAGCCAAAGAAGAACCAAAGGATTTCCTTGGTAAAGTTAATCAGGTTGAGATGCGAGGTGATTCAGAATCGGAAGATTCAAGGAATGCCAAGAAGTCAGGGAAGCGTAGCATTGCAGAGATAGATATGATGTTGGCTACACTCGAAGAGGATAAGGAAGATGATAGAGACAACAACTCACTGTGACTTTTGCGGCGATCCATTAGGCATTAAGTGTGATCGCACTGCACTCTCGGCGGTACGCGCTAAACTTCGTGGGGTTTGGGTTTGTAGTAAGTTTGTTTTAAGCCGTGAGCCAGGTATTCCGAGTGGTTTGGATTTTAGATTTTTCTGTAATTGGGAATGTAATAAAAAATTTCTAGATCAGGAGCAATCTTATGGCGAAGAGAAAATACACAAGACGCAGGACGAAAAAAAAGAAGGAAGTAGTTGAGCTTGTTACCGAGTGCGATCAATGCGGCAAATCTCTCGGTAGAACAAGCTCAAGGACTACGGGGTCTGGTATTTGTGCGGGTGGTTGTGGTATTTCTGTCATGTTCGTAAGTGGGCATATAAATACAAGACCCATAGATAAAGTTATGTTCTTTTGTAGCCGGAAATGTTTGAAGAAATTCGATGAAGGTCTCAACACCATTTAATTCCCATGTCCCTAAAGGGGTCCGCGCGAACCTGAGATGGAGGGCGAAGGTTCATAGGAAGGTACTAGATGATCCTTCTTATGTGGATGTCATAAAAGATGCTTGTTCAAGAGACCCTCTATTTTTTATAAATGGATTTACTTATA
>SDBT01019725.1_pt1 | contig 10563 bp, 4 predicted proteins | sample 2277101 | NCBI WGS metagenome assembly SDBT01 (sample SAMN10404973, study PRJNA504765) | marine sediment metagenome | isolation source: marine sediment core GS10_PC15, 103 cmbsf | place: Arctic Ocean: Southern Knipovich Ridge | collected 2010
TTTTCTTATATTTCTGAAATATCTCTAAAAACGCAGTTTTGATAAATGAATCTAACTGGAAATAAACATCATAAGATATTCCCTTCGGTTTTAAAAATGCACCAATTCCAGAGGTGTCGATTTCAACTAAAGTAGGGATCCATGAATAAACTTCATTTGCTCTCTCCCATATGTCCCAATATTTTAACAATAAAGAGAAAGAACAATCAGTAATACCTTCTTGGTGATGGTCAAAGGCTTTTAAGTCGGGATCAAGAGTCTCACTTATATCAACTTTCCATGTAGTTTTTTCTTTAAGTTCTTCTTCAGATACCTCTGTTTGTCTAAGGATCGAATCGACAGTATTATCCTTATATAGAATTAAACAAACGGAAAGAAAGTCATCTAAATGGGCAACTCCTGAATGGGTGATGATTTTTGTCATATTAATTTAGTATCATCTAATTATTTTTTAACTTTTACCTATTATTATTACAAACAACTGGGTATAAAATTGGCATTTTGTATTTTTCTTTTTATTTTCTTAATAACTTCTTTATTAAATTACTTAGTTTTAATTTAATTGGGACACTAGTTTTAAATTCTTGTAGACAAATTGAATCTCAACCTAATAATATGGAAGCACGCAAAATAATGGACTGTCCACTATATAACTCGTTTACATTTGTAAAGGGAATTGGTTTAAAAACAGAAACAACTCTCAAAGAATTAGGAATAAACAGCTGGAAGGACGTTATAAAAAAAGGGTGTCCTGAATTGTTTCCAAAACGAAAATGGCATGCCTTATGGGACGGTGTCAATTCAGCCATAGACGCACTAAAAACTCTCGATGTTTCCCAGTTAACAAGTCTCATACCCAAAACACAACATTGGAAGATGCTCCCAAACTTTATTAACTGTATCGCCTACCTTGATATTGAAACGACGGGTTTAAGTCCTCGATATAGTCATATCACGACTATTGCTGTTTATGATGGAACAAAAGTGCATGATTTCATTAGAGGAGAAAATTTAGAATTCTAGAGAAATTAAGACATCGCAATTAGAATTATAATTTTATATATTAATTGTCGCTGAGCGGAATAAACGATGTCAAGTCTTGAACTTTGAGTTAAGTATTAAAAAGATTAAATATAAATACTAAACTTATCTTAAATTTTATTATGAAACTCTCGATGGTAAGATTAGATTGAATAAGTTAAAGATTTATTTATTCACAGGATTTTTATTTTTATCATTAGGTTTAGCTCTTTTATTTACACCTATTCCTAATTCAAGGCAACTACTAAATGTTTATGGCAAATTGGGGATATTAGAAGATACTCAATATTCTGCAACAGAAGCTTTTCCCATGTTTTCAACTCATCAAGCTATTGATATACAAATCTTTGCTTCTAATGGTAGTTTTTCTTTGATTATTATGGATTGGGAAGAATTTTACGAATGGGTTGAAAATCGTCCTTATTCAGCTCTTTACTCTTCAAATAATTTGACATATTTTAATGAAAAGATATCTGTATCTTCGTTAAATAGCTGGCCTTATTTGAGAAGCACAGTAGTAATAAAACCAGAAGGATATTTAGTTATCACAGGAAGCATATCAATGAAATTTTTTGATCATTATATACTTCAAGCGATATCATTACTATCTTTGGCTTCTTTATTTTTGATTTTTTACTTCTACAGAGGTTCCAAACTTAGAATTAGAAAAGTAATAATAAGAGAAATTGATGAACAGAGAAATTAATCTAAATTAACTAACAATCGATACAATCTAAATTGTGAATTTCATGAAATGTTCTTTTAAGATGAAATTAAATAAAATCCAGCTTAGTCAATTATATATTAGCAAACAAAAACTTGAAAAAGTAAAGGAAAAATTTAATCCCCAAGATTTCTCGACATTAGGTTTGATCCCCATCAAGAAACTAGGGAATACCATTTTTTATACAGATGGGCATACGAGAGCTTTTGCTGCTTACCATGCTGGTTTAACTGAAATTCCTGTAATTTGGGAAGATTCTGAATTAGATTGGGAATTTTATAAGATTTGTATACAATGGTGTAAAGATGAGAAATTATTTACAATAGCAGATTTAAGTAAAAGAGTTATTAACCATAAAAATTATGAAATTTTATGGTATAATCGTTGTAAGAGTTTGGAAAATAAATTAAATTTCGAAAGATCTCAGAAAGATCAGAATAACACCTAAAAAGTAGCGAGACATTTCGTGATTTTACAAATTATTTCTATTCTCTCCTCCTCTGTGAGAGTCACATCTGAATTATAATTAACTATCAAAAACTCCATGATTTTCTACACTCATATTAAGGGAGGAGGTTATATATTGTAATACATAGTTAATATCATAAAATTATAATAAAAAATTATCATAAAATTATATTATTGGAATATCTACTTCTGATGAAGTTTCAAGCAAGCAAACGAGTTATAAGTGAAATCTTAGGGAGAAATACCAATCTATATAACTAATTCCCTTCTAAGCAAAAACAGAAAATAAAACTACCGTTATTACTAAAATAAATAAGAATATCAATCTACTTCGTAAATATCTCGGGATAAATCTTCTTCTTCTAACAGAATGATGCGTATTATGACAAGCGTAATGTACAAAGGTAATATAAAATTCTAAAACTGACGGGCTTCCAATTTTTGAATCCTTTACATTAGAGTATTTTAAGTCAAGTGGAATTTTAATTAGATTTCAAGACACCAAGGTACAATTTTTTAAAGGAATTTGATTGGTTTCATTTTAAAGCTTTCTTTTCAAATTTTTCTCCGCAATATTTACATATCATAATCTTTTGATTTTTATTCATATTATCAAGTGAACCCCCGCATTCAGGGCAATGAAGAGACACAAACTCATAGCCAAAAACCTCTCCAACTCGTGTATTAGCAAGTTGCCAAATATGAGTTAAGACACCGTTAACAGTTGGATTATTTTCAGCACCGATATTCAGAATAGCAATGTTTTTTTCCTCATTTACTCTAATTTTTATAATAATCCTTTCTTGATGCCCTAGATCAGGATCAATAATTTGGTTTAATACATAATAATAAATTTCGGCAGTAAATGGTTCCTGATTTTCAAAAATAGGTTTTGAGACATGTTTACCTGCCCAGGCACCAATTGCTTCCCTAAGTAATGCAAAAGTCTTACGGGGGTCATGTTCCAATTCAAAAGTTCTGAAAGATCTTATTATATCCTCACTTTCATAAATATTCTTAACCTTAGCTATGTTTTCTTCCCCAGGATTTATTATAGGTGGACATTTTGAGACAACCATGAGACGTTCTTTTGATGTCATCTGCGGCTTTCCGAATGCATCGATATAAGTAGTAATGGGAGCAACTGGAATACTTCCACAAATCATTGGTTCCAGATAAAAATCAATGCTTTCTGATTGTCCGGGTGACATGCTTGGAATTTTGGCGCGCTCACCTTTTTTATATACTCTAGGTTTAATATCTACAACTCGCATGTGTTCAGCAGTCATTTGAAGAGAAACTTCTAAATTATTGATTAACATTTCGGTATTATTTTTTATTGCTACTTTATAGCGGATTAACCCTCCTACGAAATCCATACCTCTTTTTAATTGGACTTTCTCAGCCGTTGTTTTAAACTTGATTTTAGTTTCCTGTAATTTAATAAATTCTTTAGATAACTGAATACCATCTTTCTTGCCAACTTTCGTGCCATACTTTTCTTTTAATTGAATGGTACCCTCAGACTTTATTTTTTCTATATCAGTTTTAATAATTCTTGATTTTCCCATCAACAAATTTAAAACTTTTACTTTTAAATAACATAAAGCTTCCCAAACCTCCTTTAAACTAGCAGAAGCAATATCTAGTGAAAGAACTGCCTCTGGTTCGTATGTAGTGATTATTCCTTTCTTTTTAACCTTATATATTTTTCGTGCTAAAGTTTCGCTAATCTTCTTCTTGGTTTCAGTAAAAGTATCGATGTTAATTACCTCAGAAATAATATTATTATAAAAGCCAATTACTAAATGCGTATCTTTTAAACTAAATCCAATATCATCTATGAGTACTTGAAATTCTAAATCTAAATCATTTTCATTGATAAATTTCAGCGCTGATTTTGTTTTCCCTTCTATTATTTTTTGTTCTAAAGGAGAAATTTTAGATAAATATCTATCATCAATTTTATTCTCAATCCAAGAGATATAGAGTAGTGCTCTTTTAATTGAAAATATGCCTGTATCAAATTGGTGTACTAAATCAAATAAATCTCTTTCTATTCGTTGAACCTTTTCGAGCTTTAAAATATCGCAACTTAAATTATCAATTTCTGATAATATTTTTTCGGGAAGCTTCTCAAAATCTTCTTCTATAGGTTCCGATGATATTTTATTAATAAAAGTAAAGATAATATGTGCATTCTGAATATTCAAATTTAAATTTATCATTAAATCATCAATTGTAGGATTTTCATTAACTTCTTTAATAAATTTAATTACAACTCTAGAAATTTGATCCAGATTTTCAATTTCTTTTCTTGATAAATGGTCTGGAAGAGTGAATTCCTGGCTATATAGAGCAATAACCTTATTGGAAGTTATTAAATCTAAATTAAATTCAGTAATTAATAGTTTTGTATTTAACTCCTTTTTATGACTAAGACAATAACGTAAAGAATCAGTTAATTTCTTACTAAGACTTTCTATTTCCCTTTTAGAAAAATCGTTCTTAATAATTCTCTCAGAATTGTTTAGGAAATAAATTACTTCACCAGTTTCCATTATACTGACTTTTAACTTTCGTGCTAGATCTAATAAACTTATCTTTTTTTTTGATAATTTCAGTTTAATTAATTTAGTTGCGGACTTATTTAATTTGTTTAAATATGCATCTGATAGCTCCGAAAGATTTAGATAATTCTCAATTTCTTTATTTAAATCACCTAAATTAAATATATCGCTAAGAAATTGTGGTAAAAGCTTAGCATCAATTAAATTTAAGCCAAAATTAGTAGTTAAATCCTCCAATTTAAATTCTTCAAGCTTGTTATTAGAAAGGATTACATTCTTAGATAATTCGTCATAATATTTTTTTTCCGCTATGTTTAAACTACTAAATACCTCATCCTTAATTTTAACATTGATCAGATCCATTACCATATCCATTTCATCAATAGGTATGTTTAACTCCCACGCCTCGTCTTTTTCAGGAATATGACCCTTATCGTAAATGAATTTTAAAATTCGTGTTGAATAATCAATGTAATCCTTAAAATTTTCGAGGAATTTAGATATTTCAAGCATTAAGAATTCACTGTCACCTTCCTCATCTATCCAGGATGATAAGAAAATATTTAGACCATAAACTGATCTCATTACGATCTGGTTATCTTGAATGATCGCTGGAAGACCCTGCTTTATTAAATAGCTAGATTCTACAACATCCAACAAAGCTCTAACAATTTCATTTGGCTGCTTTAATTTTTCCTTCAGTTTCAAACTTCTGCTCTCTATCCTTTTAATTTTTCAATTAATTCTAATAATCTCTTATCTTGTTCTAAATTTTTGATATTTATTTTAATCAGATTAACTTCTTCTGGTTTTGAAAGGTTTTGAACGTAAATTTTTTTTACAATTTCTTTAATTAATATCGCAAATTTTTTTATACCTATAGCTTTCACAAAGATTGCTCCATTTAGTATATACTGACCATTAACATTACTCTCTTTCACAATATTTTCAAAATCTAACTTTGATTTAACTTTTTGAAGTCTTTCATTTATTGCATAATGATCAAAAACCTTAATCTTATCCTTCGAAATTCGTGTAATTACCTCATCTTCCACCCTTCTTCTATGAATAGATGTCCATTTTTTAACCCCTACATAACTCGAAATAGTAATTGCTGATAATACAATTATAATAATAGTTATATTCATGGTAGGAGAAGATAATGCATTATTGGGATCTGTTCTAGATATAAATATCTCGTCGTAGTCTGAGTAGCCATCACCATCAGTATCAGAATTGTTAGGATCGGTTGAATAAGTATTAACTTCCTGACCATCTGAGAGGCCATCATTGTCAGAATCGGAACTATTTGGATCGGTTGAATAAGTGTTGATTTCCTGACCATCTGAGAGGCCATCATCATCAGAATCGGAACTATTTGGATCTGTTGAATAAGTATTGACTTCCTGACCATCTGAGAGGCCATCATCATCAGAATCGGAATTATTTGGATCGGTTGAATAAGTATTGACTTCCTGACCATCTGAGAGGCCATCATCATCAGTATCAGAATTATTTGGATCGGTACCATTAGTATATTCATCTAGATTAAAAAGGGTATCACTATCTAAATCACCACCAGAATCGTCTATAAGAGGATCTAAGCCATTAAAAACTTCCCACCCATCTGGCATGTTATCGTTATCAGTATCAGAATCAAATGGATCTGTATTATTTTTTAATTCTTCAGAATAGATTAAACCATCGCCATCTAAATCACTATCTTGAGTAATTAGATAAATAGATATTTGATTAGTAGTCTCGACATTTCCGGCGTAATCTGTTGCATAGTAATAAATTATATGAATACCCTCGCTATATTCGCTGAGATTAAAGGTTACACTATAAATTTTCCAGTCACCGTTATCAATTTTATAAATAATCATTTTAACGCCTGAACTACCCATACTAACATTATCTTCTGCCAACAATGTGAAGAGGGTAGAAATATCAACAAAATTTGGATCGAAACTCAAATTAAAATCTAGAGAAGTAATTGTTTCTTGGAAGTCGTAAATTGGAATTAAATAATTCAAACCACCATTATTATTAAGCTCAAAATTTCCAGCAGAATCAATTGCAGCAAAATAGAAGATTATTGCATTGGTCCAAGTTAATGATGAAATATCTAAATTAACAGTGTATTTACCGTTAACATATAACATAAGATGATTAATGAAAGTTCCCGTTGAATTCTCATACAAGTATACCCAAATTATAGATGTATCGTCCTGTACAGTACAACTAATTTGCAATCCTGTTTGATTATATTGCGGTGTAGTTGTATTCAAATAAGATGGGGAGATCGCAAAGATTATGTTTGGACTCTGGATATCTAAAAATATAATTTCTTGATTTATTAGTTCTGTATTACCCGCATTATCAGTTGCATAATAGTATATTGTATGAGTTCCATGAGAATATCCCACTAAACTAAAAGGATTAGTATATAAAATCCAGCTTCCCGAATCTATCCTATAACTTATAATATAAATACCTGAGGCATAAATCTCCCAATCATTGGAGTTCAATGTAAATAACGTTAAATTTGAAACAAAGTTTGGATTTTCTACATTCTGAAAATCTAAGGTTGTTGTAGGATCTTGGAAATCATAAATTTGAATCGAATAATTCAAACCTCCATTATTTTCCCATTTAATATTTCCCCCGGAATCCTGCGCATAGAAGGAGAACATTATTGTAGTGCCCCAATTGAGCGAAGAAATATCTAAATTAAAAGTGTATTTTCCATTCACATATGTCATTGAACGATTCATAAATACACCCGTTGAATTTTCGCATAAATAGACCCAAATTATAGATGTATCGTCTTGTACGGTAATATTAATTTGCAATCCTGTTTGATTATATTGCGGTGTAGTTGTATTCAAATAAGATGGGGAGATCGCAAAAATTATATCCGGAGAGATAATATCTTCTATTGTTAGCCAGTAGGTTAAAATTCCAGTATAGTTTTGGTTATAGATCTTACTTGTAATGTTATAAATTCCTATAGTAGAAAAACGAAAAATGTACGTTAATTGAGATGAGAACCCTTGATCAACTAAAATACTATTAACGTATAATTCAAAATTTCCTGAAAAGACAGTTTGATTTACGATTGTTATATTTACATCTTGATGAGAATAATGGATAGCATCGCCTTCGATGCCATTAAATAAAAGTGATAAAGGTAATATATTAGATCTATACAAAATAAAAGATTTAATAGGAGTAGCGTTCCAAGCATTATTTTGATCCTTTGCTAACCATTGATATTCATATCCACCTTCATTTGCAGGTAAATCAAAAAAACTATAAGAGAATTCACCAGAAAAATTTGTTAATACTAAAAAATAAGTTCCGTTGAATTTTAAATAGACTTCTGAAATCTCATTATCATCATCCGTCCAAGTACAATTGAACTCATATACTCCATTTTTAGAGTAGGTCATTTGAGTTTTTATAAAATTAAAATAAAAAGGATCTTCTTCTAAAAAGTTATCAACAGGGTGATTATCAAATGAATTAGCTGATCCGAAAATGGTATAAGGAGTGTTCCAGAAAAATCCATCACTCCATGCGTTAGGATAATTACTTTCATAATCTCCCCAGTAATTTCCTATTATTCCATTATCCCATTGATTATTTGTTCCATCATCTTGGGATTGTACATTATTATTTATTACCCAATTGTAATATATCAAGTTATTATTACAAGGACCAATATCAGTTCTGATACTTATGCCAACAGTACCACTATCTGAAACTTTATTCCAAAATATAGTATTATTATGACTATTAGCTCTTAGTATTATGCCATTCCATGAATTTTGAGCAAAATTGTTAAATTTAATTATATTAAAAGATGATGTTTCTAGGTAAATGCCATCTTGCCCATTATTAGAAGCATTATTGTATGCAATAGTATTATTATCTGAACGCCACAAGAGTATCCCAACGTTATCATTATGTGTGGCGTTATTTAGAACAACAGTATTATTATCAGAATCAATTAAGAAAATACTATATATCCCGACTCCCGTATTTGATAAATTATTTTCTGATATTCTGCCATTCGTAACATTATCTAATTTTATTAAAGCATCAGTATATATCGTATTTCCAGAATTAAAAACCGTGCAATTCTCAATCCTAAAATATACATCAGAGTTTTGAATTAGAATACCAAATTCTCCGCCAAGTGCATCAATAATCCAGTTCTCAATTATGTAAGGATCTTCCATTGTTCCCGAAGCCCATGGATTCTTTACTCCATTTTCAAAGGTAAAATCATTTTTACCGGCTATTAAAATAGGAGATCGATAAAAATTATCCATACTTATTAAAAAATCTTGACCTTCATTGTTAAAATGTCTAATATTACTTGCTGAATCATTAGCATAAAAGGAAAAAGAAATCGTATCATTCCAAATTAAAGGAGACAAATCAATATTATATGTATAATTACCGTTTATTAGACTCATTGAGCGATTAATAAATATGCCTGTCGAATTTTCATTCAAATATACCCAAGAAATTGTCGTGTTGTCGACAACTGAACAATTTATCTGTAAGTAATTCTGAGTATACTGTGGTTTTAAAGTAGTTAGATAAAAAGGAGAAAACTCAAATATTATATCTGGGGCCAGGAGATCCAAAAAAACTATTGATTGATTGATATTTTCCACATTTCCCAAATTGTCTGTTGCATAATAATATATCGTATGATTCCCATGAGACAAGCCATCTAAGTTGAAAGAATTTGAGTGTAACATCCAAGTTCCAGAATCAATTTTATAAGTAATATTAAAAACTCCTGAACCAGCATCGACTGAGGTAAAATTTAATATAGTTGTTTTGGATATATAATTTGGAGCATCTACTGCTTGATAAACAAATGTAATTGCTGGACTCTCAGTGTCCTTATATAAAGTAACATTTTTAACATTTACATTATCACGTGTGTCACTAGCATAAATATATATGATAAACGCACCTTCATCCAACGCATTCCAGATTGAACTTTCAAGTAATTGCTCTGTGTTATTTATTAGGTCGATATTCGTATCTCCAACCTTATACCATAATTGATCAAAATTAGGATCATAGGCTGATACATTTATCTTTGGTATCTCATTGATATACTCTTTATCAATGGGATCGTTAATTATGATCTCAGGCGCACCGTAGTCAATGATTAATTTTCTATAGTATATATCATTATCCCCTAATGTGCGATCAGGCCAAACAATGTGAGTACCTCCATTTATATCTGAAGTAATTGCTGGAGCCTTATCACAATCTATATTGGCTCCTGTTGTTGAGACTATTTTTAGATTAGTCCATGTATCGTTAAACGCATTCCATCGCTTATATATGACTTCATCATCCCCTGGTGAGGAACTCCCATTATGCCATACGATGTGTACATTACCATAGATATCTGTTGATATAAAAGGGTGTTCCACATTACTTGTTGAAGAAACGATTAATGTTGAGCTCCATATTTTACTAGTAGCATTCCAATTTTTATAATAAATATTATCATATGTGAAATCTTGCCAAATGATATGTGCATTTCCAAATAAATCGGTGGCTATTTCTGGATTATAAGATTGCCCATTACTGGGATTCGAAGCCAATTCCACTGTTGTCCAGGTTTTGCTGGTTGCATTCCAGCGTCTATAAAAAATGTCCATATCAGAGCCTGAACTTATATAATCATTCCCAAGATCACTCCAAGTCACATGTGCATTT
>SDBT01019726.1_pt1 | contig 10563 bp, 6 predicted proteins | sample 2277101 | NCBI WGS metagenome assembly SDBT01 (sample SAMN10404973, study PRJNA504765) | marine sediment metagenome | isolation source: marine sediment core GS10_PC15, 103 cmbsf | place: Arctic Ocean: Southern Knipovich Ridge | collected 2010
ATCTTAGATTTGTCCATTTTTGCATCGGTTAACACCTTATCGACAGGGCTCATGGTATTTCTAAAAAGATCAATACATAACTCTTCGAATCTGGCGCGCGTAAGACTAGAATAAAAATCAATACCATCAAAAAGGCTGGAAATTTCAATGTTAGCCTGTGTAGCTGACGAGAGTGTTCTTTTAGCCCTTTCACATGCTGTTCTTAATCTTATCATCGCTCGCGGATTGCTTGAGATATCCTTTTTATGCTTTCTTTTAAATTCGTGGATGAAATGAGCTACCAATCTAGAATCAAAGTCTTCTCCCCCTAAATGCGTATCACCGGCCACCGCTTTGACCTCAAATATTCCATCGTCAATCGTTACCAGGCTAACATCGAACGTTCCGCCGCCTAAATCATAGACTAGGATATTTCTTTCAGAATTTTTCGATAATTCCTGTAAATCATAACATAAACTTGCTGCCGTTGGTTCATTGAGTACTCTTTTAATATTAAGACCGGCTATAACTCCAGCGTCCTTTGTTGCCTGCCTTTGGCCGTCATTAAAATAAGCCGGACATGTAAGAATCACTATGTCTTCTTTGTTTAATTTTCTACCAATCCTTGATTCAGCAATTTCCTTCATCTTGGAAAGAACCATTCCCGAAATTTCTTCGGGAGTAAATTCTTTCTCTTCGCTCATATATTCGACGCAGATAACTGGTTTATTCTTCTTGTTTATTACTTTGAAAGGAAAGTGTTTTATATCTGATTGAATTTTAGGGTCATCGAAAGATCTCCCTATTAATCTCTTAGCATCAAAAATTGTATTGGTTGGATTCACGGCCGCTTGATTTTTGGCAGCATCTCCTAATAATCGCTCTGTATCAGAAAAGGCTACCATACTAGGTGTGGTTCTATTACCTTGGTCATTGGCTAAAATTTCCGGACTTCCATTGTCCCATATAGCCACACATGAATATGTTGTACCCAAGTCGATTCCTATTATAGCTTTGCCCGCCATTCATATTTTATTCCGTTATCTTTAAATTGAGTAGAAAATAACTTGACATATATCAAACCAATATACATCGAGATAACATGGTTAACGTTGGTCTAGTAATACTTATTGCTGCTCTTGTTATTTTCTTCATCTGCTATGCCAGGTCAAAAACTGAAGGAGTGGTTATGCCAGGTGGTGGTGGTGGCGGAAGAGGTGGAGGTGGAAGAGGTGGTGGCGGAAGAGGTGGAGGTGGAAGAGGTGGTGGTGGAAGAGGTGGCGGAAGAGGAAGAGGTGGACATGGAAGAAGGCGGAGACATCACGGGGGAGGGAGATGGAACCGGGGCGGTGGTCCGTTTTACTATAACTGGCCTTGGCAGACTATGTATTATGCCGATGGGGGATATCCAGGATATTGTGATGAGAACTGCAGATACTATTTAAATCAATGCATGAGTGGACCAAGCCCCCGCAAGGAATGTAGGCTACAATATACAGAGTGTTTAGAGTACGGAGGATGTGATTTCCCGTTGTAATTTTATGTCAAGGTTATAATAATTACTTCGTGAATATGTCTTCCAAAGAAATCGTATTTAATATGCCAAAAGAGATTCAGCAAGAATATCTTGCAAGTGACTGTGGTTATATGGCTACCGCTTTTAATAAAGAATTTAATCTACCATTATATGGGCTATTTTTTGAAGATCCAGAGTACAACATTCCAGCTCACTATCTTGTTAAATGTGGCAATAGATATATGGATATCACAGGCGTGTGGAACAAAGAAACAATCATTCAGAGATGGTCTAAACATCCAGATAATGAGTCTGGTCAGGTTTTTATAAAAAAAGTACCAGATGATTTAGCCAATTCAGATTATTATGATGAAATGGTTTGTGATATTTCAGGAATGCGAAGAGCTCGGAAAATTGCCAAATGTATCAATTTCCTCTGGAAAAACGCGTGTTCATAATTTCATTACCTATTTAGGTAATGAAATAATTCAGTCTATCACTGACATACTAAACATTCTTCTTCGGTACATTCCACAACCTTTGAGTTCTTCGATGTCCTCGAAGAAACATTGATCGTATTAAGAGAAAAGTTTATGGGATCTGATTTAGCGGTTTGTCTCAAATAATACATTCCAGTTTTAGCTCCATTCTTCCAAGCATGGAAATGATAAGCATTCAGTTTCTTACAAGTAGGTTCCTTCATGTGACAGTTAAATGATTGAGTTTGACAAATAAACTTACCACGGTCGATCGAAAGGTCGAGAAGATATTTCTGAGATATCTCATAGACGGTTTTGTACTTTTTCTTTAAGAAACGGAATCTCTCCAAATCTTTTGTTGAGCAGATATCCTCGCTAACATTTTGGAGACTACCTTTGTCAGAAACGATTTGTCTCACAACCTCTGTAGTCCACATATCTATATCTTGCAAATCTCTGGTCATATGTTTATTGTTGATAACAAATTGTCCAGAATTAACCGTTCTGGCATATATCAGACTTGAAATAGGCTCAAAACATTCGGTATTACCCAAGATATGAGCACTGCTTGCTGTTGGCATCAACGCTAACAACAAGGAGTTTCTCATACCATGTTTCTTGACCTGTTCTCTCACTTCTTGCCAGTTATATCTATCACTTCGAAATTGCTCAGCGGTTCGAAGGAAGTCAACAGTAATCTCGGGTTTATTTTTGGATCTTTCATCAAATTGTTTCTCTGCTTTTTCTTGATTCCACAAATCGAATTGTAATAATCCTTTACTGGCTGGAGATCCATCGAACGCGTCGTATGGTCCATCTTTCTTAGATAGCTCTACACTTTCAGTCACTGCTGCATAATACATGGTTTCGAAGATATCATTATTGAGTTTTCTGGCTTCTTTATCTTCCCAGGCTAGATCCATCAATGCAAAAGTATCTGCTAACCCTTGAACTCCGATACCTAAAGGACGTGTTCTCAAGTTAGTTTCTTTTATCTCTGGAACATCAGCTGGATAGTAGTTTCTATCGATAGTTTGATTAAGATTTTGAACCAAATCTCGTGTGAGTTGTTCGAGTTTATTAAAGTTATAGAATCTGTCTATTGTAACACAGCTGTTGAGAGCTATGTTAGCGAGATTGCAATTGTGTACTACACAACCATTGGCAATAAAATTATGACCTGACTTTAATGATAGATCCCAAACCTCTTCCTCGCCACACGGCTTGATAGATTTTACTGTAACCCAGTCTTTACCCTTATGAGAGAAGACAACTGTATAGTTTTTCACAAGATTTTCAAGTTTTTGCTGTTTTTCTGGGCACAGACCAAATCCTATGTATTTAGAGAATAATTCAAGCTGGGATAACCCATAAATACATAGATTACCTTGCCAACTCTTTCTACTCTTAATAAATGTCATATAATAGGAAGAATGTATTCCAAAACATTTTAATACTTGATGTACACTATCAAGAAGCTCTACACTACTAGAAGAAAGATTAACATGACTTTTAGATGATGTTTTAAGGACTACACAAGATCCATCAGCACTAAACAATCCCGAAATGAATGAACTTAGTTGCAATGGAGAACTATTAATAACCTTATCAGGAAGGACCTTCAATGGCCCTAAGGAAGGTTTCATACCAAATGTATCCTGTATATATTCGATAAATGACTTTCTTTTAGAACTCCAGCTATATACACCATTTGGTTGTGTATATCCCTTTGGGAACAGACGATTATCATATATTTTAATTTCTTTTTCAGCGTACATATCATCCAGTACAGCCATAACTTTTTTCTTGGCATAAGATTCTGTAGGACCAAAACATACCCCGTACTGATCTGGTCTTTGCCATCCATCTCCCAACATCCATCCAGCGGTCATCCACCAACCATTTTTCTGTTTTTCTTTGAAAGCAGACAATATATCAGTTCGAGGATAATATAGCTTTTCTCCAGGTTCTATTTCTTGCAATTCTTTCCATTGGTAGTGTATCTTAACTCTACCATTCTTATAAATTTTGGTTATAGTTAGAAATTTATGATCCTCTGTTGCAGTAATAGAAGACCCTCCAATTGTATCTACTTGATACACAGATCTAACCCCCTGATTTATCAGAATTGCCTTTTGATATGTAGGGTCTAAGTTAAAATTATCATCTTCTTTGGATGGAACAAAGACATTTTCATCTGTGATTTCATCGATTCTTACCATTCCCTTATCAGTTAAAATGAGTGTATCTCCAGTCAGACAACTCGCTATGGTCTTCTCATCAGTGTACTCAGTGACTTCGGCGCATAAATTGGAGCAGCAGATGGTTCCTAGGTTTTTCTGGTTCGATTTACGGTTACAAGTGTCTTTAAAGAGCATATATGGCATGCTGGTCTCTATTTGTGTCCCACACATTTTATTCATGAGGTCTCTCGCTCTAATTTGACGGCAATTAGCCAATTTTCCATCTTTGAATTTTTCCTCATACGTCTTGTATGCCATTTCAAATTCTTTTCCCCACTTCTCGTTCAATCCTTTGGCCTTATTGGGACACATAAGAGTCCACATCTCATCATTTTCAACTCTTCTCATAAATTCGTCAGATACCCAAAGGCCATAAAAAAGATCTCGGGCTCTCATATCTTCGGCACCGGTCGCTTTTTTAAGATCAAGAAATTCTTCGATATCAATATGCCATGGAGGTAAATAAACAGCTCCACTACCGGGCCTTCTAGTTCCTTGATTAACAGCTTTTAATATTTCGTTCAGAATCTTCGTCCATGGAATAATACCATTTGTGTCTCCAAAATGTCCAATCTGTGAATGTCTCAGACAGCCATGGTTAATACCTAAACCTCCCATTCCCAGCGATATAATGGCGGCATCACGCCAAGATTTGGTTATAGATCCCATTGAATCTCCAACAGTCATTAAAAAACAATTCTCGGCCATAATACCTTCGACGCAGTAAGAGTGATCATCTTCTACTCCCAATGTGTAAACTTTTACATCTTGACTATAGAAAGGTGTTATTTCTTCCTTTTCCATTATTCTCATAAATCTTTGACCATTAAATTCAGTTACGTTTGAACCTATTTTCTTCTCGTTAATCACTTGAAGTCTATCATCTTCGTAGTGCTTACATAAATCTTGCGGATCTAAATAACCAGATGGTAAAACCATAGAAGCCATATCTTGAGTAGCTCCTACCTTTTTCGACCGACTAATAATATGATATGTTGCGTCTACTCCATTTATCCTCAAGAGGGACCAAATCTCTTTGAGTAAGGAGACATTGCTCAATTGAATGATAGCTATTCCTTGTTTAGTCCAGCAACCATCTGCCGAATAAAGACCAGTGATAAAAGAGTATACTTGTTTTTCGCTCCATGTGAACAATTTGTTCCATAATTTTTTACCATTGAAACCTTTTCCAAACTTCTCATTAAAAAATTCACCTATAACCCTCGAATGAATATAAGAAGTAAATAAATTACCTTTATCTAAAATACTAGGTTCTGCGCCGAACTTTTTCTTCATAATGTCGCTCCACTTTTCAATAAATGGAGAGTAACTATTAGTGAAGCCCACTCCGCGAATAATAGTATCTCCCTTATACTTATTAGTAATAATATGTCCATCGCCGTACCATGCACCCAGTGCAAAGGCCATCTGAGAATCAAATATCACATTTGAACATATTTCAGAATTGTACTTTCTGCGACGAATAATATCATCAGTTCCATTCAAATGATCTATGTAATTGGTAATAGTGATAGGCATGAATTTATCATCATTAATTTTTACTTCCCACTCTTTATCAGATGCATATTTTAGCATATTAACCTCAAAAACATTGTCCTTTAGAGTGGATAATTTGGGGATAGCCACCCAATCCCCGGGCCATAGATATTCAACTGGTACCCAGGCGGGATACCCGTCTCCCATTTTCTGGATGGCCCACAAGCGATGATTGCCTGTAACTTCAATATCTGGAGTTTTAGCAATCGCAAGACGGTATAATTCACGATCTCCAAGGTCATTTTCGTGAAGTTGTACCACAGGTTTGATATTACCTTTATGAGTAATGACTTGATCTCCAATCTGAACATCTTCGATGGGGATATCTCCTCTATTAACAGTCAGAACTTCAGTACCAGCTGCAAAACAACTTGAGAGCTGATGTTTACGCATTCCACAGTTACAGAGAGTAGGAGTAGCATGAATGTAATTTCCTAAGCTGAGATCAGCATATGTTTTCTTAATTCTTTTCATGTCTGGAAACCATAAAAATGTCGCCACGCGAAGGAACAAGTATTGGGGAGTTTCAAGAATAGAAACGACCTCGTCGTGTTTTATTCGTGCTAGATAGGATTTGAGAAGTGTTTCTATGGCGAAGATATTGTACGACCAGTCTCTTCCTTCACATACGATACTGTCTAGCTCTTCTGCATGATCAGCCACAAAATTAGCATATTTGTCATTGAGTGTTAATCTCAATCTAGCTGTTGAATCGCTAAAAGTTGCAGGTAGAGTAGCTTTTATTTCATGCATCTTAATTCTCCCAGAAAACATTCCCCAATCGGGATGTATAATGGTGTTATCTCTGCATAAATTGGCCAATTGAGAGTACTGGTTAAGAATTGAAAGGGTCTGTACATAATCTAGAGACCGATAAAGCATGGAAACATCAACTCCTTTCAAATCATTTGCCAATTTTAACAAGTCGGAAATCAGAGACATATTTTGTTTGATATATACCTGGTATATATTGAATTCAATACTTATATTTATATAAGTATTTTTTGTCACTTTTTCATCTCCCACAGAGATGAAAAAGTAGGTGACGTATTACGTCTACTTGGCCTTAACACCAAGTCCTTTAGAGTCCTTAGATTTTTTAGACTTATTTTTCTTAAAATCTTTCTTTGCAGGCCCTTTGGCTTTTGGAGGAATATTTACTTTGGGCGTTTTTCCACTCGGCTGAGAACTCTTTGACTTGGACAAGTCTTTGTCTTTGGATGACGAATCCTTGTCTTTGCCTTTGTCTTTGGATGACGAATCCTTATCTTTGTCTTTGTCTTTGCCTTTGCCTTTGTCTTTGGATGATGAATCCTTATCTTTGCCTTTGTCTTTGCCTTTGCCTTTAGACTTAGAGGACAAATTCTTGCCTTTACCTTTACCTTTGGATTTGTCATTGCCCTTGCCCTTGCCATTGGAAGAACTGTCAGTTTCAGACTCAGTTTTCTTTTTCTTGGTTTTTGAGACATGGGGTGGGATTGTAAAGTTTACACCAAAACTTTCAAAAGCGACTTCAAGATCAGCAATACCAATGGTCATAATCTTCCTATATGCAATAATATGAATACATTTATACAATGCCATAGAAACGAGAGAGTACATGAAAGATCTAACGACAGGATACATGTCTGCACTGGTGCGTTTAACTCCACCTCTACGAGCGAGTCTTTCAATGCCATTAGTTCCGATATTTTCGAGTAGATTTTCTGTATGTAAAACCCAAGATGTTTCTCTAGCCATATGCCATGCCAGGAGAACATCTTTGGCATTGACGCTATCTCGGCTACGATGGATAGTGCACTCTAAGGCTTGACTAAGAAGTTGAGTAACTTTTTGTTCTACAAAAGCCTGTAATGTGATAATGGCGTTTCCTCCGAAGTGTAACAGATGTGATTCACTGTTATCTTTATCTCGGATTTCTTTCCCCAACTTTCTCACACTGGTCTCAAAAGGAAGCTTTTGCAATAAACATTCGGTCGTCTTTTGAAAGTGTCTGATATCTCTAATCGCTTTGGTTCCAGGAAGAAGACGGCGAGTTCGTTTACTGTCAGTTGATTGATTTTTCTTATTCTTACGACGCCGAGCAGCCTGGACAGACTTTTTCTCTTGAGTTGGCAGAAGTTCACTTCTGATATTAGGCATAAATCCTCCATTCATCAGTTCAATTCTAAAATTTTGAAATAACTCATCAATATCTAGATTATTACCAACGGCCAAGCGAATATGTCGGATTTTGACAATTACTCTTTTCAAATCTCGGGCGCAGTTAATAGCAAATTCGAGAACTTCACCAATAACAAATTCGAGTACAGCCGAGAGAACGATAGGAGCCAATTTCCCCACGTGAAGTTCTGACGCCCCAAACTCTCTCAGATACTTTTCTGAGAGAGCCACCGAAAATACCAATCCGGCAAGTGTCTCTCTTCTAACGGGGTGGGTATGAGAACCCTTATCAGCATTCTGATATTCCTGTATGGCCTGATTAGCTCTAAATGTAGCTTTTTCTGCCTGTAGAGGGGGAAAGAGTAAATCCATAGAAAGATAAATTTCAGCTGGAGAAACTGTTTTCTTTTTGGATCGAATGCAAAGAGAGCGCGCTTTTTCAGCGAGGCCTCGAGCAATGATGTCCGCTACCTTGTCTAATTGACCTCGAGCATTGACAGCAATTTGAGCACTAGGATCAATTGATTTCAACAACCTATGAATATAGGTTTGAAAACTATTTGTTTGCTTCTTCTTAGAAGCTTTCTTTTCTTCAGGTTGGTTTTCATTATCTGTTTTTGACATGATTAAAATGAGAGATATTCGGTTTAGTAAGAGTACCTTTAATTAAGGAATCTCATTTTTTTATAGCCTTTTGGGTGGATCTTTGGGGACACCCAAAAGGTTACGTATTCAAAATTTCTTAAATGACTTTGGTTTTTTGCAATTAAGAGTTTTGTTAGATTAAAATATATTATATTTGTAAATGGACAAACGTGAAGTAGAAAATAGACTCATCTTAATTTACAAAACAACCAGAGAAAAGTAGAAATAACTGAAGACAGATGTCTCCAAGCTTTGATGGCTAAGCACGGATTAAATATCACTTGTGCTAGTACCACCCATCCTTTACCGATAGATGATAAACCGTATTCACTTTACAACAGAGGAAATTATTGTTTCTTGAACGCGGGAGTTCAAAGTATTTTTTCTTGTGAGGAATTTATCAAAAAATTCAGAAGGTGTCAATATCCAAAGGGTACAATACTTCGCGAAGTGTCAAAGCTAATAGACGGATTAAAAAATACCGACAGTTTAATAAATAATCTTAGGAAAATAAAACCAAGTCTATTTACCGGAGAACAACAAGATTCGTTCGAGTTTACAATATTTTTGCTTCAGACAATCAATAATGAACTTACAAAAATGGGGAATACTCTCGTGTCAGACCTGTTCGGTGCGGAAATAAGAATTTCAATGATCTGCGAAAAATGTAGAGAAGAAGATATATTTGGGGTTGGGAGTAGGACAACCGTATTCTCTCTTCGTCCCGAAGAGATTCTCTCTAATCTATCAAGGACGGTAAATAACTTCTTCAAAATCAAAAGAAAATTAAGATATTGTGATATTTGCGAGAAGATGGAAATGAGCCAAATGCAAACACTATTTGAGAATGCTCCAAGGTTTTTGATAGTCTATCTAAACCGCTTCACTAGAAGTAGTGTGAAAAATGATACCAAAATTAAAATTCTTCAAGAATTAGAACTGCCTGATTACGCATCTATCTCTGGCTCCTCTCTTCACTATCGCTTGGTTTCTTATGTCGAACATTTCGGTCATACGATTCACTCGGGGCATTATATAGCCACTGTGCGAAGAGAAAATAGGTGGTTCACCTGTAATGATGATAAATGTAGTAAAGCGAGTAACCCAGATGGTAAGGCAAGTTCCACTGTTTCTTTTTTGATTTTTGAAAGAAACCGTTCAGAAGGTTAAATGTCGGTAAAAGACGCTCTAGTATTAAAAATGTTTATTAATTTTTGAAACGAAAGCGTTACATAAAAGCCCTCTTTGAAATGTAACGCTTTCATTAAATTATAGTAATATTATGATATGATATTATGATAATGTATAATAAATGTCTCTCAATCCAGAGAATCAAGCTAATCCAGGGATCAGATGTATATCTAACTCTATTTTAGCACCTCGCAAAGGACTAACAGATATTCCTGCTGTATCTGTTAGAGGATCTCAAGTACTTCCAGCCACACTATTAACTGTTGCTGACAATGGAGTAAGTGCAATAATTCCATATGACGTCGTGGATTATGATACTGACAATATATACGATCCCACTTCGGGGATTTTTACTATACCCAAAGGAGGTGTTTATCACATTTCCTTTATTTCGTGCTGGCTTGACTCTCCACCGGCCGCAGATATTGGATCTCTTGTAGCTATACAAAGACAGGCCACGACGACAGGGTTTGATTTCTTTATAGGAAAAACTTTAGGAAATACTCAGGTTCCTCCTACTGGTACCACTTCGAATGTGGTGACGAACACATCTTCGTTTGATATTCATCTTTTTATGGGAGATAAGTTTGTTGTTTTAGCTACTGCCCAGATAGATACACCGGCTGGTAACATGTATAGTTTAGCTGGGAATACCGGTGGACCAGCCCGAGCGACAATTGCTTCTATGCATTTGGTGAGAGAACTTTAATACGTATTTTCTCGGATAAAGTTAAAAATGATATATACTTGTAAAAAATTCAAGTATTATGCTCTTGCCAGAACACTCCGA
>SDBT01019727.1_pt1 | contig 10562 bp, 8 predicted proteins | sample 2277101 | NCBI WGS metagenome assembly SDBT01 (sample SAMN10404973, study PRJNA504765) | marine sediment metagenome | isolation source: marine sediment core GS10_PC15, 103 cmbsf | place: Arctic Ocean: Southern Knipovich Ridge | collected 2010
AACCTAATGAACCCACCGAACCCAACCTCATAGGAACTGTTGGTATGGTAGAAGATATTTCATTCAGAGGTATTTTACTATCACTAACTAAAGGTAATCTTCCATTGGGTATTCTCTGAACTGTTAATTCTTTGATCAACTCATCATCAGATAGATTAGGCATTCCAGGAATTCCTGATACTAATCGGAAAGGGTCGTTATTGGACCCAACATTATTGAGGTCAGTGTTAAACCCATTATTTGATTCGGAAACTGGAAACTGAGTTGGGATTTCTGTAGGGAATTTGGGTGAAGATCCACCAGATCCAATTTCAGAAAATGTTATGTCGGTGGTCTTATTATTATTATTATTATTATTATTATTATTATTAACTGGTACTATATCTACTACCATGAGTTGGTTATCAGTCAGATCATTATTATCATAACCTTCAAATACTTCCTCCGGTGGAGAATCAGAAACTATATAAGATTCCAGAATATCTCTTAATGGAGTTGGGAAATTTCTAATATCTTCACTGTGTTCTGATTGAATGAATTCCTTTAATAATTCCCCAATTCTAGTATCATACACTTCTCTAGCTTGTTCCAGATTAATTTTACAATCATTATAGTCTTTCAGAACTGAAAAAGTAGCAATAGATGCTTCAATGAAATGACATGCAGCACATACTAATTGTCCTGGCTCATAATAGAATGCTGAAGTGGTTATTTTGTTAATATTAGCCGCTTTTTCTGGCTTCAGCTTCATTCGTAACCAAACAAAGAAAAAATCAGCATGACGAGCTGGTTTGGTATGTTGATATGCTTGGTCCTGTATCTCAAATTTATGATAATGACCATGGTTAACCTTGGTTTCTGGATTGTACCAGATAGCACTCTGTCCTGGTTTCTTACCTAGAAGATCAGGTTCTCTGTCAAGGAGTTTTGATACTTCGTAAACTCTCTGAATTGCCAATGGATTGTGCCATTCTATATTCCATACATTTTGATATTCAACTATTCCAGGTGTAATAGAGGTAGTTTTGTCATAGTAAAATTTATTAAGTGAATTTATCATTTGTTCATACGAATTCATTTTAATATTTAGATATTAAGTTTTTGTTTGTTATGTTTGGTTATTAAGTTTTTGTTTGTTATGTTTGATCAAAACTTTTTAGGAATTGTTTAGGAAACCGATTTTTATAATCAGCATCATAGATATTTTGAACATAATTCAATGTACTTCCTGTTCCTACCAATAATTGTATTTTTATATTTGTTGGTTCTGGTTAGGTTATTTATGAGGTTTTCTCATAAATAATGGTAGATTTGGGTTCACTGGTTGGGTTCCTATTCACAGAACTTATTACACAGATGGTTGTAGTTATTTTTGTCATTATGGTTTTTATCATAACACTTATTACATATATTGATATTGCATTTGTCACATTTATATGTTTTTGGTATCAGATGTGGATTAGTTTTGTAATAAAATTCTCTCGCATCTTTAATATTTTGTTTACCTAAATAAGTCATGTTTGTTCTTGGGTCGATATCAATCTTTCTTTCTATCCTTTCTCTTCGAGTTTTACATGCAGACTCACATGTATGACCACATTCACAGAAACATTTATCCATAAATCCCCATATAGATTTGTAACAAGTCCTGAGAGCCATCTTTTTTCTCTGTTCGGTCATTTGGTTGGTTTGTTTAGATAAATGTTCGCATATAGATTTGTAGACATGTTCATTGGTGTTGGCTTGGTTGGAAGGATTAATGACGAAATCGGGGATGGAAGTTATTGGTTGTTATTATTATACTTGATTGGTAATTGGTTATTTTTATGAACATTAATTTTCAATTTTATACACTTTTGGAAAGTAAAAAATCTACAATTTTTATATAACCGTTGGTTCAGTTATATTATTTAGGAATTATCACTGAGGAAAAAATAATTACCAGAATTTTTTTGTACCCTGTCTTTCACACTTCCGTATTTATTAATACGGGGGCGATGGTTTACAGGATCACGACGAAAAGTAATTTCTAATTGTTTTAAAAATTTATTCATACCAGTTAACAATGATTCTGGTGAATTGGCTACACATTTAATTCCAGGATCCCCGTCAAAAAGAATTACACGATTAGCAAGGTATGTTGCCATAATGAAATCATGTTCAACTATGAACGCAGTTTTCTTATTATGAAGTACGAAACGTTTAATAACTTTAGCACAATGGATACGTTGTTCACTATCGAGATAGGCTGATGGTTCATCAATAAGATATATATCAGCCTTTTTACCCAGTGTCAAACAAATAGCAACTCGTTGTAATTCACCACCACTTAAATTTTTAACTTTTAAATCCATAAGTTCTTTGATATCAAGAGGTTTGAATACATCTGATATAAATTGTGACGATGTGTAACTAGCACCTATTTTAGATTGAAGTAATTGTCTAACTGTTCCGTTAAAAGTTGGAGCAATTGTTTGGGGTTTGTAACTGATGGTTGTTTTGTTCCCTTTTACAAGTGTTCTTAAAAAAGAGGTTTTTCCACATCCATTTTGACCTAATAAAACAATAATTTCTGATGTATTATATTGTCCTGATTTGATATCTAACGTGAAATCCCCTATTTCCTGGTGAGATGATGGATAGAGACCTGAATATTTTTGTTTATATTGTTCAAGAGAATAAGAGTCGTCTCCACTAAATTTAAAGTTTAATCCGAATGGACGAAAACGCATATTTTCAGTGGGAATAAATCCTGCTAGAAAGGCATTAATTCCATCTCGAACATTAAATGGTACTGTCGACACTCCGTATGCTCCAGGAGTACCATATAAACAACACACTGTATCTGATAAGTAATCTAAAACACTTAAATCGTGTTCTACACATATACAATATTTGGTATCATCAGTTACCAATGATCGAATCACTTTGGCTGCAGATAATCTCTGTTTAATATCAAGATAACTAGAAGGTTCATCAAACATATATACTCCTGCATCTTGAATAACCACAACAGCAATAGCAAATCTTTGTAATTCTCCTCCTGACAATATGGAAATATCACGGTTTAGTATTTTGGATAAGTCAAGATCTTTGATTATTTGTTCTCTGATTCCTCGTTGGTCTTTGAGGGTTAGGAACTCATTAACAGTACCCGATACCTTTCGTGGAATCATATCAACATATTGAGGTTTAATAATTGTTCTGATAGATGGAACTTTAGCTAAATAATTTTGCAACTCATTACCGCGAAAATGTGCCAAAAATGTATCCCAGTCAGGAACTTCATCGAAATTACCTAGATTTGGACAAATTTTACCTGCTAATATTTGTAATATAGTGCTTTTTCCGATTCCGTTTTGACCAATGAGACCTAGGACTTGACCAGGTTTAGGAACTGGTAGACGAAATAATTGGAACATATTTGGTCCATATCTATGAATTGTTTCTTTGGTTCCAAGGTGTTTTGGTAGATTGATGATAGAAATAGCATTAAATGGACATTTCTTGACACAAATTCCACAACCATTACATAATTCTTCACTGATTTTACTAATTTTACTTTTTCTTGAGACTTCTATACATAATTTTCCCATGGTTACAACAGGACAATTTTTTTTACATTCTTGTTTACAGCGTTTTGGTTGACATCTGTCAGCGTTGACAATAGCTATTCTCATATTTAATTTTATTGTTTTATTATTGTTTTATTATTATTTAATATCAAACAATAAATAACAGATCAGTATTTGTTTGGTTATTTGTTTGGTTGTTTGGTTATTTGGTTATAACTAATACCATTTACTCATAATTGTCAAAACCAACTTTGTAAAAACTGATATAATATACAATAGTTTATGAAGTATATATAATTTGATAACAATTTTATATATTATGAGTGAATCAATAGAACCAACAGAATCAATAGAACCAACAGAATCAATAGAACCGAACCAACCACATATAAGTTGGTTACCCCGTGAAGTGCTATCAAATATTATGGTACATCTAACCATTCCTGCTTTTAAAAACTTTCTCCAAACATGTAAATATATATCTTATTTTGGTCTCAATGATTTTATTTGGAAAAAAATAGCTAACCGTGAAGCTGCTGACATATATCCATACAAACCATCTCAGGTTGATTATAAATGGCTTTGTTTAGCCAAGGTAGGATCAATGGCTATTAGTCGAAGTAGTTTGTATATATATGGTCATTTCACTGCATCTGAGTGTAATCCCATGGAAAATGGAATAGCTATTTCCAAGAGAGCTAATAAAATACTATCAGGAGAATTCAAGGATGGAGAATTAAATGGAACAGGAACAGAATGGGAATGGGAAACAAAATGGGAATGGGAAACAAAACCAGAACCAGAACCAAAACCAGAACCATGGACAAAAAAATTAGTGGGAGAATGGATAGATGGAAAACTAAATGGTCTCGGTTCATTATATTGGAAAGAGGGGGATTATTATGAAGGAGAGTTTGTAGAAAATTATCGTCATGGTAAAGGTAAATATATATGGAATTATGGTCCATATTACGAAGGTGACTTTGTTATGAATAAAATGAGCGGAACAGGGACATTTAATTTTAAATTTGGTTATTATAAAGGAGAATGGTTAAATTCCAAAAAACATGGTAAAGGACAAATCATATGGACAAATGGGAATAAATTTGATGGTACCTTTGATCAAAATATGAGAATAGGATATGGAGAATACAGTTGGGAAGATAGATCTACCTATAAAGGAGAATGGAAAAACGATAATAGACATGGTCAAGCCATAACATGTTGGGCTAATGGAATGAGATATGAAGGTAAGTATAAGGATGATCTAAGAAACGGTGAAGGAACTTTGTACTGGCCGAATGGAGATAAATATGTAGGTAAGTGGAAAGATGGAGGAAGATTTTGGTCAGGGACTTTTTACAATGGGACTGGGAATGGGAATGAACAGAATTGGATGGAAGAACCAAAAATACAATATTCAAAAATATTACCTCCTAAATATCCACCACAGTATTGATAAATAAGGGGTTAATACATTAAAAATACAATAAAAATGATATAAAACATATTATTTTTATGTACCAACAAAACCATGTTAAAATATAAAGATTTCGATCCTTTTATGATCGGGAAACAACTGTTAAAAGCGACTGTTTTGGGTAATATTGAGATAATTAAGTTACTTTTAAAACATAAAGACATTATAGTTGATGTAAAAGACTATACAATTGGGGAACCAACAGCATTAATATACGCAGCCAACAAAGGCCATATCGAGATTATGAAACTTCTTTTAGCTCATGGAGCCAAAGTATGTGAAAAAAAGTGGGGTTATGGTTATGATGTCAACATGATACTTTGTCAATGGAAAACATATTTACCCAAGTGGAACCGGTTTACTATAACCGCGTCTTTTTACCCTAAAGAGTTTAACAAGATTGCAATACAGTGGCTGTTGTGTGTAAAGCACCTTAAACCCAAACTCCCCGAATACTTGGGATATTTAATGATTGAGTATATTGCAAGTATGTGGAAACAAAACTGATATTTTAAAAAGTTGCTTATTTAGACATAAGTAACTATGGAATATAAAAACATATTTACTCTACTAAAAGGTCGTCAAGATCCAACACAGTATAAACCTAATATTGATATTGAACCTAACGAACCTTTGATAATCAAAAAGAAATGTATCAAAAAGAAATGTATCAAAAAGAAATGTATAAATTGTGGAGAAAAACAGAAAGATGGTAAAATGTATACGCAAATGTCTAAGAAAGTTGCATATAAAGGATGGTGTTGTTTATGTGCTGATATTGATGATGGATTAATGGAATGGTCTTTTGCTTGTTGGGACGAATCGTTGAAGGAAAATCCTAATGAAGATGTATTTCGTGGATACTATTGATAAATTATATAAATATTAAAATTAATATTTATATTAACTGTATTAACTGTATTAACTATATTAACCATTCTAACCTGTATTTACTCATTAAGAATTAGAACTTTAATTCCTTCTATTTTATTGATTGGAATTTGTTTTAATATGCTTTCATTATATGTCACATCAATATATGAAGTAACACTTGTATCATTAAACGTAGTGCATGCTCCTCTATCATAAAAACTACTATGTTTAGATGTAGTTTTTATTTCATGATTAGATGTTTCTCCAGATGGCCATAAAATTTTAATTTTCACCCCATCTCTTAGTGGAGTACCCTCATATTTATCATCTGGGTTATCTATTAATCGAATATAATCTGTTCCACCATAACCACCGCCACATTGAAATGATGTTATTTCATAATATATGTTTTTATCCAGTTTTTCTTCTGGTTTTTCTTTCTTTTTACTTCTAAGATTATATCTTATTGTTCTAGCACTGTTCAAATCACCTTGTTTCCTTTTCATTTTGTTAATTAGTTGTATATAAATTAAATCTATCAGTTTTACTTAACTAATTATGACCATCACCAACCAAATTTTTAACTATATGATTAAAACCTTCAGGGTATTCATCTTTTATCACGGATCCTAACACAACATAGAAGTGGTCAGGTTCAGATATATTAAGATTTCCTATATTATCTTTGTAAAAATTATAAACATATGATCCTACAGAATGTGTTTGATGTGTTTTTGTTTCTGATGTATTAGAACTATCAGAAGTCCCAGAAGTCTCCGAACTACCAAAACTATCAAAACTATCAAAAGTACCAAAACTATCAAAACTATCAGTATCCATATTTTTGTTTCTGATTGTATTGTTCTTTTTAAACAAAAATATCATATATTTTTGTTTGGTATATTTGGTGTTTTTGGTGTTTTTTATCATAATGTCGTTTGTAGTCTTTCTGTCACACGGTTTAGTATGATTGTTTTAAACGAAATGGCTCTTCGATCTACTCTTTCAATTATTACATCTATCCTAGTTCTAATGTTATGAAGAACCGTTACAATTTTATCAATATTATGTATTTTACATAATCTTTTAACTACAATATCTATAGATGAATCTTCAAACCATTTCTCTAATATATTAAATGGAATTACCTTTGTATCTGCTATCACCATATTTGGTTCATAAAAACTAACAGGATATGGCATATTCCTTCCTTCTCTTATTATGATACTTGATTCATAAGAACAAGTTACTCCTAACAATTCTCTAAAAGCAAACACTTCTTGAACTTGAAGTTTTAATAGTGGTGTAATTATATCAATCTTATCAAGAGTTATTTCTTCTTTGACATATCCTTCCAAAGTTTTAACACATTTGATTAATAATCTAGTTTTACCACCTTGTCTACACCAATGTGTACCTAATTTTTGCAAACTGAAAACCGGTTTTAATTCGTCAATTAAACAAGGAAGACTATTTATAATAGTCCTCACTAAACATGTTTCTGAAAATTCCTCTTTAGTTTCTAGATTGGTGTATTGAACTACCCAATATTCTAGTTTATTAAACTTGGTACCAAATATATCGCTAGTCGATATTATATTTGTCACATCTGTTCCATCCCATTTGAACATGGGGGTTTTTGTTTAAAATATATTAACAGATTAATAACTGATTGATAACTAACAATACTTTGTTTTATCAATCAGTTATTAAAATTTAAATAGGGTATAAATATAACAAATATAACATATATTTATGTTATATTTTGGTTGGTTACTGGGTTAATAACTCTCAAATTTTTATAGATTAAATGCATTTGGATTTACCTTCAGAATAGCAGATTTGATTCTGTCTACTAGTTCCTTCTTATTTCCACTCTTGGTTAAATTAATACTTCCTGCAATAGCCTTCAATTGTTTCACACTATAAGAATTATCATCTTTACGAGCCCTACGAGGGTTAAGACGAGTAGGATCAATACGCATTATATTTTCAACTACTTGTTGTTGAGGAGTATAAGCAACTGCTAATCCAGTTCCTTTCTGTTGTGTGATAGCAACTGGAGATGTAAGTACAATTGGTTGCATTACAGTTTGTACAGTAGGTAATCTGATTTGAGGGTATCCTTGGGTTCCGACGGTATTTATTTTTGGGGTTCGTTGGGTTCTGACTGTTGTATTTATTTTTTGGGTTCCGACTGTTCTTTGGGTTCTAACTGTTGTATTTATTTTTGGTAAATGGATTCTCTGTGAGGCTTTAGTAGCTCTAGTTGTAGGAAGAGCAATTGTAGGAAGAGCTGTAGTTGTAACATTTGGTAATCCAAATGTTTGGGTTCCTGATAGAGTTGTTTGTAAGGCCCCTTGTTGCATCTGAATGACCGGTTTGGTACCAGGAGATGTCATAATCTGTGGGAACTGTGTCAATGGTTGAAACCCAGATGGTTGAGTCTGTTGGGTCGTTACTTGGATCGGTTGGGTCTGTTGGATGGTTTGAAATCCAGATGGCTGGGTCTTTGGTTTGGTTATCTGTATTGCAGGTTGAGTTTGTTGGGTAGGAGATGTAATATCAATTTGAGGAAGGGATGGTAATCCTCCTACACCCAACCCTGTTGTACCAGGTAATACTGGCATAGGAATCATAAGTTGAGTGAGACCACTTTGGGGTGGTACGGATACAACTGTTTGGGAAACTACTTGGGGACCCTGAACAGATGGAACTACTTGGGGACCTTGAACAGATGGAACTACCACTGCTTGAGGTGCCACCATTGCCGGAAGAGGTGCTAAAGTCACAGATGGAAGAGGTGCTAAAGTTACACCCCCGATAGCTCGAGATGGGATTTTTTGTTGGAATACTGCTGTAGGATTGATTCCAACCGCTGTATTAATCTCTGTCCGTAATTGATTCAACGTTGCTAGATCAGTATTAATAGGTAATCCTCCAGGTCCTGTCTTCGGATTGACTGGGGGTTGGTAAATTCCAGTTGGTACTGGAACAACACCCGACCCTGTATTTGGAGATGGTAATCTAATAGATTGTGTAGGTACTACAGTAGGAACAACCGGCATATTGATACCAATATTCGCTGTTTGAGAGATTCCCATTGGAGCCTGTAATGGTGCTGTAATGGTCGGTAATACAGTTGGTAAATTCATTTCTCCTGCAATCATAGGAGCTGGTGCATTAAAACCACTGGTTGGTAATTGAAACGTTGGTTCCGGTGATCTGGGTGATATAATAGCTTGTATCTGAACTGGAGGAATAGGTGGAAATTTTGTAACTACAGCTGGTCCAGGTGGGGAAATAAAATCAACAGGAGGTGATAATTGAATTCCAATCTGAGGTGATACTATAGGTACCACAACTGTAGGAATAGCTGGTAATACTGCCATAGGACTCATAATTCCTTGGTTGGTTGGTTGGGGTGGTTGGTTTGGTAATTGTTGTGGTGGTTCTAGATTCACTATTGTCATAGGTTTCAATTGGATAGGAGATCTGACAGAAGAAGTTACAGATACAGTAGGGGTTATCGGAACCATTGGTGTCATTGTCATAGGAACCATCACCATCGGACCCATTGGTAGCGGCGACGGGGCCATTGGTGATGCAATAATTTCAGTTGGTATTGGAGACATTGGAGACATTGGGGCCATTGGAGTCATAACCAATCCTGTAACCGATGGACCAGGTAACACTAGTTCGGGTGATCCTAATACTTGGGCAGTTGTGGTTATTGCAGGTAGAACTGGTAATTGAGTAGCAGCTGTTATAACTGGACTCAATGCTCCGAATTGTGCCCCTGTACCCAACCCAGTACTAACAATGTTTGGTCTTTGTCCCATGGTTTCTCTCATTCTCATCCATTGATTGATCTGATCTGCGTTCATTGTATCTGGAAGTGTTTCCCCATATACATTTTGAACTAAATTTAATAATTCTGAAACAGTATAAGCTGCTGTATTAATAGGTCTCTCTGTTACTAAAGGAGCTCCTACAATAGGTGTAAGAGGTGATGTAATTACACCAGTTGGTGTTATTGTAGGCATGGTAATAACAGGTGACCCAACTGGGGTAGGTGACATTGGTGTCAGAACTGGTGATCCAACAGGGGTTAGTAACTGTGGACCATTATGGGTAAATAACTGTGGACCAACTGGTGACATTGGTGACAGAACTGGTGATCCAACAGGGGTTGGTATCCCTACAGGCAATTGAGGTAACCCTATTAACGGACTAACCATTCCTTGATTAATTGTAACTTGAGTAATTGTAGGTAATTTTTGATCCACTGTAGGTAACCCTGTGGGAGCTACTATAATTGGTAACCCTGTGGGAGCTATTGTGGTGGGTAACGGACTAACCATCCCTGGTACCATATTTTTAGGAACATAAGTTTGAGCTTTGGTTACCGGTTGGGTATCCACCAGTGCTTTCAAGAAACCTTCACCCACTACTAGAATTCCATTTGATCTAGCTTTGTTTAGTTTAGCTGAATCTGCATTAGGATTTTCTGCTACCAAATGAGTAACAGCTTTAGTAATACTTTTACTTAATCTTCCACCGTGTGATTCGATCAAGTTTTGAATATCAGCGCGTTTCAACCACAATTTTCCAGTAATGGCAATAACTTTTCC
>SDBT01019728.1_pt1 | contig 10562 bp, 14 predicted proteins | sample 2277101 | NCBI WGS metagenome assembly SDBT01 (sample SAMN10404973, study PRJNA504765) | marine sediment metagenome | isolation source: marine sediment core GS10_PC15, 103 cmbsf | place: Arctic Ocean: Southern Knipovich Ridge | collected 2010
TTATTTTCGAATGTAGGTTTTGAATCGGGGACAGAGATTTTTGTGTGTACAAGCGTTCCAAAATTTGATGCACCATAATGTCCTTTATATGTTTGAATATCACAGTCCATTGATACTCTAAGATATTTCTCTAAAGGAAAATACCCGAAATTAAGATTAAAGAAGAAGCAACTAATATTAAACACAGGGATGGACTGTCCAAAAAGAAACGAGTCATCCACATTTGGACTTTCGGAGTCAGCACCGTCCGTTAGTACGATTAGTCCTATTAAATTACCACCTCCACGTAAGTTATCTTATATACCCTTTCATGAACAAAAGTCCTCCTCGACGGGTGTTCTTCCAGAAATAGCTGGTGGGGTGTCTGTCCCTCCACCTATCCTTCAACATTCCGATCTTCGGGAAAGTAGTCCTATTAGGTTACCGCCTCCACGTAAATTTCCTACCATACCTTCCTTCCATCAACAAAAGTCTTCGTCAACGGGTGTTCTTCCAAAAGTAACAGGAAAAATACCGTTACCAAAGCCTCTCCTCCCGCCTTCCAATATCCAAAAAGGTAGAAGGAGGAAACTAACAGCAACTCTCAGGAAGAGTGCTCATGTAAGCCTAGTTGAACTCAGAAGAGCCTTCAAACCTCAAGCCGTTTTGTACATAATCTATAATATAACGATGTCTGAGGCTCTTCAATTCAGTAAAGGAAAAGGATTGACGATTAAGCAAATTAATTGGATACATATACGAATGTTTCTTCCAAAATGGAGAGCCACCGATCAAGTATGGGCGATGGGAACCGATGGTAGTGAACACTCCTGCTGTAGACAAGTGATCGGCGAAGACCCAGTATGGAGACTTCAGAAATCAAGCATGCCCGAATGGGTCCGAGACCAATTTCATGTTACTAGCTATAAAACATACTACTATGAACAACTTGTAAATACACCTATTAGAGCAACGACCACTGAAGGATGGATAGTTCTTAAACACCCTATCACAGGAGCAATTATCGATGTCATATAAGTACTTGTTTTACCTCGAAGAGATAAAACTCAAATAAAATAATCAGATTGGTATAAAATTAAAATGCCTAAAAAATATCAGAAAAAACCAATGATTTGCTATCAAAATGCAAAAAATTTTAAACAATTAATAAAGATGAATGTGAAAATTGTTCAAGGCGAAGCTTTTAGTATGTCGTATGGTGTAGAGTTAGATATGAATCCAATTATGAGAAAGTTGTTTGTGCAAATTAATAATGCTGGATTTTTAACTTTGGATAGCCAACCGGGTATATTTAATTGTAATACTTCAAATATGTATTGTGAAATACAGAGACCTTATATAAGTGGTTTAATGGAGAAAGGTACAGAAAAAAAGTTTATAAATCGTATGAATAAAGCAGGTTTTTGGGCAGTCACATGGTATGGTCCTCATTTAACAAATCCATTCACAGAAAATATACAAAGAGCTGGTATGTATGTCACTTATGGTATGATTGTTAAAAATGGTAAAGGAAGATGGTCCAACGAACGTACTAACATTAAACCAGCACGCGAAGGAGACTATTTTGAAGAAATGGATATTCCATCAAAGATAGGAGCTTCATTAATTCTCGTTAATGTCGTTGATCCAAAATTTGCATCTGGAAACGAGTTTTTTAAACAGGTTGTATTGGCTCTCAACAATAAGCCATTGACTATTAAGCGTACAGATAAAGATTGGGAAAAAGAGAGACCCCCACCATTGAAAGAGCTTATAAAAAAATAGTACTCAAAGTAAAATAATTAATCAATATTTTTATCTCTTTGAGATAAAACAGCAACATTTATCTCAAAGAGATAAATAAGAATGACTCATTATCGAACACTATCAAATTGGGTTGCATTAGTATTGATTGTAGGATTGGTAATACTGGCCATTTGGTGGTCTACCGCTAATTTAATTTCAGGATATGTCCCTCTGTCAGTAGGATTCTCTGATCCTACCAACAGAATGTGTCGATGTAGTCCTATCCCATTTAATAGTTTTAACTGTGAGACTTTGGGTCTTAAGAAGGTTTGTTGTGGCAGCTTTGATCTGAAGGGCCGGGACTGCTACTGTTGCACTGAAGACTCCCATGAATGTCAACAGATTGCTTGCGAGGTACCTTGGTAATCTGTAAATATCCAGCACCAGCAAGAATCTCTCTGAAATTCACTGTATAACCTTTAGCTACAAGCTCCTCGCAGACGGTATTTGATATATCATTCTCTTGTTTGAGGAAAAATTCAATTGTCTTTCCATCCACCAAGAGTGGTATGTTTTCCTGTATTTTCCTTGATATTTCATCTCTCAGCAGTACGATATAAAATTGTTTTCGTAGAAGGGTGTTCAGGTCTTTAGCATTAGGAATCTCCATTTGTATTTATCAGAGAACTTCTTTAGTAACTTTCATATGCTTAGCATATGAATCAATATGCCCAGAAGGTTAGTTCGTATGCCTCCCATACCTCTTCAAAATTTGTTTTGTAACCTTTAGATTCGAGCTCAGAGATTATCCTTTTAAGCACATTATCTAACAATCCTTTATTAGATTCGTTATATGTAAAATACATCTTGAGTTTTCCCCTTTTGTCAAGGTAATCTATATTTCGCGATATTTCTTCCAATATTTTGAGCTTTGTTTTGTTGAGAAGAGGTTTATTTACAAAATTTTTTAAGTCTCCAGCGCAAGGAATCGACATTTGTAGTAACTTTCATATGCTTTAAGCATATGAATCGTTAGATTATTTTTCCTTCTTTGAGATTGACATCCATCCTTCCATTTTATTACAATTCCAATCTATTTCTGCTTTGTAACCTTTTTTATCGAGTTCTTCACATATATAGTAGTACATCTCGAATGACATCTCTTCATCTTCATCGACCCAACATTGACATGTTTCTCCGTTTATAATTGACCTTGCATTCTCAGTTATAAATTCCGAAAATGTCGCTAGAAACTTCTTTCTTACCAACTCTTCTAAGTCATCAGCATTAGGGATATCCATTGTATTTACTGGCCGGTTTTCTTTAGTAACTTTTAGTTTCATATGCTTAGCATGTGACATCGTTAGATCATTCTTTTTTCTTTGAGATTGACATCCACCCCTCCTTCTCATAAACACAATCACATTCAATTTTATAACCTTTCTTATCGAGCTTTTTACATAAGTAGTTGTAAATATCCCACGTCATCCCTTCTTCTTCTTCGATCCAATATTGACATGTTTCTCCATTTACAATTGACTCCGCGTTTGCAACTATAAATTCTGACATTTCGTCTAAAAAATGCTTTCTTACATTCTCTTTCACCAATTTTTTTAAGTCATCAGCGTTAGGAATATCCATTTGTACTTACTACTTGAGTATCCTTAAGACTTTTTAATACTTGCTTTTGTTTTGATTATTCTATTCTTGAACAGCTTATCAATTTCAGACTTTATTTCAGATGCAGATAATACAGTTTCAAAATGAAATTCAGAACTTGAAAAATTACGTTTAGAGGAAAAGTACAGTCGGTCGTTTTTAACACCTCCTTTACCAGCAAAATAAACATTTCCTCTGTACCAGAAAGGAATCTGATCTGCAACATGTTCAGATACAATAATATCAGGATGGGGAAGGTTTTTATCTGGAAAATCATCTATAACACCTTCTTCGTATGTTGGTGCATAGTAAACTGGGACTTTATTTGGTAGTACTACCAATTCTTGTGGAGGTTTTGAACGAAGACGAGCTATAGTTCCAGATGGATGATAAATCACAGCTGGAAGTCCATAGATTTGGATTACAACAGGACACGAAGTCAAGTTAATCAATTCAGATTTAAAATCGACCTCTCTCTTAAAATTCAGTGCTTTAAAATTTTTTATTTCAAATTGTGGTTGGTCCATCTTATATATCTTATAAAAATGGGAATAATTGTTTAAATTGAATATGATATAGTAAGATGAATAAAACTAAAATAATAGATGAATTACAGAAAACAGTAAATGACATGTGTGATTGTGGCTGTGATTGTTTCCTTGGCAGCAGCAAGGGAGATTCTGTTGCTGATCATTTAAACAATATATTAAAAGAGATAGGAATAAATGATGTAAAAGTAAAACATCATGGCTCGATGTATGGGTATCCGGGAAGTTTTGTATTAGTTTCCAAACCAAAAAAAATTGTAACAGTAAAACACCAAAAATATCGTAAAAAAATTATGACAGTAAAACAACATAACCAAAAATATTGTAGAAAAACATAACAGAAATAGTAACTTTCATATGCTAAGCATATGAAATTGAAAGTCCCTAACTTTCGTATTCCTCCTGATAGTCTATCGGAAGAATGACATCCTGTCGAGTGTACTCTTCAAGAATAGCTCGTAAGGTTCTAGACTTTTTAATAAGAACCCGGAGAATTCCTCTTTCTTGATCGCCCACATTAGCATATATCATTCTGATTATAGTCTTACTCTTGGTCCCTTCTCTATAGACTCTACCAGTAGCTTGGTGGGTATCGATTAAGTTAAAAGTGGGACTTAAAAGCATTACCCTAGGGGAGTCTCCCACTGTGTCATGGAGACTAATACCCACTCCTCCTACCCGAGCGATACAGATCAGCAATCTACACTTTCCACCTTGGAATCTGTCTATAGACTCCTCTCTTTCAGGTTCATCCATTTTACCATGAAGGAGGACAGGGTTGTACTTTCTCAGGTTGTTTTCTAAGGTAAACATAGTATCTAAATAGTGAACACCGATAACTACCCTACAAGTAGAGTCAGACTCTAAATATAACTTACCAATTCGACTAAAGATAGGTATCTTCAGTTTTTCTAATGCCACCATAGCTACAGTCAATTCGCCGTAGTTGCAGTCACCTTTTAGCCGAGGTTGGATAGGGTTTTTAACATTACATACTGCATGTTTCAGAATAAGGAGGGCTTTAAGGTATTCTTCTTTTTTTTGGATGTTGTAGTACCCATTCTTAGCATCACATTCTGCATCAATTAACAGAGGCATCGCTGAACATAACTCTTTTCTAACCACCTCTGAATACAGAAGAAAGGCGCATTGTTCAGTATGACCATTCTGAGTTAAGATGTTAGTTGTGATATATGATTTCTTACTTTGACAATACATAACTAATTCTCTCCATCCAGTAGGTCGTTTCCGTCTAAATAATTCCTCTTGTTGTATTATTCCCACCATCTTCATTAAATTAATAGCCTGTTGAGGTTTGTCAAAAGGAGTAGCTGAAAGGATAGCGAAATAACTTTTATTTTTTGAGATAGCAATAGTTTTAACTAAAGTCTGAGCAGCTCGGTATTGAGCGGTGTTATTTCTAGTAAACTGAACTTCATCGACAACTAGGAGAATCCCCGTATCTAACAATTTGGTGTATTTCTCAGTAGGTTTAAAATAACGATGCTCTTTCTTATTCTTTACCACTGTGTATTTATGCAAGAATCCATGCCGAGGTTGTTTTTCAAGCCTCGAAGATAGACTCTGAAAAGTAATTAAGTCTATCAATGTAACATCTGCTTGTGCTCCCACCTTTCTCCAAACAGCCTTAACTGTTTTGGGACATATTACCAATAATGACAGAGACATACATTTAGCTAGCATACATGTAACATAAGTCTTACCACACCCCATTGTGCTCGTATCTATATACCCTTTTCCATTCAATATGAAGTTTATTAATCTATTGAAATGAGGTAGTTGGTGATCACGGAGACCGAAATTTTTACTGACTTCCATTTGTCGATTGTTGTAACTTAACTGTAGTATTTTTTCATTTTTTAAGACTGTTATATAAAATAAAATTTCTATTATAGAATGGACATAGCTGAAAAATGGATATCAAATGGCTACTGGCCGGGGGATGTGAAACTTCAGTGGAAACATCTCGGGATGTTTCCTAGTAAAAATAAATATGTGCGAAATCGTAAATCCGCTAAGATTAGAAAGCCATTAAAATCTGGAAGAGCCTAATCACCCTTCCTTGGCTGCAGAGCCCACTCTGCATGTCTACTAGCTGTAATATAAGCGATTCAGTGAATTCAGAGTCACCTATTGCTTTTTCATAACAGAGGTACAATAAATCGTCGGCATACATATCATTGGTGGGGTCATAATTGGGTCCACGAGCTCTGCCCACTTGAAGAAAGGTTTGAAAGATAGCCTCAAAACATTGGCTAGCCGCTGGAGGAAATGGATATTTTTGAAGCTCAAGCCTTAAGATCCCAAAGCAGTTAAGTTTTTCAGATTTGGGGATGATAGATGCCCTTAAGATGTCATCCTGAAGTTGGAGTTTGATGATTTTCAGTTTTCCGTCATAAGTGTGAGTTAGTGTTTTTTGGGGAGAATTCATTATACTCAAATCCAATGTTTTTTTAGAAATATAAATAAGTAATGGATCGCCAAATTGAACATCCAACAGATATAATGCCTTATGAGCTTTGGTATCTAGCAATGAAGAATCTATCTCCTAAGGATATTCTAAGTCTGTGTCAGACTTCAAAGGAGTTTGCTGTGCTGTGTGAAGGTGACTATATGTGGCAAATTCTACTCAAAAAAGACTACTCTGTGAAGTGGACTGAAGAAGGAGCTAGAGAAGAATACATCCGTATTGCTAGCGGCTCAATGTTGTCATGTGGTGGAAATTTCACAGGATTTGTTACCAAGAATAACCAACTTTATATGTGGGGAAAGAATGATTCTGGCCAATTAGGAAATGGTCTGCGAATATTCATCTCAACACCAACACCACAATTTATTATGGGAGATACCATCCAAGTTTCTTGTGGAGGATTGCATACCGGGGCTGTCACTACCAAAGGTAAGCTTTATATGTGGGGCGCCAACAATTTCGGCCAGTTAGGATTTGCTAGGGGTAACAGAAAAAATCCCACGCTTCTTATGGAAGATATTGCCCAAGTGAAATGCGGAGATGGTTTTACAGGAGCTGTAACTCGGGATGGAAAGCTTTATATGTGGGGAGAAAATACCTCTGGCCAATTAGGAGACGGTACAACCGCCACCAATAATAAACCAACACTTGTTGATATGGAGAACCTAAAGGTTATTCAAGTTTCTTGTGGTGAATATCATACCGGTGCTATTACAACCGAAGGCGAGCTTTATATGTGGGGAAGTTACTGGAAGGGACCCGGCGAAGATTGCAAGATATATAAACCAATATCTTTCATGAAAGATATATCACAAGTTTCATGTGCAAGTAGTCATACTGGTGCTGTCGCGGCAGATGGAAAGCTTTACATGTGGGGCTATAACGAAGATGGTCAATTAGGAGATGGGACATCCCATGGTAGGCGCAAACCAACACTTATTAAAATCAAAGGAAGAGTTGTGCAAGTTTCCTGTGGGTATAAACATACGGGAGCTGTTACGGAAGATGGAAGTCTCTATATGTGGGGGTGGAATAGGAATGGTCAGTTAGGAAATGAAACCCTGAGTAGTATATTTACACCAACACTTATTATGGAAAACGTAGTGCAAGTTTCTTGTGGATGGACTTATACCGGAGTAATCACAAAAGACGGGAGGATTTACATGTGGGGGCATAACGAACATGGTCAATTGGGAGGGACGAAAGACCAAAAATTGAAACCAACTCTGACAAAAATTCCTAAAAAATAAATAAGGAAATCATAACTTAAGGTAAATGCCTACCCGACCTTATTGGACAACCAAAGGAAAAGATGGAAAAACCATCTACTGGAGATCTAAAAAAGATGGCGGGCGTGTCCAAGTTTCCTTTGAAACAGCAACTGGCTACGCAAAATGGGAGTTAATGCCTCCTGAACTTTGGTTTCTAGCAATGACGAATCTACCAGTTGAGGATATCCTGAATTTGTGTCGGACTTCAAAGGAATTTCGTTGGTATTGCGAGGATAACGTCTTTTGGAAGCTTCTACTAGACAGAGACTTTGGAATAAAGTGGGTTGGAGAAGGAGCTAAAGAGGAATACATTAGCCAATCTAGATTTGAACCGATGGTGTCGTGTGGTAGCGATTTCACAGGATTTGTTACAAAGGATAAAACCCTTTATATGTGGGGGGTTTCTCAGTATGGCCAATTAGGAAGAGTTAAAAGTTCAGATGAAGACTCTATGCTTGCAGATGAAGACCCTATGTTTGGAGTTCCTCTTGATCCTTTCGCCCCCATGTTTGCATATGAAGATCATACGTTTGCGGCCCCTAAACAATTAGGGAAAGTTCAAAGTAAACCTCCACCAACTATGGAAGGTATTGTTCAAGTTTCATGTGGCGCATCTCATACAGGATCTATTACTGACGAAGGAAGTCTCTACATGTGGGGACGGAACCATGATGGTCAGTTAGGAGACGGCACAAAAATTACCAAAGATAAACCAACATATGTCAAGATCAAAGGCCAGATTATCGAAGTTTCTTGTGGTGGATATCATACAGGAGCTATTACTGCAGAAGGCAAGCTTTACATGTGGGGGTATAATTCAAATGGACAGGTGGGAGACGGAACAACTATCGACAAGAGCAAACCAGTATTAATTAAGATCAAAGGGAATCCTCGATTCGTCGAAGTATCATGTGGTCAATATCATACCGGTGCTGTTACCGCAGACGGAAATCTTTACATGTGGGGAAAAAATAGATCTTATGAATTAGGAGACGGAACACAAATTAACAGGAATAAACCAGTATTTATTATGGAAGGAGTAACCCAAGTTTCTTGTGGGAACAGTCATAATGGAGCTATTACTGCCAAAGGAAAGCTTTATATGTGGGGGCAGAACTCCTATGGTCAGTTAGGCGATGGAACCGAATCTGAAACGTTAAAACCAACACTTGTCAAGATCAAAGGGAATCCACTGGTTGTACAAGTTTCTTGTGGACAAGATTTCACCGGAGTTGTCACGGAAGACTCCAGTCTCTATATGTGGGGGATTAACAATTATGGTCAATTAGGAAATGGAACGAAAATAAAGAAAAATAAGCCAATATTTATTATGGAAGATATATTCGAAGTTTCATGCGGAAGATTTCACACTGGAGCTATAACGGAAGACAGCGAGCTGTACATGTGGGGACAGAACAGTAGCGGTCAGTTAGGAGACGGGACAAAAACCAAAAAGTTAAACCCAACTCTGGTAAATTCCTAAAAAATAAATCTACAGAAGATTTTGATATTACTTAATACTTGTATTAAGTAATGCCTACCCGACCTTATTGGACAACCAAAGGAAAAGATGGAAAAACCATCTACTGGAGATCTAAAAAAGGTGGCGGGCGTGTTCAAGTTTCCGAGGAAACAGCAACTGGCTACGCAAAATGGGAGTATATGCCTCCTGAACTTTGGTACCTAGCAATGGAAAATCTTCCAGTCGAGGATATCTTGAGTCTATGTCAGACTTCAAAGGAGTTTGCTAGGCTATGCGAGGGTGACTATATGTGGAAGATTCTACTCAAAAGAGACTACGGAATAAGATGGGCCCGAAGAGAAGGAGCTAGAGAAGAGTATACTCGCCTGTCAAGATTTAGACCAATGGTGTCATGTGGCGCTGATTTCACAGGATTTATCACCGAAGATGGAAAGCTCTACATGTGGGGGAATAATTTACTTGGTGAATTAGGAATTTCAATTTCGCAAACATCCAAGAAAAATCCCACACTTGTTATGGAAGATATTATTCAAATTTCTTGTGGTGGATCTCATACAGGAGCTATCACAAAAGACGGACGTCTCTACATGTGGGGGAATAACGAGGATGGCCGATTGGGAGACGGAACAAACGATAACAGTCTGGCTCCAATACATATTGATATCAAAGGGAATCCGCGGATTATCCAAGTTTCATGTGGAAAATTTCATACGGGAGCTATCACAGAAGACGGAAAGCTTTATACATGGGGCCAGATTGATATTAGATCCTCTCGGCAAGGCCATAACAAACCAAAGTTTATTATTGATAATATGGCTCAAGTTTCTTGTGGATGGGATTATACAGCGGCTATCACTACCTCCGGCAAACTCTTTGCATGGGGAAATAACTATCAAGGTGAATTAGGAGATGGAACGAAAAAATCCAAAAAGAGACCGACATTTATTATGGAGGGTATCTCTCAAGTTTCTTGTGGAGCCGGTAAAACCGGTGCTATTACAAGAGACGGACATCTCTACATGTGGGGGGAGAACCAACACGGTCTATTAGGAGATGGAACAACAAAACGCAGGAAAAAACCGACACTTATTCTGAAAGGTATAGCTCAAGTCTCTTGTGGAATTTATCATACTGGAGCAGTTACTACAGAAGGCAAGCTTTACATGTGGGGATTTAACACGTATGGTCCATTAGGAGATGGGACAACTATCGATAATGTAAAACCGACGCTTATTAATATCAAGAACGTCGCCCAAGTTTCTTGCGGAGATAATCATACCGGAGCTGTCACTTGGGACAAAAAGCTTTATATGTGGGGAAATAACTATGGTGGCGTGTTAGGGGATGGAACAAACATCAACAAGAATAAACCAACTTTAATAGAA
>SDBT01019729.1_pt1 | contig 10562 bp, 7 predicted proteins | sample 2277101 | NCBI WGS metagenome assembly SDBT01 (sample SAMN10404973, study PRJNA504765) | marine sediment metagenome | isolation source: marine sediment core GS10_PC15, 103 cmbsf | place: Arctic Ocean: Southern Knipovich Ridge | collected 2010
GGTTTTCGGGGCGGCGTTTGATCCCGTATCGGCATTAATTTTTGTGCCTGCAGGCTTTCCGATATATTCAGCTACCCGTTTATTGGCAAGGAGCATGAATTCCTCGACCAGCTGGTTGGATTCCTTGTTCTCCTTATAATAAACACCTGTGGGGTACCCGCTTTCATCGATATGGAATTTAACCTCCACCCGCTCAAAGGAAAAAGAACCATCCCTGAATCTCTGCTTACGCAACACCTGGGCCAGTTTGTGCAATTGCAGGATCTCCTGTTTCATTTCGCCCTCAGCGGTTTCTATAATTTCCTGGGCTTCCTCGTAGGTAAACCTGCGATTTGACAGGATGACAGTGCGGCCGAACCACTGTTTTATCACCTCTGCCCCTGCAGTCATTTCAAAAACCGCCGAATAACAGAGTTTTTCTTCATCGGGGCGAAGGGAGCAGACCAGGTTCGAAAGTTTTTCCGGCAGCATCGGAACAACCCTGTCAACCAGGTACACCGAAGTTGCTCTTTCATATGCCTCCTGATCCAGCAAACTTTTTGGCTGCACGTAATGGCTGACATCAGCAATGTGTATGCCAATTTCCCAGTTTCCGTTTTTAAGTTTCTGTACCGATAGGGCATCGTCAAAATCCTTGGCATCCGCGGGATCTATGGTCAGAGTCGGAATTTTCCGAAAATTCCGGCGTTCCTTATAATCTTTTTCGGTGATATTAAAGGGGAGAGTTTCTGCCGCCTCCACAACCTCCCTTGTAAATTTTGAAGGCAGTTCAAATTCAGCCAGAATCGCATGCATCTCCACCTCATGAGTTCCCGGGTCACCGAGGACCTCGATGATCTCCCCAACCGGGTTTTTTGAACCCTTGGGCCATTCAATGATTTTTGCAATGGCCTTCTGTCCGCTTTTCACGCCCTTCAGTTTGTCGGGCGGGATAAACAAATCATAGGGCATTTCCTTGCTGCCGGGATTCAGGAATGCCCAGTGTTTTGAAACTTCCACGACACCCACAAAAGTCTTACGGGCCCGTTCGATAATTTCCACTACTTCACCTTCCACCCGCTTGCCTTTCCTGCGGGCGAACATGTAAACTTTCACATAATCTCCGTTCAGGGCATGGTTCAGGTTATTTCTTGAAACAAAGACATCCTCCTCGATGGCATCCGACAGAATATAGGCATACCCGAATTGTGTCATATCAACGGTCCCGAAAATATAACCTCCTTTTGACTTCAGCTTGTACTTTCCGGGATAAACCTCAATTACTTCCTCCTTTACGGCAAGGTATTCAAGCACGGGAATGACCTGGCGTCTGGAAGATACGTCCTTGATATTTAGTCTCTTGGCCAGCTGCTTGTAATTAAAGGTCTGGCTGGGATAATTTGTAAATACTCCAAGTACGGAATTGGCCAGGGCATCCCGGCCCCTGTTTTTATTGCTTTTTTTTGCCATATAGAGCTTCGCTTTGAGCGGAAAGGTAAGAAATAGAGGTGACAATCTGGGCTCTCAATACCTTCTTATTGTTAACTTTACTCTCTGAATTACAGATTGCAATAATATATGGATAAAGCTCTGTGGATCTATAATACCCTTGGCAGGAAAAAAGAGATTTTCGAACCCATTCATCCTCCCCTGGTCGGTATGTATGTTTGTGGTCCCACAGTATACGGAGACCCCCACCTGGGCCATGCCCGTCCCGCCATCACATTTGATCTGGTATTCAGGTACCTGAAGCATCTGGGATACAAGGTCAGGTACGTTAGGAATATTACCGATGTAGGCCACCTGGAGGAGGACCATGATTCCGGGGAGGACAAGATCTCCAAAAAGGCAAGGCTGGAAAAGCTTGAGCCCATGGAGGTGGTTCAGAGATACACCAACGAGTACCGCCTGAAAATGATGCAGTTGAACGTTCTTCCGCCCAGCATTGAACCTACAGCTTCCGGGCACATTCCGGAGCAACAGGAGCTTGTCGAAAGAATACTTGAAAATGGTTATGCCTATGAACGGGGAGGGTCAGTATATTTTGACGTGGAAAAGTACAGCAGGAACCATCATTACGGGAAGCTTTCGGGAAGGAAGATCGAGGATCTTTTATCCAACACAAGGAACCTTCAGAAGCAGGAGGAAAAAAAATCTCCCCTGGATTTTGCAATATGGAAAAATGCAGATCCTGAGCATCTCATGAGATGGCATTCGCCCTGGGGAGAGGGATTCCCGGGATGGCACATGGAATGCTCTGTCATGAGCTCCCGGTACCTTGGTGAACAGTTTGATATACACGGAGGGGGAATGGACCTTCTTTTCCCTCACCATGAATGCGAGATCGCTCAGACAGTGGCAGGTTACGGAAAAGAGTCCGTCCGCTACTGGATGCATAATAACATGATTACCCTGAACGGCCGGAAAATGGGGAAATCCCTGGGCAATGCAATCAACCTGGAAGAGTTTTTCTCTGGCAGGCATGAACTGCTCGAAAAGGGGTTCGCTCCCATGGCGATACGGTTTTTTATACTCCAGGCACATTACCGTTCCACTCTTGATTTCTCGAACGACGCGCTGAAGGCTGCTGAAAAAGGACTGGAGCGACTGTTTGAAGGGATGGCAAACCTTGACAGGATAACAAGCTCGGAAAAAAAGGGCATGGATATCGCCGGGATAGAAAAAGCATTTTTCGATGCCATGAACGATGATTTTAATACCCCGTCCGCAATTGCCCATCTTTTCGACGGGATCAGAATAATCAATTCCGCCCTGGCAGGTAAAGGGTCCTTTACATCCGGAGACATTAAAAAGTGGAAGGAATTCTACGATGTCGCGGTGTTTGATATTTTGGGACTACTGGCTCCTGAGGCAAAGAGTGGAGAGGGGGCTTTGACTGACAGCCTTATACAGCTCCTTCTGCAGATGAGGATCGATGCCCGCAATAATAAGGATTTCAAGATGGCTGACCGGATCCGCGTAGAAATGATCCGCCTTGGAATCGAGGTAAAAGACACTAAGGACGGTTTTGAATGGAAGCTGACAAAATAAGCGTCTCCATCGGAAATGTATCTCTGGGCCCCGGCCACCCCGTTCTGATGCAATCCATGTGCAATGTATCCACCCTGGATACCGAAGCCTGCGTTGATCAGTGCATAAGGATCTTTGAAGCAGGGGGAGGACTCGCACGCATAACGGCAAGAAATATCAAAGAGGCCAGGAACCTCAAAAACATACGAAAGGAACTGATTCGCAGGGGATATCATCAGCCAATCTCCGCAGATGTGCATTTTAACCCTGGCATTGCATTTGAAGCAGCCGCTTTGGTTGAAAAGGTAAGGATTAACCCGGGGAATTTTGCGAACGGGGATATCGAATCTCTTTTCCTGAAATTCCTGGATATATGCCGAAAAAACAAAACAGCCATCCGCATCGGGGTAAACCACGGCTCACTCTCTGGCAGGATCCTGGAAAAATACGGTGACTCTCCGGAAGGAATGGTTGAATCGGCCATGGAATATCTTCGTATCTGCCGCAGGGAAAAATTCAGCGATGTGGTGGTCTCGCTTAAATCAAGTAATACCCGCGTGATGGTTTATTCAAACCGGTTGATGAGCCTGCGAATGGAAGAGGAAAACATGAACTACCCTCTTCATCTCGGGGTTACGGAGGCCGGCGACGGAGAGGATGGGCGCATTCGTTCTGCAGCTGGTATTGGTACCCTGCTTAATGAGGGAATGGGAGATACTATACGGGTTTCCCTCACCGAGGATCCTGAATCCGAGATACCTGTTGCAAAAAAGCTTCTGGAAGCCTCAGCTGATAGAAAGGATAAATTTCAAATCTCCCCGGTATACGGGTTTGAAAGACGCGATTCGCTGAAGCACGGGATACTTGGGGGGCGGCAAATACCAGTGGTGATTGCCGGATTGCAAATGCAAAGCGGTGAAGATGCAGAGATTCACCACCAGGCGGATTTTTATTTTTTCCCTGTGCACGACTTGCAGGGGAACCTGGACAGTACTAAGAAGTACATCCTGAATGCCGAAGCCTGGATCCTGGATGATTATCCAGCAGCAAACTTTTTTCCTCTTTTTGACCTGCCCGGCTTCCTGTCTGCAGTAAAGGTTTCCGAAGTGCTGAATTTCATTTTGGTACGGCCGGATGAAGTTTCCGGGGCTTTGGCGCATTTACCCCGCACGGATAAACCTTTTTGCCTGATTTTTTTGCATGATTCGGATCCCGGATCAAAACGGGCATTTTTACAACTGGCAGAAAATTCCCGGCTCAGGTCACCCCTGCTGCTGCGAGCCGCTTATCATGACAATGATACAGAAATGTTCCAGCTCAGGGCAGCCTCTGAACTTGCATGGTATTTTATCGATGGCTACGCCGATGGAATCTGGCTTGACAATCCTTTCGCCGATCCGGCCATTCCCCTGACGACCGCCTTTAAAATCCTACAGGCAAGCCGGTCGCGCATGACAGAAACAGAATACATTGCATGCCCCTCCTGCGGAAGGACCCTTTTCAATATACAGGAAACACTTGCCGGGATTAAAAAAGCCACGTCCCACCTTAAACATCTGAAAATTGCAGTGATGGGATGTATTGTTAACGGTCCGGGCGAAATGGCCGATGCTGATTATGGATATGTGGGGTCGGGAAAGGGGAAGGTGAGCCTGTACCGGCAAAAGGAAATCGTTATGAAAAACATCAGTGAAAAGGATGCTGTGAAGGAACTGGTACTTTTGATAAAAGCAAATGGCGACTGGATTGATTGACACAAAAGACATAAGAAATATCATTCTGGATCTTGGAGGGGTGATCCTTGAGCTGGATGTGGACAGAACCATTTCAGCATTTCATGAACTGGGATTCCCGGCTCTGCAAAGCACTGACATCGTAATGTCAAAGTATCCGTTTTTCCTGGATTTCGAGACCGGGAAAATCTCCGGCAAAGAATTTATTGACCGGGTATGCGAGACATCCGGAAATCATGTCACAGGCGACAAAGTATTGGATGCATGGAACGCAATGATCATAGGATTCAGGGACGACAGCATAAAGCTCTTACTTGAACTGCAGGAAAAGTACCGTTTATTTCTTCTGAGCAATACCAATGCCATACACGAGATCCTTTACAACGATCAACTGGCAAAGAACCATGGGATTGCAAATCTCGATGAAATTTTTGAGAAGGTTTATTATTCCCATATACTGAAAATGCGCAAACCGGATCCGGTCATTTTTGAGTATGTTTTAAATGATAAGGGACTTTCTCCTGGCCAGTGCCTTTTTATTGATGATACCCGCATGCATGTTGATACGGCCAGGTCGCTGGGCATTCAAGCCTACCATCTGATTGCACCCGAACGTATTACGGACATACTATGATAGTAGGCGGGAAACCATACCAATCCATCTGGACTGATCCTTCAAATCCTGAAGTGGTCAGGATTATAAACCAGAACCTTCTTCCATTTGAGTTCAGGGTAGATACAATCAGATCTCCGGAGCAGTCCCTGGAGGCCATCCGGACGATGAAGGTAAGAGGTGCTCCCCTGATCGGGATATGCGCTGCTTTCGGGGTTTACCTGGCCTGCCTTGAGGCCGGGCATCATAAGGACCCTGAGAAATATATATCTCAACGTGCCGAAGAACTGAGATCTGCCCGCCCTACTGCGGTAAATCTGACCCGGGCGGTTGACAGGATCATGCAAAAGATTGCCGCTGTGAAGGATCCTGAAGAAAAATCAGAGACAGCCGGGAGGGAAGCCGCAGATATGATGGAAGAGGAAAAGGAATCTTGTTTAAGGATAGGGCAGTATGGACTGGAGATTATCCGGGAAATCAGTAACAGAATAAAAGGCTCTCCGGTCAACATTCTGACCCATTGCAATGCCGGCTGGCTGGCCTGCATAGATTACGGAACAGCAACCTCTCCCATATACCTGGCCCATGACCAGGGGATTCCGGTGCATGTCTGGGTAGACGAAACCCGACCCAGGAACCAGGGGGCAAGACTGACTGCCTGGGAACTTGAACAGCACGGAGTTCCCCATACTATAATTGTGGATAATGCCGGGGGGCACCTGATGCAGAAAGGTCTTGTTGATCTGGTTATTGTGGGGAGCGACCGAACGACCCGTACAGGTGATGTGGCTAATAAGATCGGCACCTACCTGAAAGCACTTGCGGCAGGGGACAATAATATTCCCTTTTATGTAGCCATTCCCTCTTCATCAATAGACTTTTCCATCCGAAATGGAATGAAAGAGATCCGGGTAGAAGAAAGAAATCCGGATGAGCTTAGAAAAATCGAAGGAATTATCAAGGGAGAAATTCATTTGGTAAGTATTATACCGGAATCGAGCCCGGTCTCGAATTATGGTTTCGATATTACACCTGCCAGACTGGTAACCGGGCTTATTACCGAAAGGGGGATCTGTGCTGCAAATGAAAAGGAAATAATCCAACTATTCCCGGAACATTTTTACTCTTGACATATTTTTAATAAAATCGTAACTTTATGTGGTAGCCAAACTCTGACCTGCCATGAAAATTGATCTCTCAAAATATCTTACTCAGCGATATCTTGAATCTCAGGGTAAACAGGACTTTGAAGGTCCTGTGATTACCATTGCAAGAGAATTTGGCTGTCCTGCCAAGAAAATTGCCACCCGCCTGTCTACCCGCCTGAATGAGATCAAGGATTCAAGGGCAAAGGATATCCCCTGGCGGTGGATCAGTAAAGAGATCCTGTCTGAATCAGCAAAAGAACTGAACCTTGACCCCTCAGATATCAAATATGTGTTCAAGTTCGAAAAAAAAACCTTTTTTGATGATATTATCTCTGCCCAATCAAAAAGGTACTATAAAAGCGACCGCAAGATACGGAGCACCATAGCCAGTGTCATTCGAAACATAGCTTCGGAGGGCAACGTCGTGATCGTCGGAAGGGGAGGGGTGGCTATTACCCACGACATTGAGAGATCCCTTCACATTAAACTGGAGGCTCCTCTTAATTGGAGAGCCATGAGGGTGGGGGAAAAGTTTTGCATGACGGAAAAAGAGGCAGCTAAATTTGCTCTCGAAACAGACAAAAAAAGAATGATGTTCAGGGATTACTTCCATGGGAAGGGAACAGATTATACACGTTTTGATGTGAAGTATAACTGTATGACACTGAGTATTGACGACATTACCACCAGCATTATCAGCCTGTTGAAGTCACGAAATTTCATTTAATCTTCAAATCTGAATGCATCTCATGAAACCCCAGCTTGTTCGGAACGCTTAAATTTTTTATTTTTATTTGTTTCAAAACCATGATCACCAAACAAAATTGATGCGAACCACTGTATTAAGAATTTTTCTGATATCCTTATGCCTGACGCTGATCGTATCAGGCTGCGGGCAGGAAAAAAAGACAAAGAAAGAGCCTGAAAAATCCATTGACCTTGCAGAATTCAAGGAAACCAGCAGCGTTGAGCCAAGAACCATTTCCTATGAAATGGCCCTGCCTGTTGAGATGGCCGGCCTTTTTAATCACGTCGGCGCCAATTTCTATCCTGAATTCCTGAATCCGGCCAACCAGTTTGGGAAATACGAAAAGCCTGTAAAAATAGCTCTGAACCTGGGGATTTACGGGGTTGACCTGAGTTATGTAAAAATGTTCGGTCAACATCAGAGGACTGCCACCTACCTGAATACCATACATCACCTGGCAGGAGACATGGGTATTCCCATGGAGATCTACGGGAGTGTTATTGAGAATATGGAGTTTTTTGTTACAAATAGAGATAGTTTATCACGGGTAACTATGAAACTTTATGCGGCAACGGATAAGTTCCTGAAAGAAGACGGCCAGGAAGGTGTAGCATCACTTGTGGCTATGGGAGGATGGATAGAAACCATGTACATAGCAACACGTATCCTGGAAATGGATTCAGAAAATCTGGCCCTTCAGGACAAGATCGCGGAGCAGAAATACTCCCTTAATAGCCTGATCACCTTGATGAATAATTACAATTCTGATCTTGAACTGGTCGAATACCTGTTGATGTTGAAAAACCTGAGGCGTACCTACGATAAGTTCCAGCTATATTACAGACAGGATGATGTGGAAGTCGATACTGCAAGTAAAACAATTTCTGCCAGCAGCTATTATGTGAACATCACTCCGGATCAGGTGAGGGAGATTTCAGACAAAATCGAAAATCTCCGCAGCCTTATTATTCATTAAAGGAAATTTTGAGGTAATTATATCTTTTCATTCGCATCGCCGGGATCACCATCTCATTATTTAACATGTCATAATACTGCAGAGGAATCGGAGTTTTCATTCTCTTCTTGGTCTTCCTGTAAATAATACCGTTTGACATCTCTCCAAGGGGACCGATGCCAATGATTTTCAGATTTGCTTTGTCATTAGGATGGAATGTCTTCAGACGCTCACCGAGTGACAATTTTTCGTTTTTGTATGAGTCATTGAATACCAGGTAAATTTTGTCTGTATTCCAGGGAGCATGGACGCTGTATGAGGAGTGGTTAAAGTTGGTGCTGGGATCAATGTTCTGCCTTTTTGGAATGACCCGGTTCCAGTTAAGGTTTCCACCGACACCGAAACTCGTTGCAATAATATTCTGGTAGGTATCGTAATGCTGGTCATATTCATTTTCTGAAAGCATGATAAGATCACCGTTATTCCTGCGGATCAGTTGCCGTACTCTGAATTCGAATAATTCTTCCGGTTCTTTTTTGGGATCCCCGGCGATGGCTTCACTCATGAACCAGGGTTTAAATTCATACATTCTCTTGTTCAGGAATTGTCCGCTTTTATTGTCCAGTTCAAAATAAAAAACCCCGTCTACCATACCGCGAAAGTGAGTCGGTGAATAGAAGCCCGCACAGATTAACATATGGTCCATCCCGGGTTCGATCTGAACCCCCCTGATATAAAGTTCCGGAAGCTCCATTGAATATGAATTAGCATATTGCCCCTTTTCGGTTACAGCAATCAGGTGGTAGCGGTTCTTGGTCTCATTCCAGCGGCTTCGTAAATTCTGCTCATCGAGCAGGCTGATAAAAAACACATCACCTTCTTCGCTCAGCTTTATGATTGATTCCCTCGGTGGACGGCCAGGGTATATAATTCTCTGGTCCGCTTCCCATTCCAGCGAAAGTCCCTCCCCGAACATCATAAAATGTACATCCTGGATATTTTTACTCAAAACATCAAGCCTGCTGTAAACAAGGAGCTTTGTTTCCTGCCTTGAAAGTTTCATCCCGAAATCAGATCCCCAGCCGGACAGATTTGATACATCCATCAACAAACGATCATCACCGTTTTGCACCATGGTATTTTTATCAATGGTTTCAACAAACAGCCGCATTCGTTTCATTCGTTCTTCGGTTGTAAACATGTAGATCGAATCATGAAAATGATAGAGTCCGATCAGGGTCCTTCCACGCAGTCCCCTCAACAGGTCAAGATACCTGCGTTTTCTGGATCTGAACTGTGTGTCCAGAAATTCGACGGCAGGTCTGTAGTCAAATGAATATGCGTAATACCCTGTCTCATCATGTCCGAACAACTGGGGCACCTGGATATTATTTGCCATATTCAGCTCGGGACCGGTGTAGAGATCGATATATTTGTCAGACTGCTGTGCTGCAGAAGGCAGCATAAAAAACAGCAGGAAAATATATAATGGATAGATTTTCAAACTACAGGAATTTGTGCAAAAATAGTGCCCCGTTTTCTCCCTTGCAAATTATCACCTAATTACCTATTTTTGCACACCCCAACACACTTGCACCCTTACTCACACTTTTCACGGGCCCATAGCTCAGTTGGTTAGAGCATCTGACTCATAATCAGGGGGTCGCTGGTTCGAGCCCAGCTGGGCCCACAATTAAAAATGATAAATCCCTCTAATTGAATAAGTTAGAGGGGTTTTGATTTTACAGGGGACAGTGCAGGGGATTGTTTTTTCGTTTTATAATGTCAAAACCTTGTCTTCATCAGGTATTCTTGAATAGTACTCAGATATTTTTGTCCTAAGTTTTGATCTAGAATCAATGCTAAGTTGTAGTTTTTTTGGAAATTCAGTATTTTTTTGAATATAATCAGCTTTTATTGTAAAGACTTTTTTAAAATCTATCATATAGCAACTCACAGTAATTTTTTCTCCCTTGTAATCTGTTTCATATGGATTCAATAATTTATGTTGCCCATAAATAAACAATTCGACAAACGCATATTTTGATCCTTCAGTTATCCTTTTTATTCTCTCTTGTTCACTAAATTTATTATTCCATACTTTGGGTGGAACAGTTTTCTCGGGAGGAATTAAATCATTAATTATTGTAAAATCTTCAAGAAAATGAGGGTTTGAAAATAAATTTCGTCTTATTTTATCGAGAGGTGCTATAGAAATGAATTTATCTGATATAGAACAACAAGGCGTTAACACCACAAAGTAATTAGCCTTTTCAATTTCTATATTAATTTTTGAATCAAGAACTTCTGGTAGTTCCTTAAAATTTGGGGTAAAATATTGAAAACCATCTATTAC
>SDBT01019730.1_pt1 | contig 10561 bp, 6 predicted proteins | sample 2277101 | NCBI WGS metagenome assembly SDBT01 (sample SAMN10404973, study PRJNA504765) | marine sediment metagenome | isolation source: marine sediment core GS10_PC15, 103 cmbsf | place: Arctic Ocean: Southern Knipovich Ridge | collected 2010
ATCCTCGAGAAGGCAGAGACTTCATTCCAGCCTCTTTGGCTCTAATTATTCTGTGCCATCCGTTCATAACGTACCCATCCGCCCTCAAAATAATAGGATTTTTTAAATCGGCCGTGGCGATCCGTCTGTAGTGGGCTAAATAATCCCTTAAATCAACCAGACTCCATCTAATTTTTTCATCGAGAGAAATGGAATCCAAATCCAAATCGACAACAGGCAAATCTTTCGATTTTTCTATTAGAGTCGCTTCTCTCCAAATGTTACCATCTTCGTCTATAAAACATCTTCTGAATTTCATCGCATTTTCCTCCTTAATTAAACAGCCGCCACAGCGGCCGTTTTCATATCTCAACCTCTTTCATATCGTACCAGTTACCATCCACTTCACTAATTTTAGCATCGATGTCAAGCGGTACATTAATCCATTTCCAATGCTTTCTAATATCTTTAGTCATTACCTTTCTGACCATAGGCCCGAGGACTTCCATTTCATCTGGGATTACATCGAAAACCAGCTCATCGTGTACCTGCTTTATAATGTAGCTTTCCAATCCTTCTTGCTTGATCTTTTTATTTAGTTCTATAAGAGACCAAAGCAATAGGTGAAAAGCGGTTCCCTGAATCTGTCTGTTTGCCGCTTGTTTTCGATTCAGAACGTCCGTACATTGGAATCCAGTCAGGTAATCGAGAACTCCTCGTTCACAGTAATCGTCGTAGATATCTTTTTTCCATTTATCGTATACTTTAAACCGTTCCTTCCACAAAATCCTTTCGACTTCCTGGACGTGATCTTCAAAATCTTGATAATTATGTATGCCGTTATCGGCAAGATGATCCCTTATATTCCCTTCCAGAACGGCTTTCCAAATGTTAGGAGCACAGCTTTTATACCAATCTCCGTAAAACTCGGGAAAGACGAGTCTGTTCTTTGCGGCATCCCGAAGCAACCATCTAAGTTTTTTATCTTCAAGATCGTCTATGTTCATCAGGAAGAGGTCGTTGGCCGTATCGCGGTGCATATCGCTGTTCGGATCCTTCATGTATTTAATCATTACAGAATCCTTATGATAGAAACATCCTGCCCTAACTTCTACTCCGGAGTAATCTGCCGTCAATAACATCCTACCTGGACTCGGCTTTAAAGCTCTCCTTACAAGCCGGGCCATTTCTTCGTTCCTCTTCGGAGTATTGTGGCTATTAGGATTACTGGCACTTGAACGATACGAACGAGGAAGATGAAGGTTGTATGACGGATGGACATATCCATCGGTCGATTCTCTTAAAATCCCGTCTACATATGTATTCTTTACCGTTTTGAGTCTTCTTGTTTCCATTACCAGCTTAACGAATGGTATCTTCTTTTCCAGTTGTTCTAAGGCTTCTTTATCAACTGACTCAAGTTCTTTCTTCTTGGTCTTTTTAGTCGATTTATATTTCATATACTTGAAAAGTAGTTTGCGAAGTTTCGGACCGGAACCGACATTGAAATCCTCTTTTTCTTCTTTTTTCCACGTTTTTATTTCTTCCGACTCATTCAACTTCTCCTTTAATCGTTTAATCTTACGGGATAGATGGTTCGATTGTATTTTCAGGTATGAGATATCGACATGCTCGCCCCGCTCTTCTACATCTGCCAGGGCCGACGATCCTTCGTGAAAAAAGTCGTAGGCGTCTTTCAATTCGTACGAGTCGATTTCTTGCTGTTGATCTTGCATTAATCGATATTCAAACATAGAATCTTGCCCGTTGTAGTAAAGAATGTCTTCGATCGGAGCCTCTTTATTCCTGTTGAATCTATTACCGTCTTTTTCGTTTTCTCCCTTGCGAAGCCCCGTTATAAAGGGTTTGACCTTATCATCATAAGAAATCACTCCATATCTAACGTAGGTCTGAAACTTTAAACCTGTCGTCAATTTTCGATTATCGAGAATATGTGCTGCTTCCATACTGTCCCATCCCCAGTTTTTAACCCGATAACCAAGGATGATTCTAGTCCATATTTCTTCGAATTTCATATTTTGAGCGGTTTTCTTTATATCCGGATGCTGAAGCAGATCCCTCAGCAGACCGATAAAACGCCAGTCGTCGAATATAGGCATAGCCGTTCCCGTAATCCTCCCCGTTGAAAAGGCTACCGAAACTATTTCGTGACCCTTTTTGTACGGCTTGATTCCGGTAGTTTCGTAATCGAACGAAAGCCATTCCGGTTTCATCGTCAAGAGGTTTTCAAGGTAGGTTATAGCCTCGTCCAACTCGGTTATGATCTTGATATCCTCTATGTGATTTGGAAAGACCAGGCCATGTTCGAAAGCATCTTCGAGATTCCATTTGAAAGTATTTTCCAAAGGAATATCGCCCTGGCCTCTCTTTATATAACTCGGATGGAATGTCGGGAACACCCAGCATTTGAAGTCTTGATCCGGTATAGTATAACCGTTCCACCTGCTTACCGCATCGACTCCGGTCATTCGATCGCCTAGAAACGCATCCAGAGCCGTTTTACCGAGTAGGATAATCTTTTCGGGCTTTAGATCTTCTATAGCCTTTTTCCATCTCGGTCTGCAACAGTTGATTTCCATAGGTTTAGGTTTACGGTTTTCCAGTCCTCTTTTTCCTTTCTTGGTCGGTCTGCAATTGACGGCGTTCATCTTCCAGCAATCCCTGTCCAGATCGATTCCTATCGATTCAAGTACTTCTCTAAGCAAGGCCCCGGCAAGTCCTACGAACTGAACCCCTTCTTTATCTTCCTGCTCGCCCGAAGCCTCGCCCAGGAGAAATACCTTCAATCTACCTTCGCCGGTAACGTCCATTTTAGGGTAGTGACAATCCTTCCACAGCCCGCAGTCGTTACAAGTGAGTTTTTTAGAACTTCCCGTCTTTGGTTTTCTCTCTATTTCAAAAAACGACACTATAGATACCGTTTAGTTTTTCTTAAGTTTTCAATGTTTTCTAAAGCTCTAAAACACATAGCGGCTGTTTGAATCAGTTCTTTTTTTATATGTTCGATCGAACCGTCTTCGGTATAAGTGTAATCTAAAGCGGCTGCTATGGCTTCTCCCGCTTCTTCGTTGACAAGTGCGACTGCGTGAATAACGTCTTTGTAGTATTTTGGATGGACTTCCTTTGTGAATTCCAGTTCAGTTAGGATATCGCAAATCGCACTTTCAAGTTTTTTCGATACTCCTTTCATAATGCCAAGCCTCCCAGTCTTCGTTTGTCAGTTTGAATTTACTGTATTTATTCAACGGCGACATCCAAGATTCAAAATTCTTTTCCCCTCTACTGTATCCGTATGTATGACCGTAATAAAGAAACGCTTTTACAAGATTTTCCGTCCAGTATTTTCCTATGAAACTACCTTTATTATGTAGTTCATTCAACGGACGATATTGCATAAAGTAAGGTAGACTTCCGAATTTCCAGGATTCATTTACTCTATAATTAGCTTCTTGCGGGGTATCCTTATAATTGAATAGAACATAAGTATAGGTTTTGTTTTTTATCTTTATTCCGGTGGATAAGGCCAGTTCCATAGCTTTTTGATAATGCACGTCATCGGACATCCGATCGAACGCGCTTCTAAATCCCATTCTTATGTACGTTAATTTAGCAAGATATTTTATGTTTTCCTTATTGAATAGTTTACAATCTAAAGCATTATTGAAGATGACTTCTTTTTTATTTTTAACAAGATAATTACATACTTCTTCTATGTGACTTATTGGAGCCGCGAGAAAGTTATTATCGCTGACTAAAACTACCGATCTGCTTTTTACAATTCCAGATTTCCAATGTGGATTTATAACGTAATCCGGTTCCATTTTCCAAACCATACAGTATCCGCATCTATTAGGACATCCTCTTTGAGTGAAAGTCATGGTTGTTTTCTTCCAGAATGGATCCTCTACCATCCAATCGATTGTAAAATCCGGAACGCAGGAATCTAATACAGGAGAGTATCCTTCGAATACTTGAACATTGTTTCCGACTTTCTCCTTTATATACTCCGGCATTAGCGATGCGAATATACCTCCTACAATTATAGGTATATTTCGATGAAAAAATGAACTTTTACACTCATTGATCATTTTTACAGTATATTTGGAATCATTTGTGAACAATGTTGTAACGCATATAAGATCAAATTTACCCGGCTTCAACGACCTAGAAAATGTAACTTTACCCTTTCGCTTTTTCAGATAGCTTGCAATTTTAGCTAGACCATAAGGTATATACTGCCGTTTGTATGGAGGTTCTAACAGCAATACATTTTTGGCTTTGTTTAACGCCGTCAGCAGTTCTTTTTCTATCATGATTAATAATGCCTTCTTTTCATAGCATCCCCCTGAAAAAGATTGAATCCTTTATTTCTTTTTTTAACCGATTTCAAGTTTTTTACAGCGACATTGAAGTAATTCTGTTTAAGTTCCCCGCCGATGAAATTACGTTCTAATTGTAGAGCGACATATCCTTCGGTTCCGATACCGGCAAAAGGACTATAAACTGTATCGCCTGGAGCACTCCACATTTTAATCGCTCTTTCCACTACTCCAAGCTGTAGCGGCGCAAGATGTTTTTCATCCTCGGAATCTTTAGCGTCTCTATTAGGCAGTACGTCCGTTTCTTTTATGCCTCCAGGCCAGTAGGATGACTGTCTATACCATACCGGTGCTGCCCATTCAATCCATTCATCCGTCGTTATCCATCCTTTTTCTTTATTGTATCTATCGGATATCCCGGCTGGTATCGGCATAGGGTTTTCACCCGGTTTCATGAATTGAATTAAATAGTCGCCTAAAGCTGGATGCATCAATGAACTATCTTTCGATAACGTTTTAAATAAAAGTCCTCTATCTTTAGTTCTTATAGCAATTACTTGTGGATTCTTATCGATACAGATTTCACCGTAATAGATCCAACCTTCATCCTGCATCATTTGAATGACTTTTCCCCTAAAGTCTTTTAAACCTACAAAACCATCGCGATTGATGTACGATCTTCCTTGAGTTAAATGAATACAGCAGCTTCTTCCCGGCATTAGAATACGTAATAAATGATCTTTATCGATAATAAATCTAAATTGTTCAATCAGTTCGTCGATTGTTCTGGTATTTCCTACATCGTGACGGCTGTTCGTATAGACGTACATCCCGGGAAACGGAGGACTGAATATTGATAAACCAATAGATTCGGGTTCAATATCGTCCATAGTCAATACGGAATCTCCTAAATACATTTTCCAGCCTTTGCCTTCTGCTTCATCTTCCATATAGATCATCTCCTCTTTTTTAGCCATTAATTGTCCGCTGAGGTTCATGTTTTTAACTATATTGTCCATCATTTCAGCCGATTCTTTTTCTTTTCTCCTAATGTTTTTTAGCACAGATCCTTCCGTTTCCGAAGCTATCAGATGGACGTTGACTTCTTCTTTTTGTCCAAACCTCCAACAACGTCTAACGGCTTGATAATACTTTTCATAACTGTCTGAAAGTCCCACAAAAGCTACGTTGTGACAGTTCTGCCAGTTCATTCCATGTCCGGCAATGGATGGTTTCGTTATCAATTTTTGAATGTTTCCGTTTTGAAAGCCCAACAACGATCTTTCTTTATGTTCCGAAGTATCCGCTCCTTTAACTTCTACAGATCCGTCTATGGCTTTTTTAAGTAGTTCGGATTCTTTGTTTAGATCGCACCAAATAATCCACTGTTCATCCGAATCATTAATCAGTTTGACTGTTTCGTCAACTCTATCGGAAAGGCTGTTCCTTCTAGCTCTCTGTCTATCCTGAAGCCCTTTAGCTTCGAGTGCCAACAGTTGACCGGATTCTCTATCTAATTTTGACGATTTAACAGTTATTTGATTGATGTTTAGTTCCGGTAGAATAAACTTCGCATTGTCGAAGCCTAGGTCCGAGGGCATTCGCAATGCTACCGACCAGGACGCCAGCCACTTCCAGAAGTCTTTTCGACCGTGATGTTTCAAGCGGTAGTTGATAGAGGACGATCCTTCGTTTGTAAAAAACAGAGCGATGATCTCCTTTCCCTGCATTATTCCCAAAAACACGGCGTGATTGATTATTTCGATAATATCGTTGGGTGCAGGCGTAGCTGTACAACAAAGGCGGTAGGGTATGGTTTCGGTAAATATTGTAATAGCCTTCCTGAATTTTCCCGAAAATCCCTTTAGTATCGAAGACTCATCCAGTACTATTCCGCCTAGACCGTCGTTTTCAAAATGATCTAGCATTTCATAGTTGGTAATATTGATACCGTCTACAATATCCTTCTGCTTTCTGCAAATATTGACTTCGACTCCAAATTTTATACCCTCTCTTTTCGTTTGTTTAGATACTGCTAAAGGCGCGAAAATAAGAACAGGAAGTTTAGTCTTTTTGCATACATGCTTTGCCCAGTCGAGCTGGACAATCGTTTTTCCCAATCCGCAATCGGCAAATACAGCGGCTTTACCACGCTTCAAAGCCCATTTAGTAACGGCCTTCTGAAAATCGAACAGCATAGGATTGAAGTCTTTATCCTTCAATCTAAATCCGGATGGACGGTCCACTATTTCCTTCGTTTTCAAAAACTCGCTATATTTACTCATTAGATACCAAGGCTACGACATATTTGAAATCGTCGGTTTCGAATAAAAGGCTATTTTCCCCTAAAACGGCTTTATCCGTTTGATCGATGATTTGTTTAATTAGATCGGAATTGACTTTGAAAATAAAAGGAACGCCTTTGTAATCGAGGGGAGACTTTTCTTCTATTTCCCCTGTTTCCGATTGAGATATACAAGTGATTTTATCGGTCGCGATATAGAATTTCACTTGATTGTCTTCAGCTTGAAATACCTGCGATCGTTCTAAAGTCTCCCTGAATCGTTCCGGAAAAACGATAGGCTTTCCTTTTATTTTCAATAGATCCCATACACCCGATGGATACTCGCCGTCTATTTTCCTACAGCTGAATATTGTGCTGTCGGAAGTCGAGAAGTGTATCCAGTTATCGTTTTGAGCATATTCTACTACTGGATAGTTTACCAGGAATTTCGCGGCTTGGATTGGGATTAACAGTGGTTCATCGATCTTTTTCTTTAGTTTAAATACGGCCAGGCAGTGATTGTCGCATCCTAAAACAGAATCTTTTTCGATGTAGATACCTGCTAAAGCTCCTAACGATGGATCTTTCGATGCGGCAAATATAGTCGATTCTACTCCTTTTATAAAATCGTCCGGAATCTTTTTCCATTTATCCGGTATTTCAGGCCAAATATCGGGATTAGAATCCGCAACGGCCATAGAGATTTTTATCTCTTTTTTCTTTTTCTTTTGGGATATTATCAATTTGTTCTTTTCCATCTTGACTTTGAGTTCGTCGTCGTCAAGTTTTTTCAGTATTTCAAGCAGTTGATCTCCCTTTACAGATCCTTTAATACCGGTTATGTAGGAAGCCGATACACAGATATTATCGGAAAACGACAATACTTCCTCTTCCCCGAAGTGAATAAATTCGGATAGATCGACTGTATTCGATTGCGTCAATCCGGGTTTAACGTTTTCTATTACGTTGATTAACTCTTTTCTGTTTATCGTTTTCACCTTTCCCCCATTCATATTCTCCATGTTTTTCTGTAAAGTTTGTACAGAATGTGTACAAACTTTATGTTGTTTATGTTCATGATATTATTGACTTTAATAATGACAAAACTTTAGACAAATCGTCTTGATAGTCTAAAACCACGTCTAGTTTCGTTTCATCGAGAAAGTCGAAATAATCTTCGATCAGATTAATGAAATTCTTCGATTTAACCATTAACGAGTTTTCCATTTCAACAAAGGGATCAACTTCAAAGGGATCAACTTCTTTTTTCTTTTTCGACGTTTCCCTTTTTGCCTGTTGAATCGATTTCTCGCCGGACTTCATTTCCTTAAAAACTTTCGGGGACTCCTTCTTTACTTTCTTGGCGACGGTAACAGCACCTTTATTAGTACCTGTCATTTTTGCGGCTTCTTCGGTAGCTCTATAGGACTTTTCCGTTCGCTTTCCTCTACCGCTTTCCTTTTGTTTTTTCTTACCTATTTTTTCAAGTTCGGGTAGAAGCTCAGCCGCCAACGCCGCTCTTTGAGCCGCAGTCAAATGTCTTCGTTTAATGTTCCAAGATATAATAGAAGCCAACAAATCTTCTTCCTTTCCTTCCCATTCTTCGAAACGAAGATCGATACCCAATTCTAAACAGGCATCATACCTTGATCGACCGTCGATAATTTTATCTTGAAAAGTTAAAATTGGAATTTTAAGACCGTTAGCGGAAATATCGGATTTCAATTCATCAAATTGATCCTTTACCATCTCAGGGATCATCATGGCAAATCTGTGAATTTTCATTTTTTGAACTTTTGAACTCTCTTTCCCCTTCGCTTTTTTCCAGGGAGGTTTCACGCCGATCTTATCGAGAAAATCAAGTGTAATCTTTGTAAAATCGGAGGGCTTTTCAGTAGCAGGAATTTCTTCACCCGTTTTCGGATCCTTAAAATCAATCGCGATCATCTTACCGACCGACTCGATTTCTTCTACCAGGGAAATCAATCCGAGGTTTGTATCGATGGGAGTTTCAAGATTCATGATCTTAGATAATTCTTTAGCAACCTTCGATGCTCCGGACTTATCTACATCTGAAAGATTATTCAGGATGGTAGACTTTTCTTTTTTTTCATCGACTGGTTCGGGTTTTTCGTCGTCAACAGCATCGCTCGAAGTAACTCCCAGCTTATCGAGAACGGTTAAAGACGGTTCCGTTAATTCATTCAATTCATCTTCGCCATCAAGCATCTGCCCTGCGGCTATAACTTCCTTAACCAGTTTATCATAGCTGATTGCCGCCATCTTGATCTCGACATCGAGGATCTTGGTCAATTCTTTTGCCGCTACTTTCAATTCATCAAACGACGGATCTTTTTTCTTTTTAGCCATTTTTCAACTCCTTTTTAAATTAAGAAAATACCAAAAGAATTTTCTCTTGATATTATTATTATAAAGAATTTTTCATTTTTGTTTCAAAATATTTTCACTTTCTTTTTCCCGACCCCAGATAAACCTGTGTAGCTGTAGGTTTAGAACGATATCGAAAATTTTATCTTTTTTCAAAAACAGGTTTGGATGCAAAGAAATTAAATATTTTGGTAATCGTCAACATATCTTTCTCCTTTTAGATTAATCTACCCATTAGACCTCGATAGAAGGCCCGTGAATCCAAAAATAAATTTTATTAATACTCCTGACCCTCTTTTAATGAAAATCGATTTAAACCGGCTTCAATCGACTCCTCCGGCTTTTCATCTCTTTCGTCTTTTCACCCTCCTTTTCCTTTTCAATCATTATCGAATCAAGAAATGGTTTACCCAAGGCCAACTGTTGCAGGATCATTACTTCCATCCAAGAATACTCGGTTCCATGTCTTTCGAATAGTTGTTCCCACCTTATTATGCCCATCTTTTTATCGGATTCGGATTGATCGAGGGCTATCATGCGATCTGTATGAGCAGCCTTTCTCTTATCTTCGGAAACCATTCCTTTCTTGTGTTTTTTATCATATGCATCTTTAGTAGACTGACTACCGGTTACTACTAGACACCTTCTTTTCTGAGACATCTTCTTATGACCTTTCCAGATAGCATCGATACGATGACGATAGTCCAGCTTCCGATCTTTCGCCACGAACAAATCGGCATAGTCGGTACTGATTACATCAGCTACAAATCCGCTGTCCCTTTCCCATATGTCGAGACGATTCTCTATGTCCGAAACCGTGATTTCATCGCTGGGAAACGCTTGTACCCTTAGTCCACCAGTCCGTATAAACGGCTTTAGGGCTTTTAGTTTCTTTAAGGAATTTTCGACATTCAATACCGATTTGGTGGATTTTCTATACCAGATGGTGGGGATGTATGAATTACGTTCTTTTTTTCTACGACTGGTTATGCAGTTACAGCAGGCTTTATAGTCAGGATCGGCATCTTCAAATACCGGAACCTTTTCCTTATACAATATCGGAATCGAGTTGAGACGATGCGAAAGTCTACAAGTATCGTCTTGGTTTCTGTAACAATCGAATATAGGAATCAGACAACCTACATCATCTTTCTTAACTGGTCTGGCTGTCAAGTCTTGAAGACGTCTCAATCCAGCTTCTTCTTTTGTCATTTCCATCGTAAAGTGAGCCACGTTAAAACCTTTCATTAAAGCCATCACATCTACAGCCTGTATAGCCCACGACTTCCCCCTCTTTTCCGGACCCAAAAACGCTATGAACTGCCCCCTACATGCCGGGGGGAACATCTTTCCGGCTGCCCCTTTGAATCTAAACATTTCATCCTGTTCGATTCTCAAAAACAGATTTTTAATAGATTCTGAATCGTTGAACAGATCGACGTAATCCGACTCTACCCTGACGATTTGGTTGAAATTAGCCTGGGTAGCTTCGGCTTCTCCGAGGTTTCCAGAAGCCAGGGCAGCGTCTATATCTCGGGTTAGATTTTTTAGATTCTGTTTTTGTAGGTAT
>SDBT01019731.1_pt1 | contig 10560 bp, 10 predicted proteins | sample 2277101 | NCBI WGS metagenome assembly SDBT01 (sample SAMN10404973, study PRJNA504765) | marine sediment metagenome | isolation source: marine sediment core GS10_PC15, 103 cmbsf | place: Arctic Ocean: Southern Knipovich Ridge | collected 2010
GCCGTGACATTTACAATCTGTTAGAAAAAGAGATTGCCCCCCTGTTTTACGATCGCGGCCTAGACAACCTTCCCCGTGGTTGGCTGGAAAAGATGAAGGCGGCCATGCGTGATCTTTGTCCTCACTTTAACAGCCACCGGATGGTGCAAGACTATGCAGACGAGTTCTACTCAAGTGCCTCAAAGCGCTACAATGATTTTTCGGCAAATGATATGAAGGGTGCCAAGGACTTGGCTGTGTGGCGGGACAAGATCATGACCGCCTGGGATCAGATCAGGATCAATCAGGTCAATGTGCTTGACGGCGCACCTGTGCCGGTAGCAAGCAATTTGAGGATAGGTGCTGATGTGCACCTAAGTCATCTGGAACCGCAAGACGTAGATGTGGAGATATATTTTGGCCCTCTAAGCTTTGAGGACGAATTTACCGAAAGACAGACCATACGCATGACGCCTTCTGGGGCTGACGAAAACGGCAACCATAATTTTGAGGGACAAATTCCCTGCACGGGCACAGGCAAGTTCGGATTTACCATCAGAATCATGCCCAGTCGTCAGAAAATGGAAACCCCCTACTCCACTGGCCTGGTGATCTGGGCAGACGAAGGAGTAATAAATACTTAGGCAAAAGATTTTTACAAAAGCATTCTTTTGATTCGTTCACGGCTCCTACTAGCGTGCCGCATGGAGCATAGCGCATGGGGAACTCCTGATCGGGCTCTTTGCTCTCTGCCTTTAACTCTATGCCCCCTGCTCTATGCCCTATGCTCTTTGCTCTCATCCCATGATCCTCTCGTTTCACCCTCGCGTAAAAGCGGATACCAATTTGCGGCTCACATTAAGGGGCGCTTTTTCTGACAAGGAGGCTGATATGATCGCCTCGGCCCACGCCATTGTCGTGCCCCAAAGCATCAAGGCCCATCAGTATGAATTCTGCCGAACCCATTGTGCTCATATCTTTCCAGATTATACCCACAGGTTTGGCTTTGAGGGAAAGTATGCAAACGTCAAACTGTTTCAAGAATTCAAGGCCCCCCACCCGAAAACCACCTGCTACGAATCCGTGCAGGATTTCAAAATCAGTCATTTCAAAAACAACCAGCCGATCATGCCCTTCCCTTTTGTGTTAAAAGGTGACCGCGGCGGTGGCGGCTGGGCGGTTTTTCTCATAACAAACCGGAAAGACCTCACGGAGCGACTTGAGATCCTGGCCGACGAATACCTCCATGCCACCAAGCGTTTCATTGCGCAGGTCTTTGTAAGTCACCACGGAAGAGACCTTCGCGTGGTAGTCATAGGCAAAAGCACAAAGGCTTATTGGCGCTGCCAGCACAGGCCGGATGAGTTTCGAAACAATGTTGGCCGCGGTGCTGTAGTCGATCACCACATTGATCCTGAATCAAAAGAAAAGGGAATAAGGTGTGTGCAGCAGTTTTGCTCAAAGACAGGCATAAACCTTGCAGCTTTTGATGTGCTCTTTGACCGGAACCGGCCGAATCCAGAACCACTTCTTTCAGAGATCAATTTTCTTTTCGGCCGAAAGGGCCTGGGCGGATCCGAACCCTTCTACGAATTCTTAAACCAGGCCGTTCAACAATGGGTTGAGGGGCTGTAAATGGAGTTACCAAGGAGTTGATTCATGACAACTGAGGCAATCTATGGGGATGTACTAACGCCGGAAGTTCTGAAAGGCCTGTTTCCAAGGGAGCGGGCCGATGAGTTTTTCGATGCCCTCTACGGAGACAAAACAGAGGGCACCTATGACATAAGCCTGGAATTTGCGGGACACAGCCAAAACAAGCTACACCTTGAATTTCATCTGAGGCAGCGGCCAGGAAAATGTTTGGCCTGTTATCTCACCTATGGCCTGCCAGAGATATTTTCCCGCCATCCAATCATAGATGTTCGCGGGCTGGTCCAGGAGATCAACCGACTGCTGGACGGCCGAGCCAGGTGCACAGACTGGCAACTCGAAAACACCCAAGAAGTATCCAGCCAACTCCATGTGATTCCCTTGACCCTTTTTACAGCTCCCAACGCATGAACTAGAAATTCTGCTTCCACGAATTCACCTTGGCGAACATATTCGGCATACTGACTTTGAGGGGGGATAGGCCTCCAACCGTGGTGGTGGCAAACAGGACGTCCTTGTACAGCACGGGATTTGACGCCTCACCCTTGCCAATGGAAATGGCAGCCACATTATGCACAGCACCATCTATATCTTCTGCCTTGTCTTTTTCATCGATAACACCGTCTTCGTTCAGGTCAAACACGGGCTGGGTCGACCCTAGGCCTGTGTCATAGGTTACAGCATACAGCCACGCATCTCCGCTGCCCGCACAAATGTCTTGGTCAGGGATGAACGTGGCAAAAAACACGATCCCACCCACAACAATTGGCCTGGCTGTGACCCGTTCACTTCCCACCATGCCAGACGACGTGTTATCGAGCTTGATGGCCCATGACTGTTTTGCGCTGTTGAATCCATCAATGACCCGGACCACCTTGCCGGTGTTCTTATCTGTAACATATGTTGCCTCTAAATCGGCAAGGTCATCCAGCGTGTACGCAGACGTTGAAGAAGCAGCGTCCTTCAGCCCAAAGAAGTACTGTTGGTTCATATTTGTCTTGTCTGCCTGTGTTTCAAACCTTCCTGAACCAAAGTAAACCCATATGCCGTGAGTGTCAGTCCCGTAGGCATACGCGGCCTTTGCCCTGATAGGGTTCTGATCTGGCGAGGTCACCGCAGGGGAAAACTCAAAGAGCTTTGAAAGCGCTGGGATCTGGCCCTTGCCGATGTCCGAAATGCGGAACATGGTTCCGTAAAGGTCTCCCAGGTAAATGCGGTCTGAAATGTCATCACGGTTCAGTTCAGCAACGAGTGGAGACGCAAGGGCGTTGTTTAGACTAGGGTCTAGCTTTATTCGATCTATATCATTGGCTCCAGCATCGTGCCATAAAGGTCCCTTGTTGTCGGCCACGATCCCGTACATGTAAGCCTGTTTATTTGCCTGATTTGTGGGAGAGTAGCCTGATCCGAAAAAAACCGCCCAGGTTGTGCCTCCAGTATCACTATCTGCAACCCGTTCGATGCTTGCATCTGCCCATGTCTGCCCTAGCTCTGCATCAGTGAATTCCCACAGGAACTCACTTGGGTCGATATCATCAGGAGGCTTACCAGAAGTAACATCTAGGGCGAAATAGGCCTCGCCACCTTCACGTTCACCACACACAAGGATCGTCTTCCAGGTTGATCCATCATAGATATCTCCCACCTGAGGTGAGCCATCAACAAAGTACTGGTGGCAATAGTCGTCATGGCACATGTCAAATGTGGGATCGTCCGCCATATCCAGCCTTGACAGCAGGTTCTTGGGGAAAAAGGCCCACTTCTCCTCACCATTTGCAAGGGAGAAGGCGTGCAGCGCCCCGTCGTTCGCGCCAATGTAGATCGTTGTGTCACGCGTTATGCCGGCCTTCCATTCTCCATAGCCATCAAAGGAGTAGTAGAAGGCGGGGGTCCCAACCACAATCGGCGTTGAGTTGATAATGTCTCCCAGCGGCTTGCACAGGTAGTTGTCATTGTCCAAAAGGCCGTCCGTGTACTCGATTTCTGTCGTGCCATCTGTACCTATGGTAAATACGTTTCTTGTGGCAGGCACCACGTCGCTTGCCGTCCAAAGGAGATTATCCCACTGGCCGGTTTCAGCATTGTAGCCAACAGCGTGCACATCGCCTGACCAGTCCGTTGGATCGAATCGTGCCACGATAACCGTGTCCCCAAGGTCTGCTGAGGTGGTAATAGCCGGGGCCGCGCCGTGGAATATGGCCCCCTTGATTGACTCAGTAATGGTCGAAAGGGCATCTACCAGTTCCTGCTTGCTGTTGGCAATAAACGGCTGGCCCACACCACCGTCTTCCTGGTGCAGGGCATACAAATCGTCTTCCTCTGAAACGCTGCCCCTGGAATTACTCACTTCAGCTATCTTCTTAATCTGCCCGGCGTCGTCAATGCCGAAGCCAACTGCTATGGTGGTGACACCCGCATCACAGAGGTCATTCGTATACTGCTCCACATTTTCCATGGTGGTGTCCCTGTTTCCCAGGCCGTCAGTCACTTCGATCAGAAACTTGGGCTGACAGTCAACGGACACGAAAGAATCATCAGCTTCATCCTCTTTGTCGCCATCGAAATACTTAATTGCAGCCATCATCGAAGGTGCAAGCGGTGTATAACTCAGTGGTGTTCGTGCGCTGATTGCGTCTTGAAGGGCCTGAAGATGAGCCTCCGAATGGGGCTTGCATCCCTCGTGAATCTTGGTGTAGTCAATGCTCTCAACGTAGCCGGAGCCAGTGCTCCAGGAGCCGAAGCCCCATGAGATGGCCGTATCCTTCACCAGTTCGGCTATGACATCTTTGCCTATTTGTATCCTTTGTTGTCGGGTTACTCCTCTCCACTCCTCTATCTCATCCCAGGCCACAGAGGCACTGGTTTCGGCCCTGTTGGATATGTCATTGTCCGCCCCGCTAAAAGCCGGCGGATTATCAAAATCTTGTCCGTAAACTCTAAGAGAGGTGGCCTCGTCGTTAGAACCGTCAATGACAAACTCTATATATGCATTGGTTATGGCAGCCCCGTTCGGGATGGTGACATCCTGAAACCGGATGCCGATCGCTGCCTGTCCATCCATCATATTCAGGATGTTCCCGTTTACAGACATCCCCCCCCCGCTTCTTTGCTCAGCATCGTCATTTCCATCCGACACCCTGATATCGATCTCATGGTTTTCTGTGCCGTCATTGTACTCCACATGGAGCAGCGGCGCTGATCCGGAACTTCTGTTATAGGTCTTTGCTCTCCTGTGACCACTGCCCGTAATGATGAAGGCCATGGCATTGCCGGAGGCCCAGCCCGGCCTGTCAATGATCTCTTTGACAATGTCTTTCAGATCGGGCGTCTCAGGGTTCTCCTGACCGCTACTTACGTCCATGAGGTTGTCCATGCTGCCCGAGACGTCTAACAGTATCAGTATGGCAGGGGTGGCCAGGTTTTCCGTGTACACGGGTACATGGCCGCAACTCGAACTCTCGGGAAGGGCATGGACTGTCACGCTCACGAGAATCTCCACCGGGCTGTTCCACGCATTGGGGTCTGACACGGTGATAGTGGCGTCATGGGTGCCTGGACTGAGAGCAGAAGTGGTGTAACTTACCGAGACAGTGACAGATCCGCCTTCAGCAAGTGCCCCGCCACCGGAGGAGCAGGTTATCCAGTCTGTGTCATCGGCTATGGTATAGGTCATTGCAGCCCCGCCTGTGTTGGTGATGGTAATGCTGTCCTCGGCTGCATTGCTGCCTTCAAAAGAGGTAGCGCCCAATTGGTTCTTGTCCACCGTAATGTGAGGAAGGGCGTCTTTGGAGTACTCTATTCGCAGCAGTGGCGACTTTGAAGAGTCTCCGTCGTAGGACATGGCAACCCTCGAACCTGTATCCTTTGTGAGAATGAGGGCCATGGAGTTACCGCTCGACCACCCGGGTCTGCCCACAATCTCTTGAACCAAGCTGGTAAGCGCTGGGGTCTGATATTTTTGGCCGGTACTCCAAGAACGCACGTTGTTCCACTCAACCCGCCCGTCAGTCGTTGGCCTGCCGGGACCAGCAATATCACTATCAGAAGAAGTAAATGCCCGGGCATCATCGCTTGCTTGTCCCTCTATGACAATGTCAGTTTTCCGGGTGTTGGACTCGGCTGCCACAAACTCTATGTATGCATTGGTGATGAGCGCCCCCTGAGGCACCACCACATCCTGGAAGCGAATACCAACTGCCTGATCACCTGAGTTAAACAAATCCAGATCAACACTGGCTAGATTGATATTTCCATCGTTTTGTTCTTCAGCGTCGTCATCGTAGGCTGATACCCGAACCTCAACCGCGGCTGAAGTGTACTCGATGTGCAGCAGCGGGGCCAAGCCAGCATCAAATTGTCGGGCCTTGGCAATCCTCTCCCCGACACCACCAATTATGAAGGCCATGGAATTGCCGCTTGACCATCCGGGTCCTCCAACAATCTCTTGGACGATCGAGCTTAAGTTAGGGCTCTGATGCTGCTCACCAGCAACCCATGCAGTAACGTTATCCCAGGTGACAGCGACAGCCGGAGTGGTTAGCGTCCTGTCTGAGACCTTCTGCCCTGGATTGGAAGAAAACCTTGACGCATCGTCGCTTGCTTCTCCATCAATGGTGAGATTGGTCGTCCCTCTGGTGGAAGTGCGCACCGCAAACTCTATGTACGCATTGGTAATGGTGGATCCATGGGGCACTGTTATGTTCTGGAAACGAATGCCACACAACTTGTCTCCCAGCTCCAGATCATTGATGCTGGTGCTGACGCTGCCGCCGGACTCTTCCGCGTCATCACTGATGTCTGCTACCCTGACATCCACTGTGCCTGCTGATGCCCCCCATGCATGGACCGGCACGGTCAGCACGAGACACACAAGAGCTATCAGGCAAACTAGGCTGCTCCGCCTGCAGCCCATATTGATCCCCCCTTGTTCCGACGCGCAAGCCCTCATCTAGTATCCCACTCGGAAGATCTTTCCCAACCCGACATCAACCTCTTGGCCTCTGTCAGCATTGCATGTTGTTGCGTAAAGGAACCGCCGGTGTTCTTTGCCACTGCCAGGGACAACGTCATCCTGCACATAGGAAACTCTGTACCAGTACGCAATTCCATTCATAGTCCCGTCTTCTGTGCCAGCGGGCTTCGTCATATCGTTTAGAACGTCCTGGCCTCCATTGCCAAAATTTCTTACTATGGTGCCAGTGGTATTTACTTTGCCAGGAGGTGCGGCCATGCCGTTTAACCAGTTGGCCATCTCCTTCCAACCGCTGTCTGCAACATAGAAGTTCTGCACATAATCTCGCTGATTTTGAGCAACTTGAAGCTCGATGGTCGTTGTGGTTGTGGCCGCAAGCCCCATAACAGTCAAGATGGACAGCACAAAGACGGCCACTATTATGACCGAGCCTTTTTCAGATGTTGTTGTTCCGAATGGATACATGGCAAGGTTCCTCCAGCTCTTCATACGTGTCTCAATCCAACCGCGAGTCCTTAATAATAGACATCGTCACATCGTGACTGCCGCTTTGGTCCCTCCAGCGGGTCGTAACGGTTATTGTCTTGGCACCATCATAAGGCTCATCCAGATCCACATTCCATGAAGTCGCATAACGATCCAGAGTCTGAGGCGAATGGGGGCCTGCATCCAAATCCGAATCATTGAAGCCCAGCGCAAGCAATCGTTCTACTGTGTCCTGGTTGTAAGTCACAACAGCCTGGGTTAGACCGCTCGACAAGGTATTGCCTTGTATGGCCGTTGTTTGCATCGTGGCAACAGCAAGCATGCCAATGGCAAATATGGCCAAGGCTATGGTCAACTCCGTGAGGGCAAAACCTTTATCATTATTGCCCCTGACAAACTCAAGGATCTTGATAGGCACAAAAACTTTTTTGTTCATCGAAAAACGCTCCTGTTCAGTTAGTCGAGCCCTGCGTTGCGCAGCCTCACCCTGCTGGTCAGGGTCTGGGGCCTTAGCCTGCCCGACATGGGGTCTTTCTCGGGGGCCTGCGCTGTGATGGAAATACCTATTGACCGGATGTCATCATAATCGTTGGTATCATCCCCGTCCGCATCGGAGGGGTCCCTGGGTGGGTCAACGTCGTCGCTTTTCTGTCCGTCTGCATACGTGTACGTGAAGGTCAGATCTGCAATGTTATCCGCCAGGGGTGCTGTAGCTCTATGTCCCGGAGGGCCCGTCCTCCTCCCGAGATTCTGTGTCCCTCCTTTCGGGGTGTAAAGATAGTAGTTGATATCCTCGTTGCGGCCATCTGTGTTGCCGTCCTTGTTGAAATCCATGGTGAAGTGAATAGAGTTACGATCCGTGTCGTATTTGTCCTTGGTGTCGTCGACAAAGCCTATACCCCCGGCACCGAGAGGATCATAGCCCGCCATCCGGATCTCCCGTACCATAACATCCATGGCTCCTCTGAGATCCTGCGTCATCTCAATGGTATTTTCCTGGGAAGAATAAGATTTAAGATTTGTTATGAATAGACTGTAAAACGCGCTTACCACCACACCAAAAAGAGCCACATATACCAATAACTCGGTAATGGTGAACCCGGCATCGGGGTCCCTTATCCCACTTCCACGCATCACTTGACCCTTATCTTTCCTGACAGAAAAACTGTGATTTTCTTTTCGTCACCCCTATTATTTTGCAAGGTAATTGTCTCAAGACTCCCCGTGCCCCTGGGGTAGAAAACGGGGTCGTCAGTAACATTTTTCACGCTAACACCCCGATAGTCTGAAAAACTTCGGGCAAGAGTCAGTGTCCACACACTGGAACCGGCCCTCTGGTTGCCTTCGTGTAACTCATAGTCATTGCCCGGGCTTTTCTTGTTTGCACCAAATGTGACCCTGTATTCGCGTTGCTTTCTTGCAGCAAGGGCTCTTGCCTGGTTTAGATCACCCCGCACCATGGAGGCAGCCCCCTTTAACCGGTAGCTTGGAAGAAGCGACTGTGCGCCGAAGTACCCCATGACTGCCAGCACGGCCATAACGGCCAGAACGACCATCAGCTCAACCAGAGCAAACCCTTTGTGACGAGTTGGGCCAACTGGGCCTTTTCGTGCCCGCTCGGATCTGTCGTTTCCCTCAAGAAACAAATGATAAGTCATATACAGGACTCGTCTTCGCCTGCCACCATTCGCCGTACTTACCCTGTACGACCGTCTGTGGCTTCAATGCAGGGGTACACACCAACGCATGGCCCCTTTGGATCAATCCATAAGAATGTATAACAGTTACAAGGTAAGCTCGACCGCAGCTTCGGCCAAATATCCAACATGATAGTCTGGTCTCTTTGTCGCCACCCAGACTACCAGACGCGTGAACTCTACTTTTCAGAATGTGAACCATAACAGAAAGTTGTCAATTCTGTCAAGGATCGAGCCTGGCTGCTGCTCCAAGCTGGGGGGGTGAGATATTGAGAGCGGCCTCTATACGCTAAACCATGTCAGCATAACCGTCATATACAAAACAGAAGCCAACAACACAGTACCAATGAAGAAAACAACGGCAAGACTTTTCATCTTTCTCCTCAACACCTCTCAATCCAGAGATGGGGTCAGAGCTTAATTGTTAATTCGCCGGCAAGACCCCAACTACGATTTTTGTGGTAATTTCCCTAAGGAAAACCGACCCCATTTTTTCGTGACAGGGTCAGCATCCGAGCTGATCAAGGATGTTTCCGACAGCAGCGATCAACGCTGCTCCCTCGTCCGGGGGCAGGACGCCGTCGAGGACCTTCTGGTTGACCTCGTCGATCAAGTCCTGCATCTGACTGAGGGCCGAGTCGATCTTCCCGCTCACCAGACTGCGGATCGCCGACTTCAGCGGCACGATCAGTCCGTTCGCCTGTTCTTGCCTTAGCACGCCGGCATCGCAAAGGCCTTCACGGCTTGAATCAGGTCACTTAACGTAGGCTTGAATCGCTGTTCGTAGACGCCCCAACCACTACCGTCCTGCTCATAGCTGTTCCACGTTACGACAAAGTTACCATGTGGGTCCATCGCTACAAACGGCCACGCTTGATCTTTATCAGTGAAAGTGTTCACCCGGAATTCATCCCCTACCCGAGTTCCTGTATTAGCAAATCCCTGTGCAAAAACACCGTGGCTACTGCCATCCTGCCCATAGCTATTCCATGCAATGACAGAGTTGCCGTCTGGATCCATGGCTGCAACTGCGTGCATTTGATTAGCTGTCCTGTATGTGTCTTACCCGGAATTCAGGCCCAACCGGCTCCAATGCCTATGCTGCACCAACGCAGGCCATCAAAACCAAGAAGACTGAAATAAAGCCAAAAAAAACTTCTTCATGTTGTGTCCCGGTATAAACTGTTGGGTTCCACCGATCCCTAGGGTAGATTCATTGCTTGCCCCACATCACAAGATTCTCGGGCATATTGAAAATCCCTGCAGTTCCCATGAATCGGGACAGGAAATGCGCGCTCGCTGATGCGGTTCAACCCTCAAGGGGCTACTCTTGAAGGCCTGTGAAGCCTGTTTCCGCCAGGATCATTACTGGTGGTGATGACACTCCGATTTTTGTGGCCCCTATGGCATAGGCCCGTCACCATTGGACCATAGCAACTGATGTGACAAACAATCTGCGCATTTGCAGTAGTGTACTATTCTATGACAAAGGCCATGCCAGAGCTGGCTTACGGGGGCTTTTTCTAATCTTTTTAGTCGGTTGGCTGGAATGACACGGGGTTCATGGAGAAAATAGTTGCCCTTGCCGCAACGTATGATTGGAAACAAGATTCCTTATTTAGGAAACTGTTTTCCGCTATTCTTCAGGCTTCATGATACCACCCCTTTCTGTGGGTCAATCGAACCGATGGCTGAATTCTCCAAACACTCGACGCGGCAAGTGATATAAAGGATTGTGATCTTTAACGCCTGGGGCATCCATTAGGGCCTGTT